>Ga0136643_10018685_pt1 | contig 10455 bp, 4 predicted proteins | sample TergutLab28metaG_FD_96883 | JGI IMG/M metagenome (GOLD analysis project Ga0136643, IMG submission 96883) | Labiotermes labralis P1 segment gut microbial communities from Petit-Saut dam, French Guiana - Lab288 P1 (version 3) (version 3) | ecosystem: Host-associated > Arthropoda: Insects >... | reverse complement strand
GATTAACGGCTTGGGGACCCGTTGCGCTGACCACGTGACACCCCTCTATCCGCAAAAGTTGGCACTAACTTCGCCGACCGGCGGCGGCCGCTCTGTCGGTATAGTTCGCGTGCGGACTAAGGCAACGGAGTTCAGTTTTAGTTTAATCTTACTGACTGATTATTTATTTACTTGCCTGACCGCCTGGCCATACTGCGAGGGCCTACGTGGGGTGCCTTAATCATTGGGCTGTTAGGCCGTATGCTTGCAGCCGTAGCTAAATTCGGCCATATATATGAAGTGTAGATAGCCGCGCGGCCTAAGGCGTGGGGTTGCGGCCGCTCGTTTGCTGAGATTGTGGGTTCGAATCCCACCGGGCCCATGGAAGTCTGTCTGTTGTGTGTGTTGTCTATTGTCAGGTAGATGTTTCTGCGACAGGCTGATCACTAGTCCAGAGGAGTCCTACCGACAGAGATGTGTCGTTGTGTGTGATCTAGAAACCTGAAGAATTAGGGGGGCCAGGGCCCGTGTTGGCCCAGAGCCACAGGAAAAAAAAATGCAGTGTAGATATACTTCGTGCATTCTTCCACAGTTCGTAAAGCGACTTCTGAAGTATACTTCAGCGTGTTACCGTAAAGCGACGCACAGAGGCGTAAAATCATAACTACAGTAATAGACGTGGCAAGTGTTTCAACAGTGTACAGAGACAATGAAATTCGTGCTGTAATTCTACGAAATTTCCACTAAATAACTTGGAACAAGAAGTTGAGGCGACTAATGGTGTTATAAACGCCGCACCTGACCTATATACGTAAGGAATGACGTTCTGTAAAATTCGTAATTACACTTAATGGATTGCGAAACTTGGTCTCTTGCTCTTACAGAAAAAAGAAGACTGAAAATCTTGAAGTGGTGATTATATTCCCGTTTCCATGTGAGGTTTTCAGACGATAATTGAGGCTGTTACACGAATGCCGATGAAGATGACCGTCTTCTGAGATTTGAAACAGTGCAGATTGATGAGTAGTTAAGTACCAATGTTTTCGGTGCATTATGCTGCCTCCGTATTCAGGGAGGCTAAAGAAGAGGGCAATGAAAGTGGACTGTTCTGCTGTTTGGAGTGTGGAGGCAACAAGATTCTTCGCAACATTGGTGCTTGTGATTTTAAAGTTGAATCTCTCGTTGTGTTTCAACTAACAATTATGAAATGACAGCCAACAAAACTAACCGAGTTTATATGTTATTAGTTCAACATGTTTCGACCTAACGACAGGTCATCACCAGGCACTATACAAATTGTATAACGTATACAAGGAAATACATAAAAATTTGCCTTATCAGAATTGAGATCTCAGTTTTAGAATGTTTTAACACGTTGCACTACATATATGGCTATTTTATACAATTTGTAGTGCCTGATGATGATGTGTTTTAGGCGAAACATGTTGCACTAATAAAATATATCATGAATTAGTTGTGTTGACTGTCACTGCACAAGTATTGGCGCTTATACCAAAAACCTGCACATTGTGATATCCCGGAAGACGAATATCTAATTAATTCTTATAGCTGCATATATTGATTTCATTTTCCGGTAACAGTCAATACAGAATGTCGAGTCTTTTGAATGCCCGTAGTAACTGCTAGATCTCTTGTCATATAATAAATGTAAGTTACATTGACGTCGGTGTGCACAGGATACGAACCATGGCCATTAAACTTGCAAATCAAGCAGTAAGGTTTCTACATTTGTTGTGACAAAGAACCAACCAAATATAGAATAGTGCAAAATCCCGAAATGTGGTACATGTATGTGCCCGCGCGTGCGCGTGTGTGCATGCGTGGTAGGAGTAATACCCCGACAATAGAGATTATACCATCTGACACATATAATAAACGAGTCATGGTCTCATAACTTTAATAGCAATGTTAAAATGATATATTAATGCACATGATTAATTGAAACTGGAATGGAAATGAATGTGGAAAAAACTAAGGTAATGAGAATCTCAAAGCAATCATCCCTAATACAGATAATAATAAATAAAAAACAACTGGTACATGTGGAATATTTTAAATATTTGTATGGTGTGATAAAAAGTGATGCAAGAGGAATACGTGAAATTAAATTAAGAATTTCCATGGCAAAAACAGCATCAACAAGAACACGGCTATTTTCACCAGCATATTGGGCTTAAATTTGAGGAAGATACTATTCAAGTGCTACATTTGGATCATAGCTTTGTATGGTGCTGAAAGTTGGACACTTCAGAAAGTAGATGTGATATACTTGGAAAGTTGTGAAGTGTGGAGCTGAAGAAGGATGTTGGAACGATCATGTGAAAAATGAAGTAGTACCTAGAGCCAAGGATGATAGGAACATCCTACACACCATAAAGAAAGGAAGACTAACTTGATTGGTCAAATCTTACTAGGAACTGCCTTCTAAAACACGGCGTTGGAAGGAAGATAGAAGGAAGGGTAGAAGTGACGGGAAGACGAGGAAGAAGAATTAAGCAGCTGCTTAATATATCGTAAACCCGTTTCCAAGATGTTTAATAGATGAATTCTTAGCTTGAAGTGTGACAAGGAAACAAATTTTTCCATAAATATATCAGTAGTATTCATTGTGGTATTAATATTAATAATAAAAATATTGATAGTTCTTGGCTCATGGACAGTACACCTTTCAGTATGACATGAATGAATGGAGACTAGTCCTTCTTTAGAAGCTAACAGCTTTTCGCGTAGACAAGGAACTTCCTGCATTTTATGGAACACGAAGTTTAATCACTGCTTTAACAACAGCCGGCCGCTTGTCCCTATCCTGAGCCAGATGAAACCAGTCCACGTCCCCATTATATTTCTGGAAGATCCACTATACTATTATCCTCCCATCTACATCTAAGTCTTCCAAGCGGTCTCTTTTCCTCAGTTTTCCCCACAAAAGCCCTGTATGCACCTCTCCTTTTCCCATACATGTTACATACTCGGCCCATATCATTGTTCTTGATTTGATGAAGTGCTAATTAGTGAATCATTGGCAGGAAGAAGGAAGTATACGTCATGTTTTGTGGTTTACAGACATGACTGGGCTGGATTTAATTTTAATCAGAGTGGTCGAATTATTACAAACAATTATTGTACTCGACAGAAAATATCACACACTCTCAGGGTTCTCGAGCACGAAGTTTTTATTATTTTTATCACGTAATTACCCAATGAACAGGCAGCAGTATTCACAGTAATAAAAATAAAACACTGCTTCAGACTTCATTCGCAAGATTAACGACTGAAGTGTCTCCACTTGTTGTCTTAGTTCCGGACCGTTGTAACAGGATGTACAAAAACGTCCTAATTTAGTAGGACCGGAACCAATACCATGATAAATAGGTGTTTGTTGTAAACGTAATCCTGAAACGCAAGCGTGTCAGGTTTATTTAATCTGCTTTGACCAAATTTTGGTGTATGTTCTGGTAATGATACGGATATGCATGCAATAATCCAGGCACAACAGCATTACTCTACCTGGTTTAATTATCTTTAATTAAGGAGAGTGATGTGAAGTTGGCACGCAACTGCAATTCAAAACACGAAATTCTTGAAGTCCGTGTGAGTGTGAATATGCGTGTGTAGACGGTTTAAATTGTGTAACCTATGTTGTCGAATTAATTGTAAGACGAAGTTGTAGAAGCTGTCAGATTAACTGCGTGGAATAATGCAGGTACAGCGTCGACCGCTAGAACACTGGGGCCGTGAGTTAAGGCTAAATCCGTGTATCTGTTCTTGTGACATCTCGTGTGTGTAGAGAACTTGCGATACACCAAGTTTCCAGTCTAGGGACGGAGATTCCGTCCCAACGCCTGAACAATTTTCATAATGTCGGAGGTTACTTGATAATAGGTTAATGTGTAAACCTCGAAGAAGAAGAAGAAGAAGAAGAAGAAGAAGAAGAAGGAGAAGAAGAAGAAGAAGAAGGAGAAGGAGAAGGAGAAGAAGAAGAAGAAGGAGAAGAAGAAGAAGAAGAAGGAGATGGAGAAGACCCCAGAAGCTGACAATAACTCATTAGGTAACGAATTTCCTTGCCCGTCGCAGAATCTGAAAGCTGATTATACCATATTGACAACATCCTAAATCTAGTGGGTCCCTAGAGGTTGATGAATCAAATACATATCCACACATATTATTCCTTTGTGACCCATTTTAATAAATCCCATCTACCTGTAGACTTTCGAAGTGATGTCCCCTTTACCACAGCATACCATTATTAACTGACCATGGCAATGTAAGTTAGGGAAGGGTCCATTTCCTTCATTTTTATACGTGTATAATATATGTAACAAGTAAAGTTATGAAATAGACATAACAATACTACTGAGTTTCTTATGACAAAACTTGTAATTTTATGAAAAGCTGACAAGATGGGAGCCTTTCCATGACAGGCTGTTAGTGGCCTACTTTCACCGAGGAGTTTCGGGTTGATTCCAGACCAGTCCATGTGGGGTGTATGGCAGACAAAGTGACACAGTGACAGGTTTGTCTCCGAGTACTTCGGTATTCCTCTCTCAGTATTACTCCACCATTGCACCGTACTACTTAATTCATCCGTCACCGGCACTATACTGACTCTGTATTGTCGTATATGTGTAACACAAGCATACATACACAACTTCCATACACACATACACAGGCTACATATATATATATATATATATATACATACATAGAAGTACATACATACCTATATACAGTACGCATTTCTTAGATCCAGAATTTAGTCATCGTGACAAAAGGATGAGGAATAGGTCATACAAATAAACAGAAATGCAAATAGACCGTACAATATGTTACAAGTGTTTTGCGTACAGTGTTCAAATGTTTTACAGTTTTTTTTATAATGAAGCAGATCTCGACGAAGACTTCTTTTGCCCCTGTCTCCAATAAGCCATCATCGTCACGCTCTTCTCACGAACGGACTTCCTTACGTGAGAAGGTTGCAATCATCTCGGCAACTTTCCCACCAAGCCAGTGCAGTAATGACAAAAACAATTGATTTTTTTCTGAAGCTGTCAGCCTTGAAGGTCGGGCAATGCCCTAAGGCCTACATTTGCAACACCAATTCAGCTTGAAGGTGTTTTATTTGGTGCGTATACGACGCCACATCAAGTGTTTGTACTGTTACGTGTAAAGAAAAATGTGTCTCAATGCTTAAGCACGACAAGATGGCGAGGGAATGAAGATAGAGTTGCACACATTATCGTGACACTGGGTGAGGGACTATGGTTGTCTTCAATATGCGATGACTAAATCTGGCCTCTTATGGAGAAGCAGTGTGGACTTGCACTAGAACCTACCCGTTCGCTCTATGCCTCTAGTGGAAGCGGAACCCCGGTCATGTACCTTGAAGACAGTTATTTCGCACTGATTTTACGTAGTGAGTTTTCAAGTTCTCACACCTGTGTTGCTACAGATTCATATCTTCCTGGATATTATGCCATGTCGACTCGTAGTATTCGAGTAGTCGTAAGAATTCGTGACCCTAAAAATGAAGGCATTAAGATCGTCCGAAGCATCGGCAACTTTAACCAGCTGACCCGGCTAAAAAACACAGAAAACTTGAAACTTTCGATGTTACGTTATTGGACTGCAGGAGTTGCAGTTCATATTGTAGCGCAGAACTGCTTTCCTAAAGCAGTAGCTGCTTCCTGATAAGCAGATAATTCTTCAGAGTAAATAAATGATCCTTTTAAAAGCCCGAAGTTTCACGAATGTGAATTTAAGTAGGTTCCATTTTGAAGGGTAGGCAGTGGCTTAGATCTATTTCGAAACACTACCCTAAAGTTAACACGGACAGACTAAGCAAATTCACCTGAAAAGTATCATGATTTTAATGGCCTCACGTAAGTTGAGCCGATACCTGCCGACATTACTGTCTTCTGGCCCCTGCTTTCCTACCGAGATTTACTGTCTTCTGGTACGTGAATCCATGTGGTTCTGCCGACTTTACTGTCTTCTGGGACCAGAATCCCTGCAGTTCTGCCGACATCACTGTCTTCTGGAACGTGAATCCCTGTAGTTCTGTAGAAAATAAGTATTATTCCCGGAGAAAAGTGCTGCTTCCATTTTCAGATTACACATATTCCTTGGAAAAGTAGATACTTATGTACCCAATTAAAGTTGTCACTTTCTAGAGAACAGTAATTGGATGGTATTGGATGGATAATTAATTGGAAATAGTGTGGTAAGGATTATATCGCCATCTAATTTAAAATACGGTGACAGTATTTGTCTTGAGGGACTGACGAAAACCATAAAAAACCTCAAATTACTGTAGTGAGTGTTCAGGCTGAGATTTGAACCGGAAGCCTCAAGAAAACAAGGTAGTGTCTTTACCACTTGTTCTTTTACGCGAACCATTCGAATCTAAATAAAAAATGAAAAGGGTTAAGTGTATATAATAACGCTCATGAAACTGCAATTTGTCGTAACCCACCGATACACAATATGGAGACAGAAAAACTTGGCCGAACCTTAATAGACCAACAATTAAGCATGTGATGTTTTAAGTAATTGTATGAACAAGTCACTTTCTTGTGGACAAAACATTTTGAGAAAAAATGTGTTTGTAGCCCTTCTGTCTAGTAAAGTGTGATTCTCAATTTGAAGAATTGTGTGGGTTAGGACAAACAGCTGTTTCATGAGCGATTTGTAATAACATGCAAAATACGAGTAGAGTAATGAAATGGCAGTTTGGTATTACTCGTATTTCCTATAGTTTTTTTTTCTCAAAATTGTTTTAGGGCTTATTTGAATACATTGGTCTTGTAACTTTAATCTCATGTCTAGATGAAGCGCCGGATGAATTGCTTTTGTTCATGGGCCGAAACTTAACGCACATTTTCAAGAGGTCTTGTTATTGTTCCAAATACATTCGCACGTAGCAGGGTCAACAGATATTCCAGAAATGTAGGATCCGTCTTAAAATTCTAGGCTTAAGAAGGGCTATATAAAGCAGGAGACACACTGACAACCTAAAAATGTTAGGTGCTATGGTGCAAAATTTAGTCGCCCTGGTAACCTGGCGCCAGGGATTTGTACACCTTTGACGTAACCCACATATAGCAGATACGAACTAAAAAAAAAAGTAAAAATTTTCCTGTCTACGCCATAAAGGCAAAAGCATAGCTCCACTCTTTCTTAACCTCCCCACTAGATGGAGATGAGTAGTCACCTTCTTGCTCCAACTACCTTACCTCCGAGAAAAAGTCATGCTGCCCACTGAATAGGAGGTTGAGTGGGCCACGTTTCTGCTGTACACGGTTCTGTAGAAGGAAAACGTTTGCTTTTTCTAGGATTCGAACCCTGGACCATGTATCCCATAGCTAATCGCTCTACCGAGAGCGCTACTAAAAGCCTAAGCTTCGGCGTTATTGTGTCCGCCCATTCATTCTTATGGTTACGGATAGGTATGCTAGGTGGTAGTAACTGCCAAAACAGTCTGTTGTTATGAACTCTTCGATAGGAACTTTGGTTCATACCCGAGCCGAAAAGAAGTTGTCTGTAACCCTCATTCTATCAGATATTCGAGAACTTATTTTTAAGTTAATGGCGTGCATGCTAATTGAAATTGAGATTTCATGGTGCCTCGAATAACTAAATGCATATTTTCGGATCATTAGAAGGGTTAATTTTGGAAATCATGGCTAGAAATTGGAACTGGCAAATGTTTATGCTTAAACTTAAATGCGACTGTGACTAGTAAGAGACAAGCAATAAACATGTTTTTGACATGTCACATCCCCTTTTGTTATTCAGTAACTCAATATACGAAGTCGATATCCATTTTAACACAAATAAATCCTATTTTATATAACACAACGACATTTTTCCGCCTAAGTAAGGCCATCTTCAGGTTCACAAATATTTTTAAAAACACACGGAATTAAAATATACAAGTAGTTGTACATTTTATCTCATTATGTTTCTGAAACTGTTCGTGAACTTGAGGATGGCTTAGCGTAGACCGTAACATGTTCTTCCATTAAATAAACTGAAATTTCTTATATTGTCACTGCGCATGGTTGAGCAGAACTTTTAAACTGTAAGGGTACATTTGTGACGATTCATTTAAGTGGGAATATAGGCATTTGTGACGTGACATTCCACCTTCCCTTAAAATTCCAAGTCTTCTGAGAACGATACACCGGACACCACTTTGGGATTCTGCGTTGCATGAAATACAGTAATAAAAGATTTGTGGTTGTTGACGTAGTGAGTAAGGGCATTGCCGCTTTCTCGAATGCAACACCCTGTAATTTCCTAAAGATGGATGCAGCAGGTTGCCTACAAACCTAGGCGTGTATCTACCAAACTGCACACAACGAATGTACTTAAAGCTGAAACTGGGGGAGTGCCATATCCATGGACATGAGAAAGATTTCTGCCGACATTAAAAATAAATCACCCTCAACATTTTCACCCAGATTAGTGAATAGTCAAAGTTGACAGTGAATATGAAACAGGGAGAAAAAATGGAGAATGAGTAGGACATTGTTATTTACTGGGATTGTTCCACCTGTTACAGGTTAATATTCTCTTATTACACGGCTGATTTTTGATTGTAGTAGGTGAAGTACCTCACAGATGTTGATTTTAAAGCCAATGTTTTCAGTCGTGACGTGGTCTTAAATTAGACGTCAGCAGGAATGTCACGAGCGAGTTACAGGAGAAGGCAGTCACTACTTATAATGAATGCAGCGTATACCTTCCAGAGTTTAACTTAAACAAAAGCTCATGTGAATGCATCTTCATAACTCTTGACAAGTTGTCTACTTCCACTTATTCATTGCATGTTTATACACTAATCACAATTGAACTAAACAAAATGACTTGCACAATCTTCATTCCACCTTTCTCCGTCAGTAACTTGGATAGTTCTGAATAGTAAACAACATTTGCGCTAGCGGTAAACTTTACTTTCGAAATTAGCTGCTTCATCTATCATTTGGGCAGAAATGAAAAGTAGATCATTGATTATGAATTACACTTTACGTCGCTCTCAGTGAAAGGCAGTTTCCTCTTTGGATGCCAGTGCAGTTGCCAAGAATTTCCACCTTTCATCGTCCACATATTTACCTGAGCTCCTCGTCTAAAAGTGCCTCAGTGTACCCTTCATTTTGGGTGAAAGATCAAGTAGTGCACTCTTACAAAAACAACTCGTGAAATTCTTCATGAATGACCCCCGTGAGCATATGAAGCAGTGTTCTAGAAGCACTTTTAGTATGGCCGACATTATGGTAAATATGTCCCGAAACCTTCGTAATTAATTACCAACTTATGGCGCGCAACATTCCAGAAGAACAAAGTCTTGTTAGGCAAAAGCCTGAAAACTTACACGGTAAATAACAATTTTACTTAATTATTTGCTTAATATTAGATATACTTTTCTGATTTTTAATTGGTATTTTATTTTATTGTAACGTTATTTCTTTCAAAGAAACCAGGAAGTATGGTAAAACCGCTGAAGCATGGCGGGCGAGCTGTGCCAAGAGTAAGCAAGCGTGCTATCTAGGAACTAATTACGTAAATAACTGTCGACACAGCTAAGTGTATATGCAGTTATGGCTGGAATATATTTCGAACTTTTAACAGTTCATCATCAGGCAAAAATAATTGTATATAAGACATAAAAGAGGATATGTAAATTGCTTTTTAGAATTGAGATTTCAATTTTATCAAATTGTGTTTTATTGCCACAATAAATACATGTACACTTAGTTGTGTCGGCTAATATTTATGTAATTATTAATTAGATCTGGAAAGATTCACCAACCAACTTCATTTTGTACGCATGGTGTTTACATGTGCAGTTTATAGCAGTAGGCCTCCAACATATTCTGCATTCTGAGTAAATCTTCTACGTTATGACTGCTTGGAATCTGGTAGGTGTACATTAATGTGTACACAGAAACACACGGAGTCCACTTCGGCCTGTTACTATCACAGTCTTACTATCTCGAAAACCTCAGATGTTAGTTGCAGTCAAAAAGTTTAGTACTGAAAGCATCATGTCAGCAATATACCTGCGGCTGTAAAAATTGAGGCTGTACAAACACAAGTATGTGGTTTGTGTTTTATGATTAATTCAAATCCAGCACAGTACACATAATAAAAATACGTTTTGTACAAACCAATTTGTTCCATTCTCCTACACATTTCGGTCGTGCTGGACTATCTTCAGGGAAACAGTTAATATTACTCGTAGTTACCAAAGGAATAAACAATTATATTTTTAATTGCGCTTACCTGTTACAACATAATTGCGCTTACCTGTTACAACATATTCAAAAAAGTTTTTTTTTCCGTGTATTTACCACATTAGTCTCAGTAATTTGAATAAAGGTAGACCAACTTGATGACACTTGCTTTATTATGTCAATTTACTGCTCAACATGTTTCGGATGTTAATACATCCAT
>Ga0136643_10018681_pt1 | contig 10456 bp, 14 predicted proteins | sample TergutLab28metaG_FD_96883 | JGI IMG/M metagenome (GOLD analysis project Ga0136643, IMG submission 96883) | Labiotermes labralis P1 segment gut microbial communities from Petit-Saut dam, French Guiana - Lab288 P1 (version 3) (version 3) | ecosystem: Host-associated > Arthropoda: Insects >... | reverse complement strand
TGGTGTCTGCGTACTGTAGTCTGTCCGTGACGTCATACTAGTCATATGCACTTGACTTTCTACGCGCCAACTCTGCAGTAGCTGTGAGCTGTGAGAGACAATCAGTTGATTGCGTTTGAGGTGTTAATATACGTTTTGTGTTTGTGACTGCAAGACAGTGATTTGGTTAACTTTGAGGTACTAAAATGCCTTTTCTCTTTACCCACATTGAATATTGCGATATACATTATGTTTATGGATATTGCGATGGTAATGCAAGTGCTGCCGTGAACGAATACCGACGCCGTTACCCCGAAAGGAGAATTCCGTCTAAACGTGTATTTACGCGTGTATATATATATATATTCCAAGCTACCAACATAATTACATGTCATTACTGTCACAGATGACAAAATTCACTGTCTCAGACTTTACTACATACTCTGTGTAATAATGCTATTAACATTTCTACTGTGGTTATGTTAGTGTTTTGGTTGTGCCCAGTTAATGTAGGCACCTTAGCATGGGGATTGTGTTGTTGTTGTAGACTAAGTTTTTCTTTGGTTGTTACAGTTTAAGATGTGTAGTTGCGGATGCAGTTGGTGACATTTGTGGTTTGAATTTCATCATGTGTTGTTTGTGCCAATTTAAGATCAGTACATTAGGTTAGGGTTCCAAAATTTTTCCGTGTTTCCTTGTTTCTGTCTGTTATTTTGGTGTGTCAGCGTGGCGTTTGAAGTGCTGTAATATTGATGTTGTGCAGTGAAGAATATATGTGAGAACAGACGATAAGTGGGCTAAAGGAATTGGGTGAGAGGGTGTGAGTCAGGCTGTGGTGAAAATAGAATTGAACCCACATGTTCTGGAAAAGACAGGAAATTGTATGAGTAAGTGAGCAACTCTTAGCTTCTCAGGAAGGACTGTACTACATGATATTCATTATTGTCCATTGTAGTGATTTTGAAAGTTATAATGGAGGGAATCTAAAAAGCAGCTACAGTTTTATCAGTTTTGATGAAAGTGTATACCATTCCCTGTTATGAAGGAGGTCACATTAGTGTTATGTTGGTTGTACAGAGCTGCACAGATTCTCTGCAAGTAATGGCAGGTTCATCTACAGAGACATTTCCAACATCACCTGATGGTACATATGGCATTGGTAATAAAAATTTTGAGGAGGATCCAGATATAAAAGAGGGGGGGGGAGGTGAATGTGAAAACAGAGAACATAATATGTAATGAGGAAGAGGAGTGCATAGATATAAAAGATGAGGAGGGCACACATAGTGAAGAGGAAGATGAGGAGGAAGAGAAGATAGATATCAAAGAAGAGGAAGATGTAGATATAAAAGAAGAGGTGAGTTGATAGAAAATGGTAGAACGCTGTATGCAGTAATGGCTGAACCAGATTATGTGATTTATATGTTTGCATGTACATTAGTAGACCCATTTAAAAAGCACTTCGAAATATCAGCTGTCTTTGGCTTAATGATATGTATGGCCACTGCAAACACCACTGTTGGGAATAAAAATGTATTAGTGGGATTTTTTTTTAGAGGGAAGGGTGGGGAATAATCTAGTAAGAAGGTAGGTCTGTTATTGCAGGGAAGATGAAAATATGTTTTTATCTCCATGTAGGGAAAAATCCTTATCCACACGATGTTTCCTAATGGCTGGACTGATTTCAAATGCTTCTACAGTAGAATTTATTTAATCTGGCACCCATGGGACTGGAGAAGTGCCACAGTATTCAATATGCCATTTATCGAACAGTACCTATACTGACCCAAGTTCTTACACGTAATTTTTTCCTTGTATTTCTTTGTACCACAGATGGTCAACTATTCAATCTTGTATGCTGCCATAATGACACTGTGGCTTGTAGCGCTTCCAGGTTTCCTGTTTATTTATTGTGTCTCAGGAATTGGTAAATTTATGTTCGTTGTTTTGCCAGCAGCTACTTGTTTACTTATTTTTGGTTCTTTGGGAGCCATTATAATTGCTCGGTGGTTCCATTGAAGTCCAGATCACAAATTTTGAATTGACAGTATCGGTATGAATACTGGAAGGCACTGACATCAGAGTGTCTGGAATTAAGGGCTATTTTCTTCACTTTACCTGATACACTAACTGAAATGCAAAATATATCGCTGATATAAGAAGACAGTCCCTGTCATCTGCACAGCATCCCAACGCTTACATTTGTCCGCACACGTTGGGTATTAAAACTAGCCTAATTAGCCTAGAACACTGGCTTTTTCTGAAGGTTTAACTCCATTTTTTCAATGTATATGATTAATTGTTTAATTTTATACAATACTGTTTCAATTGTAAATGCTTATGTGTGTGTGTGTGTGTGTAACAATCATATACATTTATATGAAGGCCAAAATATCTACTAAACACTTTTAACAATATATAAACTAGAAGTATATGATTTCTTTTTATTCTTCTCACATAAGCAGCCTGATTGTGGTTATTTTCTACCTGAAACATGAAGCTAACATTTATAATTTTTACACTGAAATTCTGCTTTGATTGGCCATATTTCTGATTTATTATGTATTCTAGAAGCACAGTGGGTATATCACACCTTAAAAAAAATGACTTAGCTGATATATTGTTTGAAATTTTGGAAGGCTGGGAAAATTTGAAGTATTTTGGAGTGGTGTTAAGCATTAAAGGTAGCAGAATTAAGAAATGGGGAGGAAATTAATTTGGAATAATGAGCACTACAACAGTTTTGTAATGTTTTCCTTTCCTTCCTGCTCTCTGACAATATGACTGTTTGATATAAACATGTGTGTGTGTTTATGTAGTATTTTAATAAATAGGTGTGACACTTGCTGTGTGTGATTGAGGAAAGACTGTAGACTGTGTGTGGGAACAGTGATGATCAGTGCTTACACTTTTATGGCTGAAAGTAATCGGATATTGTAGAAAACTGCGTAGTGTGTAGCTTCATAAATTGTATCTGCCTCCAGATATTAGAATGAAGGAAGAAAGGAAGGAGGGTGAGTGGTTGGGTCATGTAGAATGAATGTGACATGAGGCATGCACACAGGGTTTTCAGAAATCATTAGACATAATGCACCATCATCTCTGCCTTTAGTGACCTATATGTATACCAAGCTACAGACACAATGACATTTCTAATGCTGTCACAGATGACTAAATTCACTCTCTAACACTTTACTATACAGTCACTATAGTAACCCTGTTAACATGTCTACTGTGGTTAGGTTAGGATTTTGGTTGTGCCAGTTTAATACAGGCAGCTTGCTGTGGGAGTTGTGTTTGTCATTGCCAACTGTGTTGTTTCTTTTGTTGTTTGAATTTAATATGCATATATGAGGAGCTACTCAAAATTTCAGAGAATTTGTTCATGATAAGATGAATAGTTTAAGTCCTAATTTCCACCATCGCCTTCGAAGTAGTCAACTTGGGCTTCTATAGAACGATCCCAGCAATATTGCCATTTTTGGAAGGACTCATTGAAGTTTGCCAGCGTTAGCATGTTTAGTACCTGTTGCAATTTTGCTTGGATCTCTTTAATGGATACGAAATGCCGCCCTTTCAACCTGAGTTTCATTTTACGGAATACATAGAAATCATAGGGGGTCAGGTCAAATCAGGTGAGCAGGCAGGGTGGGGAACAGTGGTCATGTTATTTTTTGTCAGGAATTCCCTCACAGCGGGGGAGGTGTGTGCAGGCGCATTGTCATGGTGCAACAACCAGTCTCCGTTCTTCCACATCTCATGCCGTTTGCGCCTCACATTTTCCTTCAATCGTCTCAAAACCTCGCAGTAAAAATTCCCATTGACAGTCTGACCAGGTGGAACAAACTCCTTATGCACAATTCCTCAAGCATTGACTTGAAGTTGCTGCAAACTTGGCACGTTTTTTCGGTCGCGGAGAGGATGGCGTCTTCCATTGCGAAGACTACTGCTTTGTTTCCAGATCATAATTGTATAGCCATGATTCATCACCAGTTATGACCCTGGACAGGAAGTTAGGATCATTTCTAACTGCTTTTTGCAGCTCGGTGCACAACTGAACCCGATGGTCTCGCTGGTCATTTTTCAAGAGACGAGGAACAAACTTTGCTTCAATTCGTCTCATGTTCAGTTCCTCCACTAGAATGTGTTGACATGACCCGTATGACAGTCCAACTTCATTACAAACATCGTGGATAGTCTGTCATCTGTCTTCTAGGATAACTTCACACACATTCACAATCATTTCCGGAGTTGTGCATGTGGACAGTCGACCAGAATGTTTACGATCTTCCACAGATTCCCGGCCATCTTTGAATTGCATAAAACAAATCAAGTGTTCTTGCATGTCCTAAAGCTTGCTCACCAAAGGCCTCCTTTAGCATTCGGTGGGTTTCAGCTGCAGTTTTGTTGATCTTGAAGCAAAATTTAATGCAAATTCTTTGCTACTTAACATCCACCATTTCCATATTAGCAGACACACGTGAAAATGTTGTAAAGAAAACGGCTAAAACTTGGAAACACGTGCACTTATAAAGACGCAAGTTGGCTGACTAATGGTTGAAAGGTACAGCAAGAGGGACCTAACAGCGCAAGTTTGTAGCACTGATGGTTTTCATGGTATATTCAAATTCTCGGAAATTTTGGGTAGCATCTCATAGTTTAGGTTAGAGTTGGTGATGCTTGTGGTTTGAGTTTTGTCAGGTGTCATTTGTGCCAATTTAAGATCGGTACTTTAGGTTAGGGTTCCACGATTTGTCAGCGTACACTTTTTTTGTACTTCATTTTGGTGTGTCAGCATGACATTTGAAGTGCGCTAAACATATGGTCCATAATCGCTATGTTGTTCACTGAAGAATATATGTGAGAACAGAAGATAGATAGGCTACAGAAATTAGGTGAGAGAGTGTGAGACAGGCTGTGGTGAAAATACTAATGAATGCATATGTTCAGTAAAAGAAGAGGAATTAAGTGAGTAGCTGAACAACTGTAAGCTTCTCAGGAAGTATTTTTTTCTATGACATTGTTATTTTTAGTAATGATTTGACAGTTGTGGTGTTGAGAATGTACACAGCAGCTGCAGTATTATAAGTTTTTATGGAATTGTATACCATTCCTTGTCATAACAGACGTCACATTAATGTTATGTTGGTTTTACAGAGCTGCACAGATTCTCTGCACATTTTGCCAAGTTCATCTAGTGAGACATGTCCAACATCATCTGATGGTGCTTGTAACTGCAATAATATGGAAGTTGAGGAGGATGGAGATGTCATAGAAGAGGTTTTCATCGCTGTAAACAAAGAGGCGGATAAAGGCATTAAACAAGAGGAGATTCCTGAAGATACAACTTTTCCTGATATAAAGTCTGAACCAGATGAGGTGAGATTTTATTAGACACATTTTACCAGTGCCCAGAAATACAATTTTTCTTGTGATGTCAATATTTCTGGCCAATTTAAACGGCTCCATTATAGGGAATGAAGATGTTTTGCTGTCATTATTTTGGGGGTGGTGGGTAGGAGGGAGGGTCTGCACTGGATGGGTTGGTCTGCAAGTAAATGCAGAGAAGATGAAAATATATTCTTATATCCATGTAGGAAAAAGCCATATCCACCAGATGTTTCCTAAAGGCAGGACCAATTCCAAGTGTTTGTACAGTAGAATTTATTTAATCTGGCACCCACAAGACTGGAGAGGTGCTGGATTATTAAATATTCCATGTGTCAAACAGTACCTTTTCTTGTGCTTCTTTATACCATAGATAGTCAAGAATCCAGCATTGTATGCTGCCATAATGACACACTGGCTTGTAGCACTTCCATGCTTCCTAATTATTTCTAGGGTCTCTGGGATTGTTAATGTTATGTCCCTTGTTGTGCCAGCAGCTCCTAGCTTACATATTTTGGGTTCTATGGAAGATATTATAATAGCTCATTGGGCTCAGTGAAGTCCCATTTGCATATTGTAAAATCACACGTACTGGAAAGTAGGGCTTCTGGAATCGGGGTCTATTCTTCTCATCTGCGGAAGAATCAGGGTTTTTAAGGTATGAACTCCAAATTAAATAAACTGTGAATTTTATGCATATTGGACCATGCATCATCTTGATATTTGAATAAAGGTAGACCAACTAGATGACACTTGCTTTATTATGTCCATTTACTGCTCAACATGTTTCAGATGTTAATACGTCCATCTTCAGGAGCTTGCGACTACTTGTTGCATTGTTGTGTAGGCTGACTTGAGGAGTGCTGGTGTTATGTAGCGGGATTGTCTGTTGGTGATGTGGTATCCGAGCGTAGGCAGAACCTCTAGTGGTTCAGACAATCCCGCTACATAACACCAGCACTCCTCAAGTCAGCCTACACAACAACGCAACAAGTAGTCGCAAGCTCCTGAAGATGGATGTATTAATATCTGAAACATGTTGAGCAGTAAATTGACATAATAAAGCAAGTATCATCTAGTTGGTCTACCTTTATTCAAATAAATGAACTGTACTGAATTTTTTAAGCTCCCTTAAGTGTATTAAATTTTACATTTCGATTTATTTTAGGGGACTTAAATTCCCCCAGAGATCATTGGTTCTTCTTCTTCTATATAGTGCTGCCGCATGTATCAGTTTAAATGTCTACTCAGCAAGAAAAATTGCAGTATTGCTTTATGTATGATGCTACAAAGCCATAGGTGATAGAGAACAAGATTTGTGTGGGTACTGACTGCCTGAAGGCTACATTAAGCAGTGGTACGACAAGCCTACAGGTGATGGTTGCCTGCAAGAGGTGTGGGCTGAGGGAGCAATGGAGCAGTGACATTGCTGTATCTTGTATCTTAACTAAGCACCCCGACATAGAGAGTGAAAACACAGTATTCGAAACATTATGGTTCTCACCACAGACCAGACTCTCCATTCATGCAGCAGATAACTCTATAACTCTGTACTTCTTTCAGTGTGTCTCAGGTCTGTGAGCATTTTATCAGGCTCTCCTATTCCTAAAAAATGTGTTTGCTACCAAGGTGTGAAGTTGTCCTGAATTGGACCCGTAGCGTATCATCCACTTACTGGGTTCCATTACTCCTAACGTCTTACGTATCTGTTTCATGGTTATTCAGATTTAGCAATATTTCAGGCATTAATTTAGATGGAAGGTGAGTATAGGCAAATTTCTAACCTGTATACAAATTAGTCATATGGTTAGACACTGCATTTTAGTGTGAATTTACTCTCATAAGGAGGAAATTTAAAATTTTAATTTGTGTGACTTCTGTATTTTTTGCATTTACATTTTACTTTGTAAGTAATCCACTCAATGAATCCAGCAAAACTCATTTAAACTTTGGTGCAGTTGGTAGACACCATAATGTCTATAAGGAATTACTTTTATTGTAACCAACTGTACAATAATTGTTCTTAGGCTCAAAGATTTAATACTGTACTGTGTATTCAGGTCTACCTCTGAGGATCTGGTACAAGAAGATATTGTGTTACTTGCAGTCAGTTTCCTCTGGCCTCATAGTCAGTTTTCAAGGAGCTTAATGAAGTCATCTTGAAACTAGAGAGTCCAGTGCAGTATCATTCCCTTATGTCAAGTACTGCAAAACATCGCTTCTGTCTTAGTTGCAGTTTTTATCAGACAGTATAGCACAGTCATCACAAACATCGCTTCCATTCCCTGTGTATAATCTTACAGCCACATTGTTGTACTGCACGCAGACAGAGGGCAATGCAGCCTGTTGCTAAACACACATTTGCTGTCTGAGTCACTGTTTCCCTGTACCATATTGTAATTGGAATATGTGTCTAATCTCTGGTGAATCACAAGTATGATCTGTGTTCATATGAGGCCTGAATGTTGAACAAGCCAGGGAACTTTTTCTTGCAGCCCATGAAAGTCTACCATATGAACCTACTGCAGAGTTGTTGAGTAGGGAGAACAGGACCAATCCCTTGACCTGGGATGTCATATGATTTTACCCTACTGGACATTTTCTGAAGTAATGTCACAGAACTATTTATATTCAGACATTAGGCATTTTTCTGATGGAAGAACATGCTGAAATTGAACATGTTTTGGGACATGCTGTCTTCTGGGATTTTACACAGCATAAAGAGGTAATTCCATTTCGATGTTTCGGGATAACCAAGATGTCCAAGAAGAACATGTCTTGAAAGCAGACAGCCTGTAGACACTTGATGTCTGTTAGAGCAGCTGACTGTTATTGAGCTTATATAGTGGTAGCTGATTTGCAGGGGAGACATTGATTAGTTTAGATCTTCAAAGAAAAGCTGTAAAATATCTCTGTTACACATTATTCTCGAATAGTGTCTTGTGACTGGAAATGGGGGAATTGATTCATATATTGTCGGCACACAAAAATCAACTGCATTTTTTGTAGTTAATTGAATTTGATAACAGGAGTCTTGTGATCTATTATTTACATAACTAATCTGTAACTTGCATGTAATTATGTATTTTACCACATTGTTTGAAATAATAGTGTTACTCCCTTTCTTCTTCCAACAGGGGTTACATACTGTGGAACGTACATATCCTTGTGGTGTGTGTAATAAGACATATAGGAACATGGGTAGTCTGAAGGTACATCAATGTATACATACCAAGGAACGTCCATATCCCTGTGATTTGTGTAATAAGACATTCAGTTTCAGAGGTAGCCTGAAGGTACATCAACGTGTACATACTGGAGAGTGTCCATATCACTGTGATGTGTGTAATAAGACATTCAGGGACAGTGGCAGCCTGAGGGTACATGAATGTGTACATACTGGAGATTGTTCATATCGCTGTGATGTGTGTAATGAGATGTTCAGAGACAGTGGTAGCCTGAAGGTACATCAACATGTACATACTGGAGAGTGTCCACATCGTTGTGATGTGTGTAATAAGACATTCAGGGACAGGGGTGGCCTGAAGACACATCAATATATACATACTGGTGAGCGTTCATATCGCTGTGATGTGTGTAATAGAACATTCACTAACAAGAGTTCTCTAAATGCACATTTACGCGTACATACTGGGGAGCGTCCATAATCAGGGACAGTGGTAGCCTGAGGGTACATAACGTGTACATACTGGAGAGCGTCCATATCACTGTGTTGTGTGTAAGAAGACGTTCAAGGACAGTGGTAGCCTGAAGGTACATCAATGTGTACATACTGGAGAGCGTCCATATCGTCATGATGTGTGTAATAAGACATTCAGGGCCAGGGGAAGCCTGAGAGTACATAAACGTGTACATACTGGAGAGTGTCCATACCACTGTGATGTGTGTAATAAGACGTTCAGGGACAGTGGTAGCCTGAAGGTACATCAACGTGTACATACTGGAGAGTGTCCATATCACTGTTATGTGTGTAATAAAACATTCACTAACAAGAGTTCTCTAAATGTACATCTACGTGTACATACTGGGGAGCGTCCATACTGCTGTGATTTGTGTAATAAGACATTCAGACAATTGCAGCACCTTAAGTTACATGAACGTATACATACTGGAGATTGTCCATATCGCTGTGATGTGTGTAATAAGACATTCAGGGCCAGGGGTAGCCTGACAGTACATAAACGTGTACATATTAGAGCGTCCATATCGTTGTGATGTGTGTAATAAGACATTCAGGGACAGTGGTAGCATAAAGGTATATCAACGTGTACATACTGGAGAGTGTCCATATCGTTGTGATGTGTGTAATAAAACATTCAGGGACATGGGTGGCCTGAAGACACATCAATATATACATACTGCTGAGCTTCTATATCGCTGTGATGTGTGTAATAAAACATTCACTAACAAGAGTTCTCTAAATGTACATCTACATGTACATACTGGGGAGCATCCATACTGCTGTGGTTTGTGTAATAAGACATTCAGGCAATTGCAGCATCTGAAGTTACATGAACATGTACATACTGGGGAGCGTCCATGTCAATGTGATGTGTGTAATAAAACATTTACTAAAAAATGTTGTCTAAAGGTACATCAACGTTTACATAGTGGGGAGCGCCCATATCGCTGTGATGTGTGTAATAAAAAATTCATTGACAGAAGTTCTCTGAAGGTACATCTATGTGTACATGGTGGGGAGTACCCATATCGCTGTGATGTGTGTAATAAAACATTCAGTAACAAACGTTCTCTGGAGGTACATCTACATGTACATACTGGGGAGCGTCCATATGGCTGTGATTTGTGTAATAAAACATTCAGGCAATTGCAGCACCTGAAATTGCATTAACTTGTGCATACTGCATAGCGACCATATCACTGTGATGTGTGTAATAACACATTAAGGGACACCCATAGTCTGAATATTAACACTTAGCCGCCGAACAACATATATATAGGGTGTCCCAGGAGGAAAGGACCTAACTTCGGGAGAGTGTTCCTTAGGTCAAACTATACCGATATAACCCAAAACACCTATATCCAAAGTTCAATGGTTACGGAGATA
>Ga0136643_10018680_pt1 | contig 10457 bp, 3 predicted proteins | sample TergutLab28metaG_FD_96883 | JGI IMG/M metagenome (GOLD analysis project Ga0136643, IMG submission 96883) | Labiotermes labralis P1 segment gut microbial communities from Petit-Saut dam, French Guiana - Lab288 P1 (version 3) (version 3) | ecosystem: Host-associated > Arthropoda: Insects >... | reverse complement strand
AAGTTTTATTTCATGCCTCTACATGTTTCGAGCACATGTGCTCGAAACATGTAGAGGCATGAAATAAAACTTATTGTGAAACAAATTTTGTGCATCAAGTTGGTTAAATACTGAGATAAAAATCTTCATTTATGTCACTTCAGGTTTTACACCCACGTAAATAAAGCCTGACACTCCTGTGTGACACTGGGTGCCAGCTGACTGAAGCTGCTCGCACACACCATAGCGGCGTACTTAGCGGTCTCCGAGGTTTAAGAGGGTGAGAAAGGCTGCCACCAATAAATTAGGATCAGAGCAGCGAGTCGAAGTTTCTGTGCCTTTCGCTTGAAGTTCAGTTCTCCTTCTGGCTTATTGGGCACGCGGGAACAATTCGGATCGGAACGCTTGGAACTGACAACTGTGTTTAATGCTGGGAGAAGTGACAATCTGGCGACCGCACGAACATTTCGTTTTCAGCCTGTGGGTCGCGACCACGCACATTGCAATATGTGGCAACCGTAATTAATATGCAGTGACAGCCGTCTTTTGCCATGTCATCGTTCTGTTCTACTTTGGGTTTCCTAACCATTTAAGGCCAAGTGATTACTCTATGTACCATCAGCTGTAACATGTATAAAGTCTGCATCCCCCCACATTACATTTATATGTTACTACGACGACCATAATGTCCATCATTTCTCCTAATCAGTATTAGCTTATTGATCTTTATAATGAAGTTTATATTCTGTGAAGTAGCAACTGAATTTACACGCGTTAAGTGACAGTCCTCAAAGGTTAAAATGTTGCTGCCTCCCCATTTCTCTCGATACGCCTAGTATGCAGTACTCTATAGGTCTGTAAGATCACAGGACAGAATAGGATTTGTTGGTCCTACACACTGACGCATTTAAGAGTAGCAAATTTTTTATGTACACGTGTTACTCACGTGTTTCCTTGTTCAACGCACGACCCTTTGGTAAAGTGTTGTTGTCTACCTATTTATGTTTTCTTTAAGAGTGCTCTCAGTAGTTCATAATGTACGGGGTCAAATAGATCGGTAACTACGAAATTATGATTTCGAAAGAAAGTGGACGGAAGAGGTCGTAGCTTAATTCAACCTACTATGACGGTAGAGATAAACCGAAAAATGGCAAACGTGAAGCTAGTGACATTTCAGGAACAAGAAGACGGGGCACTTGGAAGGTGAAATGAATTAAACTTGAAACAATAAAAAATACCAGACATTTGTATCAGGACATTAATGAATTTAACACGGGTTACCAGCCTAGACAAATATAATAACGGATGAAACGGGTAATTTGCTTGCAGACTGCCAACGCATACTGAATTAAACAATTTATTATCCAACTAATGCACAATATATAATACGTAGAAACAATTAAAATTATAAAATATTTAAAAGTGCTCCAACATGTTTTGGATCACAGAGGATCCATCATCAGGGAGCCTTGTACAGTGCTTGGCTAAAAATTACAAAAATGATTCTATCGTGTCCGTTGACATAGACAAGGTCGGTGTTATGGCAGCATATTCTGACCCTTTGTTCACTGTATATGAAGGCCTTCATATACAGTGAACTACACACACGCACCACGGTCAGAATATGCTGCAATGACACCGACTACGCTCATGTAAATGGACACGATAGAACCTTTCTTGTAATTTTAGCCAAGTACTGTATAAGGCTCACTGATGATGGATCCTCTGTGATCCGAGAAACGTTGGAGCACTTTTAAACATTTTATAATTTTAACCACATCTACGAATTATATATTTGTGCATTTGTTGATTAATAAAGTGTTTGTCATTGATACACGGTGCATACATGAAGACTTAAGAGACCCCACGTTTCATTTCGGAGGTAGGTCTTGCACATTATGTGCAGCTGTAAATGACAAAACTGAAACATAGGAGTCAATATGAGAAAATTACTTTAAAATGGATGTCGCAGAAATAAAGGGGAGTTAAAATGATCTAGCATGTCTCTGGATCAGATCCCTTTACGTTGATGTAGTCAGAAAATATGCAAACGATCGACGGCTTGCTCTCTTACAACAAAACAATCAGTATCAATAATCGACTCACAAGACTGAGAAAGTGTCATTTAATGAACTACGTAATAAAACAACACAAAGTAATGACAGTTCCCAACTTACCGCTTTTTTGACGAAGGACACGAAACCATAACCTTTGGACTTGAGTGTCTGAGGGTCCCGTACCACTCTGCAATCTCTGTAAAAGAAAATAATACTTCGTAAGTGTCTCCAGAAGTAACGGCACGACATCGAACAAGAGGCTATGTTGAACTCTGCAGAGTAACTACTATCAGTGGTGTGCAACAATGACACAGTGTTTTCTTTGTTACACCGTGCATGTTGTCGAGTTACTCAATTATTATACCAACCACTGCACATATATAACATTTTTTAAAATTTACACATTAAAACGCTCCGACATGTTTCGGTCCTAGGACCATCATCAGGGAGCCATATCGTCCTTGCTAAAGTCACACTGAAAAAAGTCACATTAATTTCGCTGTACCAGTTGGGTATTGTGGCAGCATGCCGTGTTATGTAATGTTATGTTGCGAAGAGTGCCCTGCTACGGATGTGCATTCTGTGCGAAGCAGCGAAATTAATGTGACTTTTTATAGTGTGACTTTAGCAAGGACGATAGGGCTCCCTGTTGACGGTCCTAGGACCGAAACATGTCGGAGCGTTTTAATGTTTTAATGTGTAAATTTTATAAATTTTATATATGTGCAGTGGTTGGTATAATAATTGAGTAATTACACAGTGACACACCGCAGTTATACTGTGTACAAGTTCGAGCTGTAAGGTTAATGGGTACGCTGATTAAACCTTCATGCCAAAGTGTCTCCAATATTTCGCTCTCAAGACAGCCTATGACTTAAGCATTAAACTACTCTGTATAAGGGTCACCTTGTCAATCTGTCTTAAGGTCGACAGTTAGTCGCGTTCCATTATTTCCGAATTGATGGCAGAAAAATAATTTGAAGAGACTGGAGGCAAAGCTCCATTCATTGTAAACCTCGTAGATCAGTAGTCCGCTTCTTGTTCCTCGGATACAGTTGCAAAGAGATGAGTTTCTGTCCTTGCCGAGATACGAAAACAGGCCGTCCAGCCCTACACAGCCACCTTTCGGAAGAATAATTCCGCTAACTAACTAACGAAGTAACAAAGTATTAAACAAGGTTAAATTCAAGTGGTTTTTGCCGGTCCCAGTGGCCGCGCGGTCTAAGACGTAGGTCTACGGTCGCTCGTCTGCTGAGATCGTGGGTTCGAATCCAACCGGTGGCATGGATGTCTGCCTGTTGTGAATGTTGTGTGTTGTCAGGTGGAGGTCTCTGCGACGCACTGATCACGCGTCCAGAGGAGTCCTACCGACTGTGATGCGTCGCTGTGTGTGATCTAGAAACCTCATGAATGAGGAAGCCATGGCCCGCGTTGGGCCGCAGCGCCACAGAAAAAAATCAAGTGGTTTAATAGGATAAAAGAATTCTAAATAGCATATGTAATTGATAGAGAAACGGCTAACAGCATGACACACCGGGGTCAATCGGACGGCAGTCCCAAGAAAAGAAGGACGAACTGAACTCAGTAATAACACAAATAATAATAATAATAATAATAATAATAATACAGCACAGTAACTCAATCAGACGCCAAATCGAAGGTATGAGATCATTATCGTTGCCACCGACAGTCACCTCCGTTTTCTCGTCACACGTGGTCTGCACGTGCTTAATTGCCAACTAGGAAAGTCTGTATTGGAAAATGATCCACGTGACAAGTTGATTCTTTATTTTTATAAACGTGGCATTTCACAATTTGAAATCTTTGCCACATATTATCAATGTGATGGAATCGTGGATAAGCTGGGCGGATCATTTAGCATGGCCAAAAGCTGAGACATTTCGTATAAATTAAAGTTGCAAAATCTGTATGGAATGGGTGTTTTGGAAACCTAGGATGCTATAAAATGAACTGAGTCGAAACGCGGGAGAAGAAAGGGCTGAATTGTGGGGGGAGGGGAATTTCTTGACTGGTTAAGCGACTATCAGTTTCTGGTTGTGGAGAACTTCGTCACGTGGAGATTGTTGAGTCTTGCGATCTTCCGAGATTTTACACAGCGTAGAAATGTAATTTAGTACCGACGTTACAGGACACAACCTAGCGGTCCCATTCTAGGATCAAGCAGTCCAGGAGTGCTTGACCATTCTAGGCAGCGTCAAATCCAAGAAAAATTCAGTCCTTATTTACATCGCGGCAGAAGCCTCTAATCACCCAAGGGACTAGTTTATGTGGTGGGTCAATATGGATTCTTAAGTTACCTTATCCAAAAATATCTTCGTTCTCTGCATCACCCTATTCATACAAGCCTGCAAATGGGCAATATTCTAATCTAGTTCAATTCGCTTCACATCCGCAAGACATAAGCTGAGGGATATTTTTAGAAGTCAAGATAAAAGGCATTATGATTTCTTTTTTCGTCTTGCTCAGGAAGTTGGTTCTTATTTCACTAGTAAGGAAAAGTTGTTATGGGCGTTTCAATGCAGCGTGTATCTACGGCAACCAACTGCCTTCCCGCTTTTAGTGTGTAGCTACAGTACAATTTCTAATCTTATCCAAAGATTTTTCCTTTCTTTTCTATCCTCTTTCGCGTTCTACTTTTTGAATTTCTCTGCTGAATGGACGCCGAGACGAGAAGGGTTGGCTTTTCGTAACGAGAGAGCGGGCGTGAGTAGCGCAGGTCTGCCTAACCTAGGGGGCAATTTCTCTTGCGGCGTATAGGGACTTGCCTGTGGGTAGGTAGGCAGGTAGACGGGGAATTGATTGGGGAGACGGAAGGAAGGAAAATCTTGCTTGCTTCTACACACCCTCCATCTCGTCTTTCTATTTGGGTGAGTACAGATGTTTGAACAGTTTAACTCTCGGCTATATGACTGCATAAACACAGGCCCATCTCATGTATCAGAAATGTTCCAAACCGGACAGGAACCATAACTTCGTGCTATAAATCTACTGGAGTTACCAAGTGGGGTTACAGAACGAAGTAATGGCAACCGATATAACGTTACAAATTGGGAAGCAACAAGCCGCTTGCAGTGACTGAATATGATGGGGACAATTTCAAGTTACACGTATTGTGTGCCGTACCTTAAAAAAAAATAATGTTTGGGTCTCACTGTGACTGGTTTAGTTTTTAGAAGAATTACATCCACACATTCCTTGTCATTTTCCATCACAACCTTCAGCTCGAGTCTAACAAAGTTTACGGCCCTCCTACCTCAGTCACATGACAGCAGATGCTACGTCAGCAGACGAATACTTGCACCTCCACCACTCTGGTTGAAGAAACATTGTGACCTAAGCGCAGACGACTTTGCGTTATCTGTCGACCTGTGACATCAGCAAGGGCTCGCTAAGGCGACCTGCGCCTGAAGATGGAGAATTTGTGGAATGAATCCTGTTACACCTAGGCATATTGGAAGAATTCTACATGCCGATCTGGGAGGAAGATGGTGCTTGTAATGACACGACAGTTTGACAAGATGTAGCATCTCCGCATTTTCACATTGCAGATCGAGCCGGACTTGGTTTAACTTTTTTTACGGAAAAGGATCGGCAGAGGCGTTCCTATTATTTGGTCAACAAGCTCTTCTCACTTTACAACACCTGATTTCTTCTTCTGACAGTACTGCAGGCACGCTATGTAGTGTCAAATTTGCCTACCATTTTATCAGAATCTGCAGGAACGAATCAAGCTGCCGTGCCTACAATTACACCAGACACGCTTACAAATGTGTTGACACGTGTTGATTGAACTTACAGACAGATACCTGCCAGGGCACTCACGGTACCCTCACTGAACATCCGTAAACTGCTCAGGGTATTTCACTAAAAGTTGATCGCATAACCTACCAAAATAGGCTGCATTTTTGTTCCCGTGTCTCTCGTTTATTGAGCAACATAACACAAGCAACATAACATAATCTGCATAGATTTTGCAAGGCAGCCATGTTGTTCTTAAACCCTTCTCCGTACAATACCTATCTCACTAACTGAACAGGCAAACTGAGTGACTGAATGAGTGGTTCTCAAAGAAGGAAAGAAAGAAAGAAACAACAAACAAGCTGTCTTCACGTTGCCAGGCCTTTCTCGAAAACTGCATAGTTACCCATGTAGTCATAAAACTATGGAAACTTAGAATTCATTGCCTTTTCTACAAAAGCCTATCAAATTTTCATCAACAAAGAAGTTTCCGCAAGCTCGATTTTAAAGCTCTAGACCCATCCGCGCCAATGAACCCTTAAGTGTCTCTCTCAGTATAATTTTTCGACTGACATTTTGTACTAGATTCTCTGTTCTTCAACATCTGCTACATACTCAGCCCACCGATCCTCCAGCAGAGCTCCTCTGCCACCTCAATAGTAAACATAATCGGGTTAATAGTATAAACAACCAACTAGATGCAACAATAACAATTTATTAGTAATTTCGATATGCTCAACAGCAGGCAGCATCGCCGGTGCATTATACCACAAGCTGTAAACACAGTCTAGTGCTCCTGAGGATGGGCGAAATTATCGCCCGAAACATGTTGAGCATATCGAAATTACTAATAAAATGGTTATTGTTGCATCTAGTTGGTTGTTTATACTATCGTATCAGACATGCACGGTCACACAAACATCAAATAATCGGGTTACTTTGGCCTGGAAATAGGCAGGTGTAGTGACAGTCGGAACTGACTTTACAGCGATGCGTTCATGTTGCTGCGGTGAGTCAATGGCTGCTACATAGAGAAGCATTGGAACTCGGCCTTCAGCCCCCGGTGACTCCCCAGCCTCCAGCGGGCGCCCTTCCGTTATTTGGTTTGAGTTCTCTTTTCGTACAAGCTTGCAGTGCGATTTACAGTTGGGGAAAAAGAAACAGACTTTCATGTGTCTGTAAAAGAGTTAGAAGATGAAGGGACGTGGATCATGAAACGTCAGTTTCGGGTTGGTATCCACTGCAATCAGGGTTATTGACGACTGGCTGCACCAAGTAGATAAGCTCTGACCAAGTTCAATTTTAGTTAATCAACATAAAGAACGAAAGGTGATCCAATGTTTAAACTTTACCCTTCAAAGCAGCACAGTGGAAACTATATGTACCGCTCGAGTTAACACCAAAATTTCTACATTTTGCACTAAGAAGCACTTTCTGGCTTTCGTGTGATTCTCGAAGTAAATATCGATTGTTCACCACGTGATATTAAATGACTAGCATTTTAGTGGAGATTGTGCCATCTGTGTCGTAGGAAATCAATTTCCGAACATTTTTACGTGAGATGTAAGCTACAAAGCATTAGTGATTTCACTAAAGTGAACTGAATTACTTATCATATTTGAGAATGGCATGGTCCGTATAATTTCACAGATATTTTTATATTATGCAAGTCAGTTCGCAGACATGAATGTTAAAATCTCTGGAACTACTGAAGGAATTTCTATTACATTTGATAATGGACAGGCAGACGATCATAAACCCATACACTAATTGTAATTAGGTAAACAAGGTAAGGCACAACTAGGCCTAGGCATAGGTGGTTTAAATATCACAATAGCTCTTAGAGAAGCGAAGTGTCAACAAGGATGTAAACTACAGACGAGCAATATTGCTTATGTTAGCATGACATCATATCCAACTGCACTGTAATTTAAACAGTGTTAAACAGTGCCCCTGTGGGAACGCAGGGGGCACCAATTTCTATCCATCATCATCACAGGCATAAGTTGTGCTTCAGCCGGCAGCCTGGATACCACCCTAGCCGAACCGCACCCTAACTCCAACACACAACAAATCACGAACGAGACGGCCAATGTGGTAGTTCAACAACATAGTCGCAAACTCCTGAAGATGGGTATATTAATGCCCGAAACATGTTGAGGCTCTAAGAAGTAAAATAAAAGTAACAAGTGACATCTAGTTGGTTTTCATTCGTCAGCTATGAAATGAAGCGCGGTCCAACAAAAGTCACATCTTTCATTGAGTTGGGCCACTTGTTGACCCGTTCCGGTCTCGCTTATCCAGAAGTCTCTTCAAAGGTCTACCATGATTCCTTCTGCCAGTTGGGGAGTAGTATTTCATTACCCTGCGTAATCTATTTCGAGGCATTCTATTTACATGTTGTATCCAGGTTCTCTTGTATTCCAGTAATTTGTCCAAAATTAGTGTTATTTTTAAATCCTTTGCAATTTGTACATTTGTTTTGTAATCTGTCCAAGTGTATCCTGCTGTTCTTCTCATGTATTTCATCTCTGCTGCTGTTATTCTTCCGGCCGGTCCAGAGGCTAAAGTTAGCAATCCTACCACTGGACTTACCGTGCTCTGGGCCCGTAACCCATTTAGAGGAAATTTTACCCACTGGCAAGTCTCACGGAAAGAAGCCGGACAGATTTTCTTTAAAGGACAATTTCAATCCAAAAGTTATTAATATTGTGCAGTGTGGGTTAAAGCATCTTGTAGTGCGACAATTACGTATCAGAACATGACAAAAAGGCCTCCTTCATCAAACATTCTCTGAAATTGGAAGCAATATGTTCGTCTACTAATCTGACTATAGCGGGTCATAATCCACACGAAAATATGGATATGTACTAAGTTTTACTGAAACTTAGCCATGTTTATACTAGACTACAGTGTCTGACATCTCACGGTAATGTCCATATACACTTGTCATGAGAACCTGGAATCTAGTTCAGAAATTTCAGGCGTGTGTCTAGACAGAATTCCTGTACTCTGGCTTAACATGCATATTTGATACTCTGACATGTTGTGTGTATATGGTTGGCATTTTCAGTAGCCGTTTGATAAGAAAGCCTTAGACAACTGGCCGCGTTATGTACGCCTACTATATATTACAGATACGTTCAGACGGAATCAACTGGGTAAACGATGGGAAGTGACGCAGACAAAGGACTCTCTCTGGTGGTAGCTGCAGGCTCATCCTCATGCCTGGCCAGACTTCTGCTCACAGACAAAAGCGGCCATGCTTAAATTACAACTCTCTTTCCAGAGAAGTCTCTTTCGTCTCTCATCACTTTGTATTTTGGGAGAAGTGCAGCTCTGTCAGATTTGCGCATGGAGAAGGTTGTTTTATTATCCGGCAAGGACAATACAAAAGGAATCGCTATCGAGGGTGGAGTAAAGGAAAGGCAAAGAACTAACCACAACACCACAACATTCTTTTTGGTCAAACATTAAGTGCAGAGCTGAGCAACATAAAGAGCTAGGGATTGGGGCAACAATGGACCACGTGACATGGGGAAACCCTGAATGAAGATTTTAAGACACGAAGAATCAGCGTCAAGTCACTTGCGGCTATGAAAATGAGATTAGGAAGGAAAAAATTAACACAAGTACAGAAAGAGATGCAGTAAAGCGAGACATAAGGAAAAGCACAAAGACAGGAAGCAAAAAGATAAAGAAAGTAGAGTAAGACAACGAGGAAAGATGATAGAAGAAAATTAAGAAAAAATAAAGAGAGAATGATACGAAAATAGAAACAAACAGCTTAGGAGGAAAGACAGACAGGAAAACAAGGAAGGACAGAGGAAGAAAAGCAGACATAAGAAAGAAAAACACCGAAGAGAAAAGAGATGAAGAAACATAGACAGGAAGTGCAAACTTTGAACTATTATGTTTGGGAAGGGGTTTAAAGTGCAAATAAAGATTGGAGGCTTCCAAAAAGTGAAAATTTTTTAAGAATAATTTATAAATTGCAAGTAGAGTCGCCCTTGCTGCACTGGGCGTGTTGCAAGAGCCAGGGCGATGTTTGCCGACACAGTGCTGTGGGCGCTACATTTCATGTAAACGTGTGCTTTACAACACATCGCAACCAGAAGCAACGGTATAACATGGCACGACTCACACCGAACCATCGCCAGGTCCTCGACGCCTGTGTATGTGTCTACAGGAATCAGCTCGAAGCTCCGTCACAACAGCAGCTATCATCAGTGCTTCCAGGTTACTGCGAGAGGCAAAACATACTCGTTTAGAAATTTCTCTCTTGTTTCAAATGAGAAAAGTGCCATCTCCAGTATATTTGATAGAAGGCCCCAGAAAAAACGACGACGTTAGAAACCAATTACAAGTACAGAATATAATTCTTTGAAGACTGAAATTGATCTAAATTTTATGTAAGTATTCAGTTCCCACATCACAGATAAGGCAGCCTGCTTCCATCGTAACTGCCTAGGGGTACAATCAGTGTCGATATTGAGAATAATGTGAAACAGTTAAGGTGATCCCGTTACAGGCCCGGTGTGGTCCAGAGGGTGGGTACAGGTATAGCTCTACTCTTCCATGACCGCGGCACTGGAAGGGGGTGAGTGGTCAGCAGCACGCCCCGGCCGCACTTTACCCCCGGGAAAGACCCGGTACCCATTT
>Ga0136643_10018679_pt1 | contig 10457 bp, 6 predicted proteins | sample TergutLab28metaG_FD_96883 | JGI IMG/M metagenome (GOLD analysis project Ga0136643, IMG submission 96883) | Labiotermes labralis P1 segment gut microbial communities from Petit-Saut dam, French Guiana - Lab288 P1 (version 3) (version 3) | ecosystem: Host-associated > Arthropoda: Insects >... | reverse complement strand
TGTTCCGATAACCAATTTACAACAGTATTTTTGGATGCTTTTCATGTGGGTGTGGTGTGATACATACATAAGGGTTACAGCAGTGAAAAAGAAATACAATGTAAAAAACACTGCGGATGTTAGATAAAATCTAAAATAGGAGGTGTTTTGTTCGTTTGTGTATGTATTTTTTGTACTGTGCGAGGAGGTCGGGTAAGGAGTAATTTCCTATTTGAGAAATAAGCGTGTTGGAGTGTGTGATACACTGCTGAAAAAAATTTTCCGTCAGCCGGTAAATGAAAGTATGAATGTACTCAAGTGAGAGAGTGGAGTGAAAGTAATGTATGGGGGTTCGTCTGGGGTAGTCGCCGATTACCCTTAGGCATTTTGACTGTAATATTTGTATGTGTCGGTAATTTGACTGTGATGTGTTGCTCCAGACAGGGCCGGCATATGTAAGTAACGAACGGATCATTAATTTGTAAAGTGTGAGTTTGTTGAGTATGGTTAACGTTGAGTCGCGAGCAAGGAGGGGGAAGAGCTGAAGTAATACTCCGGTGGCTTTGTGCGTGACTGTATGGAGATGTTTTGTGAAAAGGAGTTTCGGATCAAGCGTAAGGCCTAGATATCGGATGTTACGACTCCAGGGGATCATGGTATGTTGAAATTGGGGTAAAGGTCACGCAACTCTAAGTTATGCATGACAGAAGGACGTATCAACAACTTGTTCAATAAATATACTGACCGAGCCCTCCCATGCTAAGAGCATTAGGTTCTGCTTATGTAGCCCTATACTTTTGAACGTTTAGTATCACGCATTTGGAGACTTGAATGAATCTGTGGGGACAATAAATTATAAATTACAATGTTTGGCGGGCTACCCTTTTTCCGAGCCCCGAATTCCTTTTCCTTCGGTATGTTGAGCCAACTGTAAGCAAATGTTCGCCGCAGTGCGGAGATTCACATCTGTGTAGAAGGAATTTTCCACCAGAGAACGTCTTTAATCTCGCGCGCATCAGCCATTTTCTCCCACTCTTCTGCTCATTATCTAAGTTCGTACGCTCTGTTTCTGAAAAGACAAGATTCCAAGGATGCGAATTAGGAGTTGATTATTTATAGCAACAACGAAAACGGGATTATGAGTAATGTGCACAAAATAATCAAGTGGCACAGTATGTGCAAAAATCGGTAGTGTTCTCTGCTGTATTCTGAAAAAAAAGTTCTTATTTGTATTGGTTGCGTATAAGCTGTTGGTTGCGCCTGCCTCTTGGTGACCACCGATAATTTCACGTTAATTACAAAAACATCATTCGTAACCAGTAAATTTTTTAAGAATAATTCCCTGATTTTTTTTTCTTCAAATTAATAAGTCACTTTTTGATGTTTGTGTGACCATTCATCACTGATATAATAATATAAACAGCCACCTAGATGCAATAATAATAATTTTATTAATAATTTCAATCAGCTCAACATGTTTCGGGCGATAATTTCGCCCATCCTCAGGAGTACTAGACTGTGTTTACAGCTTGTGGTATAAAGTACCGACGACGCTGCCTGCTATTGACCTGGTCACCAGCAGGCAGCATCGTCTGTACTTTATACCACAAGCTGTAAACACAGTCTAGTACTCCTGAGGATGGGCGAAATTATCGCCCGAAACATGTTGAGCTGATTGAAATTATTAATAAAATCATTATTTTTACATGTAGTTGGCCGTTTATATTAGTATTGTAATAAGTCGCCATATTTAACTTCTATGTTTTAGACGTACGCCACTGGCAGTCTTGCTGGTGTCTGGAAAGAATAATGATATATTGCTTTCAAATGTGGCTGGAAATTACGGGAAATTAAAAGCGAAAAGGAAACGGTGTTTGGGGGCCTTTTCCAAAATGTCTACACTAGAAATGCGCTAAAATAATCTTTGAACATAAAGACCTTATAAAATCTGAGCAGTGACGTATTTTTCGCGAACAGTTTTAATTATTAATTTCTAAAAACTACCTGTTCACACCAACCCGGTCATCATTAACCTATATTTTCATTACTTACTGTCGTGTGAAATTCACCCCTCAAGTGTAATTCTCACTTTATCTTGTGTTTTCCGGGTAAGAGTCGAACACGGAGGAGAACTCCGGTACGTCTCGTTTATTCGCGCTTCAAATAATGCTAAAATTTTCTCTGTTACAGAAAAAGAGGTTTATTTAGTGAAATATTAAACTGTCTTTTTAAGATACAGGAGGTGTATGCGGTCATTTGTACCGGCTGTTTCATAAATGCGTTACACGTCAGCCGTCTGTTCTTATAAAATAAAGTAACCCAAAATATAATTAATCCGTGCTTGATTGTTACGGGTACTGCGGTAGCACAGTAGTTAAGGTGCTGCGCTACAAATCGAAGAGTCACTGGTTCGATTTCAGGTTATATCATTGGAATTTTTCATTGACATAATCCTTCCGATCGCACTATGGCCTGGGGTCGACTCAGCCTTTAACAGAAATGAGTACCAGGAGTATTTCCGGGGAGTAAAAAGCGGCCGGTAGGAAAGGTAGACAACCTTACCACCATCCTGGGCCATCGTCACGTAATCTGGGAGCCTTAACTTCCTGGAACCCTCTGGATATCTCGTGCCTCTAATGGGATTGATTTACCTTTTTTTTATTGTTACAGGAAACACAATCTGTTACACGTTCCGGTTATATTTACGACGCCTAAAACTGTGTAATATTTATGTATACTGGCTGTACATTTGCAAAATCGAAGTCATGAGGATGCAAATACCACGCGACCAAATTACCACGCTGCGTTCTAAACCTCTCATTGAAATATAGAGCTTCATGTTGTGTCGAGAATGGGTTGGGGAATGAAGCACTTAAAGTAATAGCCTGTCTAGTGGTAACATTACAATTACATAACCCTGGACCAAAGAAGCCTGCTTATACTCTCCTAGCAGCGTGTACCTTTGTTTTTGTTGGGGTTGAATGTTAAGCTAGGTGGACTTTTTGTTATATCTACCCTCTGTGGGACCTCTATATAACCCTTAGTATCTACAGCAGGTAGATACATGAAACAATGCACAGCTAGGCCTTTTGGCAAGATCTCTTGTAGGACTCCGAAGTACGAAGTTTGTCTTTTGCACAAATATACATTGCCGGATTTAGGACATGGGACACAAATTGGTGTGAGGTTAAAACGAATTTCCACAATGTTAGCCAAAATTGAACGAAAGTGGGTTTCTAAAAGAAGTTACTAATTTGCTTAAAATTAATGCAATTTCCAGACTGGTACTGAATACGAAATAGTCCTGTTTATAACGTTTTGGGTCTGTTTAGACGGTTCTTATGTTCCTCTAAAAACACGATAACTTACTGAAGAATGAAAACCAAACAGATGCCACTTATTATTTTATTATACTTCTTATAGGCTAAACATGTTTCGGGCACTACTGTGCCCATTATCAGGAGCTCGCAACTATAATGTTGATTACCACATCGGTAGTTTCATTCTGTAAAGATGGAGGGGATAGTGTTAATGTAAAATTATGGTTCTTAGTGTTGTATGTTCGGTGTGAAGTTCTTTGTCGATTGGTTTTAGCTGGTAACATCCAACCTACAGCAAACCAAGGTATGTAAAATTTCAGATTCACAATACTAATTAACACTAACAACACATCGAATTACCACTCCACTAATAAAACACACTACACACAAGAGAACACCACGATCACCACGCATAAAGGATCACAACTAATAATATTAATAGAAACACGTTACAGCTACAACCAAGTGACAGATTTTCCTGTGACCAGTGATGTAGAATGAATACCCAGAATATTCCTAGTAACGCTTTTTTATAAGCTGAGTTAGGGTTTTGGCTCAAACCTAACAGTGCATTGAACTGGAGGCTTCTGAAGCTGAAAATCATGAAACAGTGACTTGCTATATGGAGATTATTCTTATAATAAAACTACCTACTCGTAGATGCACTAATTTCTCAAATTTAATTTTGGAATAAAACTCTACATGTTTCGGACAGTTCCTCTGTCCATCATCGGGAGTTTTTCACTGTACATGCAGAAAACGTGTAAGACCTATACCACTGCTGTGTGTACAGTGGAAAAACTCCCAATGATGGACAGAGGAACTATCCGAAACGAGTAGGGTTTTAATCCAAAAAAAATTTGAGAAATTAGAGCATCTAGTTGGTTTTATTATAGTAATTTATCACGATGCACTGTCACCTGAACATCAGATACGGAGATTATTGTACAAATGTGAATGAGTACACTCGGTACTGAACATGCATCAGCCAATCTGGACTTTTTGGTGACATTTAGTGACATGTTTGTTTCGTGACATTCATGACTTTGAGTGTTATCGACATTTCTCTTTTGAACAACAAGTTTTTCCATATTTTATAACTTGCTGGTTTACCGAATAATACAAAAATATACCTCATAAATGTAATACCTTCTTACCTGTACAGCCGTACGACAGTAGTACATGACACTGTGCCCTCACGACCTACACTGAGACTTTACTTGTCTATCTTCATGATCCTTAGGATTTTGCATATCACCCGAAGCATTTCTTAGACGGTATATTTAAAATAAATCACACCTATCGCAAGACACGAATCATCATTATTTGTGATTTAACTTCACATATCCCTTGCAGTTGATACAACATCTGAGGAATCAGTCATTCATATTGTGATCAGCGGGCATCAGAGACACACTACTTATGTTGTGTGAAGTGCTTTCGTGTTTTCTTGGAAACTGTACCTTTCCATAGTCTGCAAAGCCTGTACCGCGCGTTGTAAATTTGTAATGTATCAATTAAGTCTATCTTGAAGCTGGTTGAACCGAAGTGTGCGACGTTGACAGTTGCGTATCGGCTTAATCGTAGCTCATGAAATAGTTAAGTGTCCCTTGCGTGCAGTTCTGCCAGTAATGAAACAGATAAGAAAGATTAGCAAGATGTGTGTGTCAATTATCGTTATGGGATCATGACTGTAGTCACATTACGAGATGACTGGCGATGATATTAGGTTATAGAGACTGCTTAATAGCAACAATAGTAATAATAAAAATGGTAACGGTAAAGTGATCCCGTTACAGGCCCGGTGTGGTCCAGAAGGTGGGTAGAGGTATAGCTCTACTCTTCCATGACCGCGGCACTAGAAGGGGGTGAGTGGTCAGCAGCACGGCCCGGCCGCACTTTACCCCCGGGAAAGACCCGGTAGCCATTTTACAGGAGGCTGGGTGGGCTCCAGGGCCGCTCTGGACGGGCGGAAAATCTCGTTCCCACCGGGATTCGATCCAGGACCGTCCAGCTGAGCTACCCGGCCAACAGATTTTTAATATAGATGTTGAAAATAAACATACTGCTTTATTGACTTTCAGAGAGTTGAGTTTGATTAAAGGGATTTTTTCTGTTCTTTTTATTTTTGTTTCCGATATTCATTCACTTGTCAAATTATACTACTTTACGATTATTTCAATCATCTTCCTCCTTTCCGAAATGCAGCTTGCAGGGAATCGAATTTTACATTTTGGCTCCCTTTCCACTTTCTACGTCATGGGACGTGTCTGGCACCCGCGAATCCACACGGTACTTGTGTCGTCAACAGAGTGTTTTGAGAAACGTCTTTTGTAACAATCTTTACTCAGTAATATCTGTGGTATTCGTTAATTCAGATATGAAGGCTTTAAAATTTTGTTGAAGTTAATGCTAATTCCTTGCTAATGTTTACGACTAAGAAAATCGTTAATTAAAATCCTATATCGTGATTAATGTGACACTCTATTGCCATCTCTGTACGTACCTACGTTGCGAGTGTTAGTCTGTGTAGTTGATTTGATTTCATTAAGTTTAAAATTCGCTTTATTGTATGGACAGTTTATATACACATTTTAATATAAATTCCCGTACAAACTGGCGTCTTCCACGTGGTCTTTTCTTTTATGTGCTTCAAACAAAATTTATATACACATTTCTGGCCAACGTCATGAGTGCTACATATTTTAAATATCTGATCATTAGTGATTTAATTACCTTGGAACTTTCAAGAAAGTCAGAAAAAAAGATTCTTAGATTTCTCTTATAAGTCACTTATTAGGTTTGGCCGGTGACATTACTGAGAGGAGGGTTCAGGAATCACTGGTACAATGATAGCTGTATTGTAGTATTGTGTCTTCTGCCTGCAGGAACTTGGATACGTACAAGGGAAGCTGGGCCTGATGCATAAACCTGCTTGTTTTACTAATTTGTTATAATTTTAGAAGTGATATTTTAAACCAAAGAAGTTGTTGTTTGGTGCTAATAGGCACAAATATTTGGTAACATCTTTGGCCAATACTTCTGCCCCTAACGGTCCACTGTCACATTCATCAGTCTGAGGGTCAGTGCTTCTTCCAATCTTGCAGTCCATTCCATTTCCCTTATTTACACTTCCAGTCCTATCTTATGTTATTCATTCCCGTTCACACTGCTGATTAGTTTATCGGCGTGTCCATAAACACAGACTTGTAAAATCCGAAGATTATAGGACTGGCCCTGAGGATGGGTGCCATTCACCCTACCCGAACATCTGTGATTATTTTTCCTAGAATATTCAAATCGTTATCAACACATTTGTTATGACATCAAATATCGCAAGTAATATCATTTTGTAGTTCCTTTGGGTGTGATCGCAAATATCTGCTGTTGCGTCTTCCACCTTCTTTTCCATTTTTAACTGCTGTTTTCCTCATATACAGGGTGTTTCAGGAGGAATGGTAAAATATTTTAGAGGTGGTAGTATGGACTATTCCGAGTAAATAAGTTCATATAAATATGTGTCCAATTTTCAATGGGTGTGAAGATACAGCTGTTTGAATTTGGCGCGTACAGATCAGATTTTTGACTGTGGGGATGGATGAAAAACGAAGTCTATAAAGAAAAAGTAAACACAAGAGACGACCTGGTCGCTCGCATTATGAATAGTGCTGCCGTTATAAAGCAAGAACGCCAAGACGACCTCAGGAGAGCTACACATACTATTGCCAGGAGGGATTAAAAATACATTGAAGTCGATGGTGAGATTTTTCAACACTTACTTTGAACTGTTACAGTTTATTGAGATCATTTACATAATCAAAAAAATGAAATCAATACGCCATTTGTCTTTCCTTTGTACCTTTTGTAAGGCTTTTTATGCGTAACATTCAAACAGCTGTATCTCCACACCCAGTGAAAATTGGACACATATTTATATGAACTTATTTACTCGGAATAGTCCATACTACCACCTCCTAAAATATTTACTGTTCCTTCTGAAACATCCTGTATAATCTTTAGGCTTTCGTAGCTGCCGTTCAGTACTTTGGATCAACATGAGTTAGGCCGCAGATATGAATGCAGGTTTCCCGACGTTTTGGCAAACGTTACAGGCATTTTCTTCGGACTAAATAATCCTGATGTGTATCAGAGTTTCCGTAAAAACATCTCGTAGCAGTCGTCATAAGAGGTGCGAACATCCGATTGTTTACCCTCCTATACATCGCTTGCCGCCACATCTGCATAATGGACCACCACTGCCGTAGCATTTTTCACCCTGCAAATGATCGTTAACACCGAAAGCCGATCCTGCTCATTGTCATGTATAATGTTCACACACTCGTAACGCACCTGCCTGATGCTCTTTTTTATTATACACTAGTGTAAATTCAGAACGATTTTTCGCGTTTTTCCTCTTTCCGTCGAAGAATGCTGTTTAAAATTTGTTGTTGGCATAATGGACATGACATGAAATTCACTCCGCTCACCTGACGCCGGTGTTATTGTTCACTCCCTGCTTCGAGAAGCGGTATAAAAGGCTGCACAGTGGACCTTATTGGACTGACGGACGGAACAAAGCAATTAGCACGCCCTTGCTAGCCCCACGTACACAGAGTAGGTCCGTTCGCCAGCCCCGATAGATCCATCGGCCATACATTAATGAATGACCTACATTTTCCTGCACATTTGTTCCGTATGTGGCTTCGTTTTCAGTCACTCTTTAGATGTATGAGATCTGACGTATTCCAAGCTGTATAGATTCATAGTGTGATCTTCTGGGTTTTGACAATGTAAGGCCTGGTTACTCATACGAGGCCTGTACGGAAAGTGTTCAACCATTTTGAATATCTCGAGAATCGGTTGCGTGGCCTTGAAGTACCTTGGCATCCAGTCAGGGGAAACCTTACAGTGCATCTGTGAACATTCACACTCCCATGGGGCTAGTCAGTCGACAGTGAGACGCCGTTGACTGAGCTTGTGTACTGTGTGACCTTCGCATTCACAATGACCGAGCGAACAGATCAGCTTCATCGCGACACTGCGCCTGCCCATTCTACAGCTCTCATGCAGGGTTTTTTTTTGGCAAAGCATCAAATCACCCAGGTCTGTCAGCCCCCCAACAGCCCAGATTTGCCTCCCTGCGACTTCTGGCTTTTCCCAAAGCTAAAATCACCGTTGAAAGGTAGGAGATTTGTGAATGCGACGGTCCCACAATACACAAACTCAGTCAACGGTGTCTCACTGCAGACTTACTAGCCCCACGCGAGAGTGACTATTCACGGATGCGCAGTAAAGTCTCCTCCGACTGGCTGCAAAGTTTCATGAAGGCCACGCGAACGATTTTCTAGATATTCAAATTGGCTGGATACTTTCCGAACAATCCTCGTACTGCTAATAACTTTCATTTGCCCTGAAGAAGAAGGTGATATGCCGCTCCGAAACACTTTTACCGATATGTCAGACTACACGCTGTTTTAACCTTGAACAACACAATATAAACCCTTAGTGTTTATGCCTTGCTCAAAATGAGGAAGAGAGTTTCTCAGCCTTAAATTTGCAAGGACAACATATATATTATTGATGGTGTTTTTCATTAAAGTGTTTGTCTTTCCCTCCGTTTATTATGATTCGGTTTCCACAGTAACTAATTCATCCCTCAAAGAGAAACTGAACTGCAAGAGACCCACAAGAGACCGCGACTAGTTCATAAAGACACTTTTTTCCTTCATTCACCCTGAGCTCTCTAATTCTCTCCCTCCCTCTCCCTCTCTCTCTCTCTCACACACATATTTTCGGGTGATTCTTTCCTGTGAAGAAATGATAATATTCCGGGGTTACTGTACTTCACAGAAAGTTTTACTGGAAGGAACAGTTTCGTCTTCAAAAGATTTTTTTCTTTTCTTCTCAAATCCCGTGTGACCATAAGTTAAAAAAGCGAGAAAAATGAAGAGGACTTTATATATTTCCCTACAAATTCTTGGTAGGACAAGAACTGCGAAAGAAGTAAGAAAATTTAGCGAAATTATTGCTTCAGAAGAGGGAAAAAGGAAACGAGAAATCAGCACTAACTATACGTTTCACCCCCAGCACAAAGGCCTATAGAGGCAACACCGTAGTCGATATGAACGCATATTTACTGTGAGATGTTTCAGCTATGGAAATTTCAATTTACGCTGTACTGTATACAGTTACTCTGTCAATAGAGGGACGAACACTAAATTGGCATGTGAGGTCAACCAACCAAATTCCGTCACGTGCTTCCTGCAGACGAAGAGATAAGGTAATCTCTGTGCTTAAAGAAGCATCACACACACACACACACACACACACCACAAACACACACACACATCACAAACACACACACCACAAACACACACACACACATCACAAACACACACTCATCACAAACACACACACACACACGCACACCTCACACACAAACCTCAAACACAAACACACATCCCAAACACACACACACACACCCCACACACACACACACACACCCCAAACACACACACACACATCCCAAACACGTACAAGTAGCCAAACACACACACACACCGATCACACACACCCCAAACACACACACACACAACCAAAATCACACACAACCCAAACACACACCCCCACACACACCCCAAACACACACACGCACACCTCACACACACGCACCCCAAACACACACACATACACCCCAAAAACACACCCCCACACACACCCCAAACACACACACGTACACCTCACACACACACCCCTCAAACACACACACATACACCCCAAACACATAAACACCCAAACACACACACATCCAAAAACACACACAACCCAAATACACACACACACATCCAAAAACACACAACCCAAACACACACACATACACCCCAAACACACACCCTCCACACACACCCCAAACACACACACATACACCCCAAACACACACCCCCACACACACCCCAAACACACACACACACACGCACACCTCACACACACCCCCCAAACACACACACACACATCCAAAACACACACAACCCAAACACACACACACACACACATCAAAAAACAAATAACCCAAACACACACATACACCCCAAACACACCCCCTCCACACACCAACACCCCAAACACACACACACACCCCAAACACACACCCCCACACAC
>Ga0136643_10018677_pt1 | contig 10458 bp, 5 predicted proteins | sample TergutLab28metaG_FD_96883 | JGI IMG/M metagenome (GOLD analysis project Ga0136643, IMG submission 96883) | Labiotermes labralis P1 segment gut microbial communities from Petit-Saut dam, French Guiana - Lab288 P1 (version 3) (version 3) | ecosystem: Host-associated > Arthropoda: Insects >... | reverse complement strand
TTTCGTTTTACGTCGATTCACTTTTACTACCCTTTCCGAGTCGGACCAAATAACTCCCGACTTGTGGTTCATCACTGTCGCAACTCAAGGGTTCTTTCTCTACTTAGTGAGCTACTAGATCTTTTCCGGTGTGCACGTGTTTCTTCTTTTTTATTTTAGTGTAGTACTTTTAAGTTGATTGTGAGTTCTCCACACATGATGTCCATCAAAAAACGGGGAAAAATATGAAAACAGTGACGTTACAGTCTTTCTTGATGTCTTCTGAAACACGACCTGGGCCTTTTTCAACAAAATGCAAAGTAATTTGATTCATTTTTTCAATTCCGTGTGTTATTTTCTATATACATAATACATTAAACTAAAATGTATGTCTTAACATAAATAAGTATTGTAAGTTATAAAACTGACTAATTTGTTTGTCCCGTGAACCTATCACATTTTAAGCCATTTAAATAGTACTCGTTTTACGACGATTCGATTTACAACCAAATATTCGAGAACGTAACCCCGTCGTAAAACGAGATGCTACTGTGTTACTTTAGGCCTACTGTATATTAGCTATGGTTGTTTAAAAGACTGCGCGTACGGGCTGAAGAACAGCGCTGTTTAAAATAACCCAGAACTTCGGAGTTTCAGCTTTCCTATCACTTGTAAACCACAAGCAGTTTTCAATCGACTGAAACTATAATTAGTTTCAGAATTACAAGTTATCTAAAGTGTAATTCTGTACATGTTATACTAGTGTTAACGCAAACTATCCGCTGTAGTGTGCAAAATGATTTACAAGAAATCCTGAATGTTTAAGAAATTAATATGTCATTAAACAAACTTTTCACAATGGCTTTATTTAATACTTCTTTAGCAAAAACATGACTCCCTAAGCAACTTTAAACATCACTCCCTAAGCAACTTTAAACCCCTAACATCGTGTCTCATCTTACATTGCGAGCCTTAGCGATTATTAGTATAAATATTCCTATGTAGATGATTACAAGACTGGAGGGGAATACAGGATAACAGGCTTGGGAAACAAAACTAACAGCTCGAAGGACATCGTCCTACGCTGAGCCAAGGTTTCCCAGTCAAAATCCTTCGTAGTATTTGTAAATTGAGCGTCTTTCTTCTGTAATTTGTCTAACGCATTTATCTAACCTTTTCTGCATGGATCTCAGCACGCAGACCCATATTCAAGAACATTACATTTTTTAAGTCTCTAAATTAATCACAGTCCGACGGACACACATCCGTACACAGTCACAGTAGAAATCATCTGAACGAGTGATCAGCTGGCCGCTACGAAAAAATCGACAAACACGAGAAGGAAAATCCATGTTCTCAAAGGGACTAGTACCCGCGATCCCCAGCAATCGAGCGGCTGCAGACCTGCACCTTAGACCGGAAAGCCGCCGAAATTTGTTTGAGATGTCATGGTGAAATATCTGACGAGAACCTTGAAGAAAGATTAAAAAGATAACGGGGTTTGGCTTGGGTTTAAAAAGGAAGCTTGACAAAAATGGGTTCAGTTTCTGGGTAAACGTACAAAGGTGAAGGATGTTGTCACAGAGAAGAACAAGTAGGGGAAATAATGGAGTGTTTGAAATCGGGTCTGAACAAATTCCTCAAGGGCAGCATACAATCTTCTGTCGTAAATAGTCACACTGTTACAGAAAAACCTATTGCGCCGGCAGACAACCCTGCACAGCTTGAATTTAATTGCTCTGGCCATTGCGATTACTACATAGATTTAAATTACGTGTGTCTACTCTTGCGCATCAAACTTGTCAAAACTGACAGATTGTATATAGAAAATGCTAAGCCAAACACAGTTGTTTGTGTCAACAACTTATTGCTTCCCATGTTTAGTCTTTTCAGTGTCTCATTAAACGGTAAGCCTTTTACGCTTCACGAGAAAATCTACCATTAAAAGGCCTACCTCGAAAAGTTTCTAAACCACAGTTCTGATGCATCTGGCACGCGTCTAGTCTCAAGTTTCTGGTACTTCGATTCGCCTAGGTTACTCAAAGACAAATGTGGCTATGTCAGACGATTAAAATATATCAGCAAAGGCAAAACTCTAGAACTGTATGGAAGATCCCAAGCTGACTTGTTCAGTTCCGATAAAAATGCTAATTAATGGCCTAGACATGAACATTAAGCTTACACGTGCACCAGAAGCATTTTATCTTTTGGCCCCTTCAGACGACAACAAAGTGCGTATCAAGATTTTAGACGCTACTCCTTTTAACACTCAGGTTGAATTGAACGCCCCATTTCTTCTCGCTCACGCTAATGTTTTGGGAATGAAACGCAAAGCACATTATCCTGTTACACATCCCCAAATTAAAACTTTTACTGCGAGTTTTGCGGCCCAGCTGGTCCCTATCGATAATACATTCCTTGGACCAATTCCAGAAAGGATTCTTAAGCATTGCTTAAAAACACTTCATTCGTTGGTTCTGCAAGTACAAATCCATTCCACTTTCATCACTATGATATGACAAATCTGGTGCTGTGTGTAAACGACGTTCAGCACCCTCCCGAACCAATCACTATGGATTGCTCTTTACCCTTTGGGGCTACCAGGGCTTACGAAACACTATTTTCAAGTACTTGTATACATCACGGTGACCGTGCTCACATACTTGCCTTAGAAATGTTCACCAAGGGTTTCTACATATTAGTCATTGACCTAATACCAGACAGGGAGGCGGGCGAAGAGCATACAAGCCTCCCCCGTCAGGAAAATGTGCGCATTGAGGCACAGTTAAAAAAACCGCTACCAGAACCCGTCACTTGCATTTTGCATGCTGAATTTCCCGGACACGTCAAAATAAAAAACTCCAGGAACGTCACAGTAGAATGAATACCATTCAAATCGATAGTTTTAACTAAACATGTAAGGTATTTTCAAGGTGTTTATCCAATAGTTCTTTTACCATCCACACTTACAAAGCCCTCAATAATTGTTATGAACCTCGACAAGCATTACATGCCCGGTTCGCATTGCGTAGCTCTTTGTATTTCCGACTCTAGGTACACCGAATATTTGATTCGTACCGTCAACCACCCTACAAGTTCGAAATAACGGCATTCCTGCAAAGCCACTCAATATCTTGGACATTTAAACGCCACAGAATACAGGGATTAATTTCGAAAGTCTGCGGTCACTACTGTTACATTGACGCCCTCCACAGGGCCAGGGGACAATCATTGACGTCATTCCTGAACATGTTTGTACCTGCTCGCTGCAACTGTAACGATAAAAATGTAGTGCGCATGTTCCGCGCTGAGTTTGGACAGTGTCCCAGTTGCGGTCAGTTGGAGCACCAGCAGCAGCAGTCGTGCAAATCGCAGATAGAAAACTTTTACACTCTTTGTCTGCAGTATGCAAATTGTCCTACTCAACCTGCAGATCATTGATGTTTTCCAGATGACGGGATTGGTTCGCCGTACATTCTTCTTCAACGAGCAAGAGACAAAGTACGTCTCCTTCTACCTGAATGAGGACTTCAAATCACAGGTGAAGATTGGAACTTCTTCAGACCATGTGGTGTTGAATGACATTCAGAGTTTATTCTGGTGGCATTCAAGAGTAATATACCCAAGAATTAATTACACGAACTTGGTGACCCGCGTCAAGCCCTATCGGTGTACTGTGGACGGTATATACGCAACACGAGTAAGAACACTCAAGTGTATCTAAGCAAAAATGATTGGTCACAGCGGATGGATTTAGCAAGTGCTTGCATAGACAGACAAGTGATCAAGTTCTGTAGACTCCCAGATGAACTGGTGGAGTGGCGAGATTAGTGTCTTCAATCAAAGTGCTTCTGTACACCTCCAAACACAAATGCCATTAATTTCGATACATTTTAGGATAAACTAACGTACAAAAACCAGTCTTGTACCAAATAAATGCTTAAATTGTGGATTATTGGATTTGTACACCCATTAAAAATGTATTTTTCTTATAATAACTTATATTTTATGTATTTGATTTTATATGTACACCTATTAATAAAATTGTATTTTTAATTGGATTAATAAATTGTATATATTTGTAAATAGAAAAAGTGTCTTTTTTATTATTCCTATTACAATATACCTGGAATAGGATCCTTTAAAAAGAGATGGTTCAGGAGATAGGATTCGAACCCACAATCTTCCTATTATGAGTCTCCAATTCTACCGCTCAATTTCTCTTTTTCAAGAACAACTAACTCTTAAGCAATTAATATAAATTTAAAAAGAGCGCTTTAGTCGCCATATTGTAAAAAGTTAGTTATAATTTAAAATGGCGGACATTAAAGGTAGGTTATAATTTGAAAATAGTGGACTTTTAAGTCGCGTTATAATTAAAAAATAACCGCCATATTTAAAAAACTTAGGTTATATTTAAATAGGTTGCCCAAGTAGCCATTTTGTAACATGGCGGAATTAAAAAATTAAAGATTTGCACAAGTCCACCATATGAGAAATTGACGCCCATCCAAAATGGCGGCCTGATATGTGCCAGGCAGTCTGGGAGCCAAAACGAAAGGGTTAAAGGCGACAAGCTGTCTGGGACAAAATAATTTGTATGATAATTAGATAAATCAGGGCCGATTGGATATTAATTAGATAATTTGCATATCAATCATAGCCGTATGAATATCAATTAGGTAATTCGCATATCAATCAAGAACGTATGAATATCAACTAGTTAATTTGCATATCAATGAGGTCATATGCATATTAATTAGTGGTGGGGGTCATTGACCTACTTCCGGTTATCAAAGGGTTGTGACGTCACTTTGATATCATTTCCGGCTCACATTGAGACAGTATATATACTGGTGTAGAATAAATTTTTGGAGGAACTTTTTTACCTACAAGTTTAGGGTTCGTTTTTTATCCATCCAGAGTTAATGAAGAAAGTCCGTGTCTGTCAATCTGCACATGTATATTATCAACTACATATCGATAATTAATTCCTTCCAACTGTTTAGATTTCTTGTCTTCTTTAGCCTGAATATCTTGTCAGAATTTGATGAAATACAGAGACCTTGGCATTACACATGAGTTTAAAATCAGAAATTATACAGAAACTCCTACCCAAGAAGTTAGAAGTTCCCTAAACTGAAGGTCCAAATTGCAAATCTTAGTCCAGAGTTTTGCTTTCATGATCGAGCATATAACTATATCGCTTAATACCTCCAGACAAAAGCTGTAGTGTCAGGTCTTACCTGAAATTATCTCTGACCACATCCTCCTACAGAGTTTCCAATTCGTTTTCCTGGCTTCTAACAATAATCTTTATAATGAGACAATTCTCACAGAAGTATAGCAGAAAAATAAGGAAGGAATACAGGTGATTCTTAAATTCAATTTAATAATGTTAATAATGTTGGGTTTAACCTTCAGTATCACAAGGGGTATATGTACTGTGTTGCATAAATATGTAAAGAGACAAAACAAGAAATGCAGACAAATAATTAGTATTATGTAAGATTAGGTAATAACGAAACACGTAATAGTCTACTTAGTCAGTGGATGTCAGTAAAGATGAAGAAGAAACCGAAAATCACATGTGTGAAAAATAAAATAAAAATAAATGGCAGAATGAAGAATATAATTCTATCCCGGGATGTGAAGTGTCAGGGGCTAAGGAGAAAATTAAAATAATATTTTGAATTAGGAATTTGTCAGACGGCACCTAACATGTGAAAAACAAAGGAAGAACTAATGAACTAAGTGTTCTGGCCTATCATATCATATCAAATAATATCATATCATTTATTTTTCCTTCTGTAAATCTATACAGGATTTCATAATCTATATGGATATGGAAATTGTCATATTTTTTGGGATTAAGGGGTGATATCAACACAAGTGTGTGCAACAATCACAAGGTTATTTAGTATAACAAATATAATAAAACAGGACAATACGAATTGTTTAGTGTAATATAATATAATGAGGATAAAAATTAAATGTAAAAGTAAAATTAAAAATAAAAATGAAGATAAATATAGTGGGGGTAAGTTAGAAGCAATTAGAGGCACTCCTTAAGTAGGAAATTTTCCTTCATTACAGTTAGTGGTTGGATATATACTGATATACTTATAATACAGACTTGTAAGTAAAGAGAAGGAACATGTGTTCCAAAGCCCTCATGTGTCAATTCAGATCAAATGTCAAAATTTAACTTGGCGTTCAAAATATTCATCCAGGGAATAAAAGATATTTTCATGAAAATATTTTTGTAACAATGTTTTATTTTTGGGGGGGATTATAAGACTCTGCTTTTATGTAAAAGTGAAGCATGTTAAACACCTTAACACTTATACAGTGTAAAATATGAGAATATCACGCCAAAATACATTAATTCGTATGATTTTGTTATTATTTATCACCAGTATATTGGTTATTCAAAATCATATACATGAAACAAAACATATATCTGAAGTTTATGATGTAGCTGCTATTCTGTAGTTACAGTTTATGGTACATGTAATATTTTTTTTTTTTTAAGTTTTGTATTTTTACATTAGAACTTTCTGAAGTATGTGTTCAGTGCCCAATATGGCTCCATGCTGTAATTCCTTGATTTCTTGCTCTCCCAGTAATTTGCTCATGTAGTTTCTGAATGATTTTGAGGTGGTTACAGTTACCCCAATTATTACTGGTTTCGCTCTTGCTTTTACAATCCACATGCACTGTATTTCAACTGTAAGGAATTTACATTAGAGAATCTTATCCAATCCTTTCTTAATCACATTTCTATCTCCTGAAATAGCAACATATATGAACATATTATCTGTTAATGAAACAACTGCTTACTCACATGAGCAAACTCCTTATTTGCAAACAGTACCTGCAAACTAAAAATAGCTCTAGGCAGCGTAAAGAATAACTGTATAAACACACATATTAATTGCATTAATTCAACAGGAAAATAAACCAAAAAGACAAATCTTCTTACACACTTATAAGAGCACAGTAATATTTCCTGTTAAACTGCTGTGTCCCTAACCAGGCAGGTCCATACAACTTTAAAATATGCAGTACCAGTATCTCTTGATATCATTAAATTAGGAAGTAACATACACATTTACAGTTAATCCATTGATGTAATATGCTTCAGAGTAAAAGAAAAAGAGTGAGACAAAAACACATTAATCATGACTAAAAAGAACACTACATACGAGATGCACAACATTCAAGCAGTCTAGGTACATCTGGGTGAATATTACTCATCATAATTACAAATGCCACAACATTTTGCAACCGATTACCAGAAATATTTAAATGACAGCTACAGATTTAAGCTCCCCCCAGGCATGACTAATAATGTCATTCCCTTATAAGTCATTCATTAAGTAACAAAATGATCACCAAATTTACTATTCTATCAACAGTGTTTAAATTCTACATTAGGAAATTCTATAAAAAATGTGACCCCATACTGATAAATGCTGATGGGCCATATTGTTCCTTAAAAATAGTTTTCTAAACATTCAAAGAAGAGAAAAATATTACTGTACAAATCCACAACATACCCTTTTGGGTCTAATACATGTTATTTAACACAAACAGAATAACATATAATAACAAATACTGCATGGAGTGTGCAACTTAAAGAATCCCCATGCTGCATATATATGAGTGACCACACATTTCCCACAATATTCTGTCATGTTTTGAGGAACCGAGTACTGTAACAATGACTAATATGAATTAGCTACCAGCCACACATGAACACTCATGACATACTTGTGGCAAAAAAAGACCCTCACTGCACTAGCTTCTTCTCATCAGCCCACGTCTTCCATTCAAGCAATGTAAGCAGGACATCTTCTAGCACTGGTTTGCCTCCAAGTTTAGCTACCTCTGCCCTTGCCTCAGCATCAATTCCCACAAAAGTGTGCCTGATGTAACTCAAAGACCCAAACTTTTCCAGCAATGTAAAGCACTATTTCTTCAACTCCACATCACGAGTACGTTGATGCAGGATACCTGATTGGTTGCTGTTAAGACTAATATTGAAATTCTATATTATGTCACAGGAACACAAGAGCAATTGATGTAATCTGAAAATGTGTAAATTCCTTATAACCAGCTCTGCATTTATGCAACATCACCATACATATATTCCTTTTTTCAGCCATCTGTGAAGCCATTCTTTCCTTTCAAACAGAGTACATGACCAAGGACTACATCTACAAAATCTGTACAAACAAAAGATATGCTTGTTGACATTCTGTTCACAGTGCACCACAGCAGTTTTTTGTTACATTTACAACATAATAATTACATGCATTTCCCTTTATTGTGTATGAGACTTCAAATAAGATAGGCAGCAAAATCAATTTAAATTAATCACTCTTTTAACAATATTTTTCATTAACTGTTTGACACATCTGCACTCTAAAGCTGCAGAACTACATCTATTACATTTGTCATGTCCATCCTTCCAAATATATCAACTTGTGGAAGTACACAATACAACATGTACAGGATTCACACCAACCAAGAAGACAGAATACGATAACCAATAAATACACAGGAACAAAAGATACAAGTAAGTACTAATTTTCACATATTCTCCCCGTAGCGTCCCACACCAATATTGCCTTAATATGCCACTAGTAATACCCCAAGGATTTCTTACACACTTGTCTTCTCCATCCCCCAAAGGCGATAACCGGATCCACCAAGGTCACACACAGTCCTCTCCACAGGAAACGACCCCTAAAACGGAAGAAGGAAGCGACATGAAATTAGCCCAGACCCTTACGAAGATATTCCACACATCTTCCCCAGGACGGCACCCTCATTTCTTCTAAGTTTGATATTAATGTTTATACCTTTAGGTCCTATTTTAATTGGTTCACCCACACACCCAGTACAGGGGTGCTATGTACCAACAGGGGGTTTGATGTCGAGATCTCTTCATCAACACACGGTCACGCGAATTATATAGAACACTCTCAATTGTTTCGAGAGAAAAAAGCCTGATGATGGTGGCCACTGGTGCCCGAAACATGTATACACATAATATAACATCTACATTGTTGTGTTTTTGACTACATGCCCTTTTATTAGTTCTTCACGTCAATTAACATTATTTCTTCCCAGATTTTAATAAGACTTGAATCTTACAGGCAGATGTTGGTAAAATACTCCAATATGAAATTTAATGAAAATCCGTCCTTTAGGAGCCGAGTTGCCCCATGCGGACAGACAGACATGACGAAGTTGATAGTCGCTTTCGCGATTTTGTGAACGTGCTGAAAATCACTGAATGCTAAGGGGGAAAAAATGTGTTACTTTTTTAATCTGTATTAACTTTAGGAACATTCCAGTAATGCACGGGAACCATAAATAGTTACAGCTGGAGTGCCTTAGAAGAAACACTAAACTTAACTCAAGACAGCATGGGTTTCAAACCCACAACCACCAGCATATAAAGAAGGTGCGCAAGCTCTTTCACCGTCTTGTTATCAAAATAATTTTATTAAGTGTTCCGAACATGATATATGGGCCATTCACATTTGATGATACCCAACCAACTGCTTCGTTCCGTCCAATTATGCTACTGAAATAACCTGGACAAGAGCTCCAAAATATTTGTTTCTGGGCCTATATTTACAACAGTATAGCATCTCTGATTATTCTAAAAAATGTTTCCCTGTACATAAATACATCGTCAAATACACAAATAAGTAATAAATAAATAAATAAAAGACAAAGATGTTTGAAAAAAAGTACAGTGCTTGGAGTGATTCCTTTTCGAAACACAAGTGGAACTTGCGACATATCAATCTATATTACGCAAAATATAGACGCAAACAGTATTACTTTTATGTCACTTCTTATGTCAGTAACTACTCTTAAAAGATAATATATTTCAATAAACGACATAGTTAAAATATTTGTTTTATAGGGTCGAGTTACAATTGCATTAAAAAAAACAGACTGATATCCCACTTGAGTTCCCAGAATCCAGCCTCATGTTCAATGAGAACCACAGGAGCCTTCTTTTGGAAAAAGTGACCGTGACGTGAAGCTATCCATACAACATATAGCTCCACAATTAAGGATGACCTTACGGCGTAGTACACAGTGAGCAGCAGGAAAATCTTTCACTTACTGTTTCCTTTACCGTCAAATTTTTAACTGACATTCAGTTGAGTATATCTTTTCTCCAGTTTGCCTGCTACCAAAACATGTAAAGACTGGAATATACGACACGGCCAATTTACTTCAACAGTACAGTGTTCCGGTAAGTGGCACTCTGTACTCTCGTACCTACACAGTAACCGACATATCGGAGGAATCTCTACCATCAGGAGTCCTGGATATAAGCAGACTCTGACATATGTCGGATATCCGAATAAATGTAGCTACGAATTTAAACGAATTGTACTGCGTATTGTATAAAACGCAGTGTAAGGCTATATAAATGTATGGACG
>Ga0136643_10018676_pt1 | contig 10458 bp, 7 predicted proteins | sample TergutLab28metaG_FD_96883 | JGI IMG/M metagenome (GOLD analysis project Ga0136643, IMG submission 96883) | Labiotermes labralis P1 segment gut microbial communities from Petit-Saut dam, French Guiana - Lab288 P1 (version 3) (version 3) | ecosystem: Host-associated > Arthropoda: Insects >... | reverse complement strand
TAATTATAAAATTATTGAGTTAATAATTTTAAAATATTAGATATTAAAAAATGATATGAAGTTGAAATTTTAATTTAATTTGTGAAATTAATAACTTTTTTTTTTTTTTTTTTTAAAGGAAGCTTAATTTTGAAAGTATGGATATGGCCAGTAAAACACATTTAGTTAGTAATGTTGACCTTTCTCATTTTGCTGTAAATAGCAACACTGGTTTGTCCTTGCTTTATGTGTACATGTGTGTGTGTGTGTGTGTACACATACATTAAATGTTAAATCTGTAATGCTTTCCTGTGTATTTTATGTGACTTTGATCAAGGCACAGCTGGGTTGAAAAGTGTCAGAGATTTATTGAAGGTGGTTTGGGGTGTCTTCCAACAGCATTGTATTTTATTTGGTTTTCATTTGTGTGAATAAGTAAGGAAAATCTCCATGAATCACATGTTTCTTCATGATAGTGCAAACTGCCCAACTGAAGTTGTTTTGAACTTGAAAGTTTAAAGATAAGAAGAACGGTAATTTTGAGTATTCATTTTATGTTTTTAATTTATAGAAAGTTATTTTTGGCAGTGTAGTATCCGCCAAGGGAACTAATTTTTTTTCGTAAAGGAATATTATGCAGATTTTACAGATTGTGGGACCATGTAAGTGTAATATTAGTTAGATTAGTAAACTGTGCCACTTGAAGAATTCTGATCATCAGAGTGCATTGTTCTCACATCAGAGCATTCACAGTCAGTCAGATATTGCCTGATGGTTAAGCACACATTCAAATTGATAACATCTTGATTGATGTGTTCAACTGTGCTACAAGACTGTAATCCCAGATAGTATTTGGAAAGAACAGAAAGGTTTTTTTTTTAATATGTGTTGTGATAATTATTTCCTTTGAGCAGTACAGTTTTGCTGAGTTATAAATGGTCATTTTATCTGGTTTTCTTATCACATGTTGAGATAGTTGAATGTACTACAGGCGAGGACTTAAAATGGCTTCCCATTACTTTGGAAGTTCTTGGCTGATGACCAACGTGACATTCAGGTATTCTCAACATCACATGCTGTATCAGCTAAAGTTTTTCGGAGCCAAAGGGTTAAGACAGTATTAGTCTTGGAGTTTTTGTCACTACTATTAAACTTTGTAGTTTGTGTTCCTAGTTCTCTATAGAATATGACTATACTACATTCTACATGTCATTTGCTGGCCCTTTTGCAGATCACCATTAAACCCCAGTGATGACAGAAATGATGATGATTCCAACTTGAGTGGTGGTGGTGGTGTTGGGGGTGGAGGTGGCAGTGGTAGTAAAGATCGTAGTCGAGAGAGGGAACGTGACCGCTCCCGAAGGGGTGATAGGCCAAGTCGTTTTGGTCCAAGAAGTTCAAGTCATTCCCGAGAACGTGAACGTGAACGGGATCGTGATCGTGGTGGAAAGAAAAGTGCAGCAGAAAGACGTGTATTTGTTTCAAATATTGCTTATGAATACCACTGGCAGGAGCTCAAAGATCTCTTCAGAAAGGAAGGTATGTTTTTCATTCATGTTCTGCTCATGTTAGGTAATGTTAGGTCCATTGTGTGATGATTGTAATATCAAAAACTAAACACTAATATTGTCATAGCATTAGATAGTACTTAAACCTGGTGTGCTGAATATAGCAGCAAGTAATTGTGTTCCCTTGTTGCCAGTTGGTGAAGTTGCGTATGTGGAACTGTTTCATGATGAAAATGACAAACCAAGAGGGTGTGGGATAGTAGAGTTTGAATCAGCTGATTCAGTCAAAAAAGCTGTGGAGAAAATGCATCGCTTTGATCTCAAAGGGAGAAAGCTGGTTGTTAAGGAGGTAAGTAAAAGAAATTTAGTTGGTGACATTACAGCAGGGTTTGTTTCACAACAGGGATACTGCAGGTTTTAGTACCTGTTTGCAGAAGTTTTCCATTGTCTACCTGATGTGATACTTGTCATAAAATCCCATTCTCTGAAGTTTGCCATGTGTTCTTTGACACTGTTTGCAGCATGGTTGTAGCAGCCATTCATACCATATTTCATTTGGCACAGAACTGTTATATATTATTGACTTACGAAACAAATCCCATGAAGTAATGCTTTTGGTTGCAGTAACACAGTTGGTTCTTACTTCCACCAACAGAGGGCATTGGTTGTTTAGACATTTGACTAGTTTGATCTGTTATCATGACTTGCAGATCTGTTTTAAATTTTATATTTTATTGTTGGTGTTTCTAAAAATTATTTAGGGTTTTCTGATTTGGGATTCATATTTTTAGATGTGGTTTGTTTTTACTTGAGTGTATTATGTACTATTTTGATATGTCTGAATTTTTTTATGACTAGTTTCATACAATTAATGTTTTTACCCGAAGAAGGAAACAGGTTGCTTCTGCAACATAGTGTTTAGTGTTTTTGTGATGCTGGAAAAGTTCTGGTAAATATCGTTGGTATTAATGATATTAGTATAGTTCTAACTCAGGAATGTGTTTCCATGTCTTAGGTGTCCTCATTGGGCCCCATGCACCTGCTTTTTGTGCAGTAGAAATATGCTGTATTGTGCGGGTTCCATTACGAGTTGACTTTGTTGTGTAATTATCGGTTTTGTCAGGGCTCTTTAAAATAATTGCATACATTAATTGCTGTTGTATATGTCTGATTTTTCCCTTTATGTATTGCTCCATATCTGTTTCTTCCATTGTTACTTGAACACAGAATCAATAAAACTTTCAAACTATTAGTGATACAGTGTTGAAAGGCTGTTTTTTAACTAGGCAGTAGCTCTACATGAAAGGTGAGGTAGACATAAGAATGGGATAGTCGGCATCTGCAGTGTGGTATTGTTTCACAACAAAAGTTTAATTCCAAACTGGGCTGTTAAACAACCAACTGTATACTGATGAGGTATCCTGATATATGTACTTTGCAAGTCGTGCAGTATGCTAATGGCTAATATGGTAATCCTGAGTCAGTATTCCTGGGTGGATAATCAAATATACATGACGCCATGTAGGCTGATGAGAAAGAATTAAACGTGTCGAACTTACAAGCTCTCTTAGGGTAGTTACCAAGGTTACCAGTACTGATTTTGGTGAAGATTGAGGCAGTAAGTTTCTCTGAAAAATTGGGTTGATTCGTACCTGTCTATATAGCATCACATCCCAGAAGACTGTAATATACATTATTATTAGCGTGGCAGCCCCAAAGTCTTGGTAAACCAATTGTTTGTATGACGTCTGCTACAATGACTGCTTGCTGTGTAGTAGATGGTCTCAGGTGAACATTGAACCGTATATGAATGGCTTTGTTTTCTCAGTGAAAAGTACCAGGTAAATCTATTGCAGCTGGTAATGTATTTCATTAAACTGTTAAATGAAACATAGGGGAGACAGTACTGCATATTATTTAACTCATTCACTTCTTTGTTGTTTCCTGGGAATTTACTGTTCCAAGTCTTTGTGTGTAACAGTGTGATAGTGATGTATAAAACATTATAAGGCCCCAATTTAGCACAGTGGATATTTATTGTTGTTCTCTTTTTAGGACTTCGACGTAGAGCGTGACAGATATGGCCGACCACAGAAGGGTGGTGGTGGGGCAGGTAGTGGTGTTGGAAGCAGTGGTGGAGGTGGTGGTGGTGGCAGTGCTGGTGGCGGCAGAATTAGAGATGAACCCAGAGGCAAATGGGACACATCCCCATCACTTGCTCCCGCATTGACCACTGCTGTAAGCGGTGCTGGACAAAAGTGGGGAAACACATACGGTCTTAGTCCACAGTTTTTGGAGTCTTTGTGGATAAATGGCCCTCTTGTTACACGAGTGTTTGTTGCCAATGTAAGTTGTGTCATGCATTTCTTGTGTCTTCTTGAATGTAACTGCTATGTGGACATAGTTTCCTGATGGGAGAGATACTTGAATTTTTTTTTAAAGACATCCATGACATAATTAAGGTTTTGTTTATGTAACTTTGCTGTTACATATAGTTGACTTTGACCCACTTCCTGCTAAGCATATCAGGCAGGTCTCATTGTATGCAGTTTCTTTTTGCTGGATTTCACTTTAGCACGTCTTGAAAATATACAACACATTTTGAATTTATTTGATAATGTTTGGTTTAACGTGATTTGACATAGATGATCTGTGGTCGCACTTAACTCTGTAGGAGGCCAAGCAGTAAATGATGTCACTGTTATGCCATCATTCGTGCATGGATTGAGTACATTGGTGATATAATTATCCAGTGCATTTAGTTTCTTCAGTATCAGTGGCTTTTCTTACCATCCTGAGTGAGAGATGTAAATCTGCAACACCTAGTGCAGTGTAAGTGAAAAGTCAGTGAAAGACAGTCAGTACTGAAGAGAAGTTAGATGTAATAATCTGACATGAAGCAAGTTTACAAATTGACACGTGCCATAATATTAGAGTCGCTTGTAGTAGTGTACATACTTTTCAAGGTAATGCTGTTAGAAGTGAAGAACGTGCTCAATGTTAGGTAACATTAAGTGCCAGCGATCTGTCATAGGGACTGTTTGTTATGGTAGCAAGACTACCACACATCTAACGGAGTGAACTGTACCAAAAACTATGGATATGAATAGCTTGCATTTTTATTGCATCAGAAATAAATATATTTTATAGGAATGTATGTATCTGTATAATGTATATATTTTATTGTATATTATTCCATTTTGGAATAATAGCGCAGTTTTACATCATAGTCACTGTTTGTAATAGAAGACGCTTTATCCTACGTCATACTTTTGTTGGATATGTAGACCACCTGATGATGGCCACACTATTTGACTGAAACATGTAGTTGTGTGGTAAATACATGAACAGATAGTACTTAAAAGTTATGTTGTTCATTCATCCTACTTGAACACTTTAGTTTGTTAAGAAATTCCCTGTGTTTTACAAAACTTAAAGATTCACTACTGTCTTCACAGGGGTGCATCATTGGACCATGTCCAGAACTTCATTACTTTTTTACATGGGGTGCACTGCTGGGCCATGTCCTGAGGTTCATTACTGTGTTCACCCGGGGGGGGGGGCATCACTGGACCATGTATAGAGAGAGAAAGCAGTCTTGTCCACTTGGTTATATCAAATTTTTTAAGATCCATTTTAGCCCTAGTATTGCATCTTGCAGATTGCATGAACTTCCTGTATTCACATGAAATATGCCAAAGTGGATGCGGTTAGTGCAGTGTTCATAACGGCATGTCCGTAGTGTCATTGGATGGTTATTCATATATATTGGTCTGAGGAATGAAGGTGTAAATAGGGACAGGTATTTGTTATTAGATTGGATTTAGGGACATTCACCAATCATAAACTCAGCCATGGGTGGCCGTAGAGGAAGACATGCTTTCACTTTGGGCCTTGCCAGTACAAAATTAAATGTTATCCTCTCTGCACATACGTAATCCCAAGTGGTCTGTAGCCTTCAGGTTTTTTTTTTAATGTGGTATGCATTGCTTATTTTCCATGTGAGCTTCATGTTCCACGTTTCCCATCTTCTTGATAACCTTGGTAGTATATGATGATTAAATTTTGTTCATTGGTTTGTAAGTGGATTTTGTTTTTGTTTTTAGGTATTAGATAGGAAGGCAAAGATTCTTTCATAACTCTTTTCTGATACAGTTTCAGCTAATAAATTAACATCAGTATAGAGGCTGGTGAATCCAGTTCAACCTCTCCAGTGACTGTATTATATAATCAGTGGAGTGTTTGTGTTTATTTTTGTTATCACTGTATTAGTACACCAGTGTCATTGTAGTTATTGCCTTTGTTTCCTTTGTTTGTTGGTTATGGTAGGCTGTTTCTGATGTAATCATGCTTCAACATTTCTGTTAGATTGTATGTAAAACTGAAGAATTTCCAAAGTGGTTAGAAGCTGGCAATTGTGTCATAGCTGGGAGATGGCCCAAGGACATTTTGGTGACTTGCCATGAAAACATTCAGTTTTACATAACAAAGGAATTGTTTCTGTCTCTTTGTGTCTGCCTGCATGTGTCGACGCAGCTCCCACTGGATAGATTTCTCTGAAAATTGATTGTGGTTGTTTGTATGGATAGCTGTTGGGAAGCTTCAAATTCAGTTAAAAATGGACAAAAATTTCAGGCACTTCACTTAAGGACCTAAATATGTTTTGTTGTTGCTGGTGACATGAATTCACCTTAAAACCATTTTTATACCCTCTGTTCAACAAAAATCAGGCGGCCTGAAATTTTCTAAGTCCCGAACTGGAAGTCACGTGAAGTACAGTTGCCATCATAATTCAAATTGTTTTGCTTTCCCCATATTTGTACATTCGTGGCATTTCCCGGTCTTCCATTCATTACAATCAATCACGCCGCATATATAATAACCAAAGACACCAACACATTCGCTTAAAATGAAGGTAAAGCATGAATTAAAGGTCATTCATTTCCTGAGGTGTGTGGCTTGCTAGCTCTGCTTCCAAGGATGGATGTTGCAAAAGGGTGGTTGTTTGCTGCACCCAGAGGTAGCCGAACACGTGATTGTAATACTCTTCGGAAGCAAACTACATTGGTTAAAGAGTCCCCGTGTCAGCATATAATTTTTTCTTTTTGAATGTGCTTTATACTCACAAACACTCAATTAAATTATGCAGTAACACATCCATTATTTAATTACATGTTTGAAAAGTTATCTTTGCTCCACCGGCAGGGTTAGAAATGCGAGTGACGTGGGTATTTCTGTTATTTTTCTGTTATTCTTTTTTCTTTGTTAACTGACATTCTGATTTAGGGGGTTCATGTTTGAATGGGACTAAAACTGGGCATGTGAATCTTGTTGGGAGTATAAAACATATTCAAAAAGAAAAAAATTATGCTGACACTGGGACTCGAACCAATGTAGTTTGTTTCCGAAGAGTATTGCCATCACGCATTAGCTACCTCCGGGTGTGGCAATCAATCACCCTTTCACAACATCCATCCGTGGAAGCAGAGCTAGCGATCCATGCGCCTCGGAAAATTAATTACTTTTAATTCATGTTTTAACTTCAGATTAAGCGAATGTGTTGGTGTTTTTGGTTAATATATACGTAGCATGATTTATTGTAATGAATGGAAGACAGAGAAATGCCAGATTGCATAAATATGGGGAAAGTAAAACGACTCGAATTATGATGGCAACTGTACGTCACGTCACTGCCTGAGCGGGACGTACAAAATATCAGGCTGCTTGATTTTTTTCAACAGTGTACAACACTTAGTGTTTTTATATTGTTGATAGTGACATGTAGCCCAAAAATACACACAATAATGTTGCATTTTGTTTGTAACAGTGGTTACATGAATGCACTGCATTGTCACTTTATGCAGACATTGCCCATCTTATTTAATGTTATACATATTCCATGCAGTTGTTTATCTTCACGCTAGTTTTTCCAGCTACTGTACAAAGCTTTGTGTATTAGTTGGAATTAAAAACTAGTGTGTATTGCCTGTCTTATTACTACAGTGCTGTTAGGAAACGTTAATTACATGTGAAGTGTATCTGGTTTTTAGGGAAGAGTTCTAACCCTTGTAAAGTGAAACTATGGTATTGAATTTCTTACTTCTAGTGTAATGCTGTTGCATAAAAATTTAAAATCTGTTCCTTTCCCAATTACACATATGTAATAGACAATGTACACAGAATATTTTAACACAAGACTCATATGATAGTGCAGAATTGAGTTCGTAATGGTTCTTGTATTGATAGTTTGTGTAGGAATTGATTATTTTTAACTGTGTTACTAATGTATGTATATGTATTAGACTGTGTCCAAACTGAAAATATGGGAAAACCATAAGATTAATCTAGTGTCTTTTTTCTTTTTTGTTCAGTTGGATTACAAGGTAGATGAGAAGAAACTGAAAGAGGTGTTCAAACTTGCTGGAAAAGTTGTTTCGGCTGAACTGAGCCTCGACAAGGAAGGGAAGAGTCGAGGGTTTGGTGTTGTTGAATATGAACATCCAGTTGAAGCTGTTCAAGCCATCTGTATCCTTCACATTGTTCTGGATTTTTTTACGTATTCATATTTGTCTGAACTTGGTGTTATTTGGTCATTCATTTTTGGGGAAACTGAACACTGGTCACTTATTAACATCACCAGATAGCATCATTAAACAGTGTTTGAATCCATTCTGATGTACTATCCTCCAATACTGGAAGAAATTTATCTCTCATTCACATGGTAACACTACTTACGGACAATTTTTATACCGAGTACTTCTTGATTGTTGCTTGTACCACTACCACCAGCTCCATTTCTTCTCCTTTTTCTCCTCATCCAGTTATCCAATCACGCTCTCCTAGAATAAGTAGGTTCAAGGCACACATGTTTACTGAAGTTGGAAACTGTAGCTAGAGGTGGGGATTTATTAATTTTTTCAATTGAATTTTTGGGTATTCCATTAGTATACTCTCAGACCCAAGGTTTATGTTTATAGTGTTTATTTCAAAGGAGGAGTGGAATGTGTGTATGAGGTGGGAAACATCCATTGTGATACCAGTTTGAGGGCTGTAAAGCTTTCACCTATGAGAAATTGTGCTTTCATTTTTAAGTTTTGCAGAGTAACTCAAACAGATCCCAAATTATGTTAAAATTATAGTATACAGAATGCCTAGAATATTAGGCCATAGCTGCAGGCTTTAATTACAGGGGTCATACATGGTCAGGCTCATTTCCAATAGTTACAGCACTGTGAGTAGTTAACAGTAAACTGAAGCAGGTAGAAATGACGGAAGTACATTGCATATTTTTTGGTAATAATTTTTGTACATATGAGGGTGAGGCAAAGTATCCACAGTGTATGCAACTACAGTAGAAAATATGCAAGAGTGTAATCTTTCAGATACTGCTAGCCCACCTACTTCTCAGTGTGTATAGTCCAACAGTGAACAGAGTTAGCTGACTGAAATGCTGAATGGGCACCAATTCTTCCACATTTTGTACACTGGCTGGTGGTTTCTCATTGAGTCGTAGTGAACCAAGATGAACTGGTCTGAAGGAAGTCAGTACTGTATGGAGGGTGTTCCAACACATCAGGAGTATGGTTGCCTGTGGGTTTGAGGGGTTTGGTTGGCAGTATGTGGATGGGCATTGTCATGTAATGATAAAATGCTTTTGACAGTAGTGTTGAACATCTGCTTCTAAATGCTGCCTTCAACTTTTCACACAGCAGTGTACAGTAATGAGCACCATGGACTCTTGGCCCCTTCTCATGATAATATTCTGGTATTGCCCTTTTCAATACCAAAAACAGGAAGCATATTTTTTTCACTGTATGTTATGGTTTGATCTTTCTTTTGATCAATGACTGCAGACATTTCATTTCCACTCTCGGGTGTATGTTGTGTGGTTAATAGTAGTGGGATTCATGTTATTGTCGTCAGTGATGGTGCGTCTCTGAAGGATGTCACCTTCATTTTGATAATGATTCAAAAAGCACTGTCATATATCCAAGTGTTAGCTTACGTGCTTTTATGAGAGTTCCTTTGGAATGTATGTTGCACTGGCTTTATGAAGTGTAGTCTGTTGTGGATGATTTCATGGGTGGAATGGTGACTGACTTGCAGATGTTCTGCCACCTCATCGGCAGTCTTTCTTGCTTTTAAGAATCATGGCACAGATGTGTTCATTGTTGTAATCAGCACTGGATGTGGACAGTCACTGTGGATGTTCTGGATCACTTACACTTGTGCTACCATTTTTGAACTTGTAAACCTATTTGTACACATTTGGTTTCAGTAACGTACTGTTATAATGTGCTTAAAGTCTTCGATGGATTTCTGTTCCTCGTATACTTTCAGCCCATAAAAGTGGGAACACTGCATGCTGCTTTTGTTTGGTACTCTCTGTTCAACAAAAATCAAGCGGCCTGAAATTTTCTAAGTCCCAAACCAGAAGTGACTTGGCATGCATCTGCCATCATAATTCAAGTTGTTTTACTTTCCCCATACTTGTGAATTTGTGGTGTTTCTCTGTCTTCCATTCATTGCAATCAATCATGCCACATATATATTAATAAAGGACATCAATACATTGGTGTAATTTGAAGTTAAAACATGAATTACAGCTCATTAATTTTCTGAGGCTCTGCTGCAAGGGACGTCGCTGTTGCGACGTGGTTGTTCTCCGTAGCCAGTGGAATCCAAACCCGTTAATGTACGATAGCCATACTCTTCGGAGACCATCTTTGTTGGTTAAAGTCCTAGTATCAGCATATTTTTATATTTTTTCTTTGTGAATATGTTTTAAACTCATATCACTAAATTAAACTGTGCACTAACATTTCTGTTATTTAATTATACATTTCAAAATTTGTCAGTGCTCCATTGGCAAGGCTAGAAATGTGAGTGAGGCAGATGTGCCTGTTATTTTCCTGTAACTCTTTTTTCTTGTTTACTGACATTCTGACTGGCGGGGGGGGGGGGGGGGGTT
>Ga0136643_10018675_pt1 | contig 10458 bp, 8 predicted proteins | sample TergutLab28metaG_FD_96883 | JGI IMG/M metagenome (GOLD analysis project Ga0136643, IMG submission 96883) | Labiotermes labralis P1 segment gut microbial communities from Petit-Saut dam, French Guiana - Lab288 P1 (version 3) (version 3) | ecosystem: Host-associated > Arthropoda: Insects >... | reverse complement strand
TGTATGTATGTACGTATGTATGTGTGTATGTGTGTATGTATGTATGTATGTATGTATGTATGTATGTATGTGTGTATGTGTGTATGTATGTGTGTATGTGTGTGTGTGTGTGTGTATGTGTGTATGTATGTATGTATGTGTGTATGTATGTGTGTATGTATGTATGTATGTATGTGTGTGTATGTATGTGCGTATATGTTTGTATGTGTGTATGTGTGTATGTATGTATGTGTATGTTTGTATGTATGTATGTGTGTATGTATGTATGTATGTATGTATGTGTGTATGTATGTATGTATGTGTATGTATGTATGTATGTGAGTGTATGTATGTGTGTGTATGTATGTATGTGTGTGTATGTATGTGTGTATGTATGTATGTGTGTATGTATGTGTGTGTATGTATGTATGTATGTATGTGTGTGTGTGTATGTATGTATGTATGTATGTGTGTGTATGTAATGTATGTATGTATGTATGTGTGTGTATATATGTTTATGTATGTATGTGTATGTATGTATGTGTGTATGTATGTGTGTATGTAGGTATTATGTGTGTGTATGTATGTATGTATGTGTGTATGTATGTGTGTATGTAGGTATTATGTGTGTGTATGTATGTACGTGTTTCCTACGATACAACAAGTCAGGCAAGGCATGTATAATGTATGTGTGTATGTTTGTATGTATGTATGTGTGTATGTATGTATGTATGTATGTATGTATGTGTGTGTATGTATGTGTGTATGTATGTGTGTATGTATGTGTGTGTATGTATGTATGTATGTATGTGTGTATGTATGTATGTGTGTGTATGTATGTGTGTGTATGTATGTACGTGTTTCCTACGATACAACAAGTCAGGCAAGGCATGTATAATGTAACACTGAGGCGCGTTCGTGCTGCATCGGAAAAGCAATAAGTATTTCATATTCTGAGTGTGTGTCTGCAGCCTTAGATATCCAACACGCAAAGCGCATGCACCGTACCGCCATTTGTGGTGTGTCTGGCTCTGCCATATTTTTCCACGTTATCTCACAAACGGCACGATGCGTAAAAAAGTTTTCCCAAAAAAAGTGTGTTTTGATTTTCCCTACAACTCTAGTATGAAACATTTCTCATTCTAAGAAGAATTGAGCGTGATATTATCATAAATGTACGTAGGTATTCAAATAAAGTGCCCGTTTATCGGGTGGGATTTTAGTGAGACTTTAATTTTCTCGAAAGATTTTTGGAAAGTACCCAAACATCAAAATTCATAAAAATCCGTCCAGTAGAAGCCGAGTTGTTCCTTGCGGATGGACAGACAGACAAAACGAAGCTAATAATCGCTTTTCGCAATTTTGGGAAAGCGCATTTAAAATCAACTACTGTTACCGTAAACAGCATTAATTGACCGGTATGTTGTAATACAGGCACTGTTTGTCTTCTACGAGGTAAGAACTAGAATTGTAATCATTCCGATTTAAATTCTGGCTTATAGGTTTTTGGATTAGGGTATTTTACCATGAAGAAAGAGGAGGCAGCAAATTATCCCGAATCTGTATGGTTAACATCCCAGAATAAAATACCGAAATGCTTTGAAATTTGTCGATACTTTCTTGACAATACACAAACAAGTAAAGACACATGTATACGTGCATACTTCTAGTTTTGCAGCACTCGCGCGAGCGGCCGCTACTCAATAGACTTAAACGTAAATACAAAGTGAGATGCTAATACGATAAGCGTTCGCGCAATTTGTGTTCCAATGAAAAAGCAACAATATGTTCTGTGTGTATTGTTAAGATGTAACATAAAAATACTAAGTGCTGCACACAAAATGCGTTTTTGGCCAAGTTATGTCGCCGGCAACGATAGTCTTATTATGTCTTCACGTTAAGTGCCCCATATTTTTCCTATATTAACCAAATTTGGGTTTTCTCGATACATATTCATAAACGCCTCCTACATGAAATTTCACGGAAATCTGTCCAGTAGGTGTCATGCCGATACGTGCGGATAGACGGACGGACATGATGAAGTCAGTGTCTTGCGACTAGGCCAACGCGTCTAGAATGGGAACAAAGTAACATTTGGGGGCTTATTTATTCTATTATTGGCAGCCGTGGCACATTTTAAAAGATTCTGTTAAATAGACTGCTTTGCACATTGAACTGTGTTTTGTTTCCTGGAAACCTAGACAATATGGTCTTCGAGTATCCGGCGTAAAGGGTGAATGCAGGGGGGTGGGGTGGGGGGGGGGCAGAGACCTGCATAAACGACCAACTCTTGCTGGTTTATCCTTGTGTGAGTTAGCATGTAATTACGAATTGGAACAAAGTTTCGAATTTGCAGAACTTCTACACAGGGGACACAAAAGTGTGCAGTCAGAACGTGTGAAAATATGAGGTATCTGTGTTCAGTATAGTTCACGCGTTGAACTGGGGAATTCAATGTTTTTAGGGTAAAGGCAGCTGCCTTTCCTCTCTGCAGTTACTCCGCTTAAAAGTTATTGACTAATTTCTTTTTCTTTCATTAGCTGTGCATCCATGGGCGAGACTTGACCTCCTCAATCAGCTTCCACCATTCCTCTCTTAAAACCGCCCGGCCTTATACCTTTGAGGTTTTGTGATAGTATTGCTTTTTACGATGTGTGGTCGTTAGCCCCACGCTCAATCGCCCAAATTGGGCCAGGGTATCCCTTTCAGTTTTGGACGCCACCTTTGACCTATCCGGCATGGGAGGTCCTACCAGTAACTACGCTACCACCGGCTTAGCTCTCCGGATCATATGACCACACAAGACCCAACACTACGAAAAAGGTTAGATACCTTCTGTGGGGTTTGAAGACTTTAGTTTCGAGTAATTTTCCCTTAAATTTTAAACCTGCTGTGCTAGTTACAGTTTATAAAACATACATTCGCATCTTGCGGGTGTGGGGAAGTTCCCACGTGGAAGAAGTCCACACAGATTCATAACAGATTAATTAAACAAATTGTTGCAAGATTTACACTCTTCATTATATCACCCTCATAGGCGTAACTTGGCTAATAACAATGGGAAGGCGTGGCAAAATCGACAGTGGTTATTGGGAGCTTCATTACGAAGAAGGCAAATTAGAAAGAGGGGGAAGATTGGTTGGAATAGTCCTTAATATACATACGCCCCTTTCCCCCACTTTGACCCCAATTTTTTTATTTGCGCCTCTCCAGTCTGCAGCCAAAAGAAAACTATTTTTAGGTAGAAAAAATATTGGGTGGGGGTATTCCCCCCACCATTGTTCACCCTTGCCTCTCCCCATGTTACGCCTGTATCATCCGTAACTCCTTTTGAGATGCGGATGTTCGCAAAATCTGACTACCCACCCGTTAGTTTCTTCTTTCGAGGTACGTCAGTCTTGAGCCCCTAAGAAATGCATGCCTGTCAGTCCTCAGCACCCACATCTTGACGGCCAGCCATCGCGCACGTGACACGTCACGGCAGGCAGTTTTGAAGTTCGAGCACCTCGGCAGTTTTCTACTGACATCTCATGACAGATACACAGCAACGTGCATCTTTCAGGAACTATCCGGTATCGATCAGCCAGTTCACCGCACTCACTCTTCTACTCATGCAAGCTCCGTCAGGTGTTTATTGATGCACGTCTGGGGTTGGGCAATTATTATATTGCTACTAACACGGGCCACTGAATTTCAACAGGTTGCTATCGCAGTTATGAATATCACGCTTGGCCACACTGTGTTTGTTTCACTTTGATACTCTGTCAAATAACACAGCCCTTGTGTGACACTTGTATTAATGATACACCACTAAATATCACGCTGTGAAAGGGAAGAGTTCTAGAAAGGCAGTTGCATTTATGAGATATTAAACTGGATGAAATAACAGTGCACACTAAATGATGCTGCTGCTGCCATCTAGGGGTACGCTACGAACTTCTTACAGCAAAGGTAGGTATTAAGCACGTTCTCTTTCTCTGTTTTGCTGCCATCTTCGGTTCTTATTCGTATCTGCGTGCCAGTTAACGTAACAACGGTATAACAAGCCTTAATATTGCGATGTGCCTGACACTATTTTGGCTAATTGGCGAGATAAATTAATTTTGATGTAGCAAAAAAATCTCTTGAGACAAGAAATGTGTAGTTTAAAAACTTTTAGAGGTTGTCAACTTTTCAAATTGACTAACCATATTCTGTAGACAAGGGCCTACCGAAATACACAGAAATTAATATGGACAAGATAACCTGAACTGTGATCGGAGTTCTGCAGGATATGCAACATCACCTTCTCACACTAGTTGTGAATGGCGAAGAATGACATCCCTATAAGGGCCTTGTCCTTCTTTTGCAGCTACGGTTCCAGTTATTTTAAATCTTGTGCAGTAAGTGGAAGTGGGTGGTTAATGTCACGTTGCATCCCCCTTACCCCCTATATCCGTTGTATAAAAACCTGGGTTGTCCACACTGCTGATACCCCTTCCCTCCGCGAATCAAATACAGATTTTACTGTCGTTTAGCCTCTAGCCCAGTCATAATATTGATTGAGCTGCCTTGCTCATACTCAATCCTAAACACAGTAAATGAAATAAACATGTTTAACAGGGCACCAAAACTGGAATTTTCTTTGTAATCTAGGGTTAATATTAGCCGTGCAAGAAAAGTGGGTTGGCTACAGGAAAAGAGAATCGGGGCTGTGGCCTAGCAGTGACACTGCAAATTGCTGTGGTGAGGGCTATGATCATACAGTGGACCTGCTAACTGCTTTGGTGAGGGCCTTGTTCATACATTGGAAATGATAATAGCTGTGGTGAGGCCTATGATCGTACAGTGGTACTGCAAAGGGTTGTGGTGAGGGCTAAGATCGTACAGTGACACTGAACAGGGTTGTGGTAGGGGCTATGAACTTAGAAGGGCACCAATAATTAATGTGGTAGGGACCATGAACGTACCGGCGGTATTGGAAAGGGCTGGTGTGTGAGCTATGTAGTACAGAGGTATTGCAGATTCCTTTGGTATTACTGTGAATTAGCTTTCCCCAAGCAGTTCATCTGTGGAACATTCGTGTGTTGTGTGCAAAGGATTCCTTCGGTTGTAGCAGTTCCGGATACCGCAGCGTGCTCTTTCTCTAGTTGAGCGAAAATGCATACTAGGCAAACGGAGTGACATTTTGAAATTCAATAATTTCAGTCACGTAGGAAGGTTGGCCTGAGGTTGCTCCCTGGGGAGGAATTCAAGAGTAAAGCTGCCTTAAATTAGGGTGTTGTCTATTTAAATTCGTGCATTTGAAGTGTCTCAATCTGGCAGGAGATGGCGTGCGTGTTGTTTTCGGCTTACTAATGTAGTCAATTCCGGAGAGCCCGCCCTGCTCAGTATAAAAGCATGCAGAATCACTTCGCAGTGTCAGTTTTATCGGATGCCAGGAAATTCATCCTCTATGTCAGGAGCCGGCAACCGTTACGTAAGAGCGGGCAACACTGTCAATAGGTTTGGGTCACAGACATCTTAGAGTTAATCGAATGCAGCAAAGTAATTCAAATACACATATATTATGGTAAAATATCTTTTGTTCTTTTGTTCAAACACGCTGTTACAAAGGTTTCAAGAGATTCGGAAAAATTAAAGAAAAACAGTCAATGATGCACAGCAAATTTCACCTTATAACAGGCTATGAAGGTCCAGACAGGGATTAGAGGTGTGGCTCTACCTTTTCTTTAACCTCGGTGCTAAGTGGGGGTCGGTGGTCAAATCCACGTCCCAGCCGCTTTACGCCCGAGAAGGAAACCCGGTACCCATCGTAAAGAAGGCTGGGTGGGCCGCAGGGACGGTGTGGACGGGTACGGAAAGTCTCGTCCCCCACCGGGATTCGATCCGCGGACTGTCCATTCCGCAGCAAGTCGCTGTACCGACTACGCTATCCCGGGCCGCGAACAATAGTAACTGCCACAAAATTAACAAACTGGCAACTGATCCCCAGCTGGTAAAACTTTGTTCCTGAGTTAATGTTTGGACAGGAATGTAGTTGTGAAGGGGAAACTCTACACTTCATAGTTTTCGCATAACGAGCTAAACTCCATAAAAAAAATCTGTAAAACTTGTAAAAACCTTAAATACAGGATTTTTGCATCTGATTGCACAATGACAAGGCAACCACAAATACTTTTAACTTCAGGTTAAATATTTCATTCTTACAACACTAAAATATGGTCAGCATATCGATCCAAAGCTCAAAAAATCTTTATTTGAGCAAACAATAAATTCCGACATTTCACCTTTTAGTAGCACGCAAATAGTTACGCGTTGGAAATTTGACGACAGCATCGTATTAGCGAATAAGTCAGAAAATAAACTGTATTTGAAGCAAATAGTAGCATGAAAGATGATAATTCGTTACGAGGTTGCAAGAACAAGGAATTGAAATGTCATTTGGTTGGTGCAGGGACGGTAGGGAGGCTGGTGTGCCTGATGAAACATCAGTACGGGCAACCCTTGCTCTCCTGGACACGTACCACTGGTAAACGTAATTTCTGTCACATGGAAACTAATTTGTGTTTATTACGCATTTTTCCACACCGAATTCAGATTTGTTATTAGAATTGCTTTACCACTGACAGTTTTTGTGTGACAGAATTTTTTAAAATGCAATTTTAGCTAATTTAATTTTCTTTATCACGCTACCAGTATGTTTCAAATGTGGCTGAGCACCTTACTGTATTTGAAACATAGTGAGGGCACAAAAACTAAATAATAACAAAGACAGTAGGCATGTCAGCCCAATCACTGATAGCCAGACTGTGCAAGCTCAGAAATGTACTGAAACGTTCGGACATGAAACTGACAGTAAACCCTGCTTGAGCAACACTGCACTGCTAGTGGTGTGCCGAACTGCTTTGTGATATGTTGCAAGTGTTGTGTGTTCTTTTTAGTGGAGTTTTTTGTGTAAAAGAATTGTGTTTATTATATTTCCTTCATGCCAAGTAAGTGTTATATCATTTCGGTACCTTCTGCTACGTGTGTGGTTGGCAAACCTTCAAATCTCGGAGGCGAAATTTTACGCCGCTCATTAAGAAATGTTGTGAGCTTTCTTTTGGGTGTAAAGTGCGTGACGAAGATAAAAGTTGGGCCCCTCAAATTTCTTGTGTAACCTGTGTGAGGCTTCTCACAAGGATGGGTAAACATTTCGCGCTAAATACCGTTCGCCGTTTCCATGGTTTGGAAGGAACAAAATCAACTCATCCGACTGATACTTTTGTTGAACAAACATAAGACGGATCACCTTCAAATCCAAACACACAGTGAAATATCCAGATTTGCCACCTGCAATGAGGCGTGTCCAAAAGAGTAAAGAGTTGCCTGTACCAAAGCCTACAGAAATCCGACTTTTAGCAATCCGACATTTGACGCAAGTTGTTCCTCATCTGAACCCCATTTACTAACACAAGGAGATCTTAACTACTTTGTCTGTGATACGAATGTGTTTAAAAAACTAGATGAACTCTTAGGTTCCAGACTAAAGTGTGGAATCTTCTCCACCCAGATACTGAAATATATTTCTTTCGCAATCGCCAAAACGAATTCAGATATTTTTCTCTCGAGAAAACAACTGGTATTTTGTAATGATGTTTGCTGTGTTGTAGAGGCTTTTGAACAACAGCTCGGTCCAGCTTGGTGACCTTTGTTTATTAACTCTTCAAAATTTGGCTTAAAAATTGTGCTTCTACATAACGGGAATAAATTCCAATCTGCACCGCTAACATGAAAGAGTCATATGAAAATATGAAACTACTCCTGGAAAAGATCCCATATGAAGAATATAATTGGAACATTTGTGATGATAAAAGGTCATTGCTGTCTTGTCTGGTTTGCATCTTGTTTAAATAAAGTTTTGTTGCTCTGTGTGCGAGTGGGACAGTAGGGACGGAATGCATCGTTACATTAAAAAATGATCTCAACGAGAATCGCTTATTCCAGGACAGAAAAATGTAGTAAATACTCCAATAACAAACCCTAAAAAGTGTACTTACCTCCTTCGCACACAAATCTTGGACTAATAAAAATTTCGTCAAGGCAAGGAATAAAATACCTCTAGATTTGTGTATTTGAAAAGAATGTTTCCCAGGATAAGTGAATCTAAATTTAAAGAAGGGGTATTAGTTGGACCTCAAATAAGAGAGTTAATACAGGACGTAAAATTAGAAGACCAGCTAAGTGAAGTGGAAAAAGCAGCATGGAAATCGTTCAAAAACGTCACTACCAATGTTTTTAAAAATCGTAAGGCAGAAGACGAACCGGATATGGTGGCACATCTTGTACAATCCTACACAACTATGGGGTGTAATATGTCTTCAAAGGTGCGTTTCTTACACTCTCACTTAAGACTTCATCCCAGAAAATCTCGCGGGGCAGTGGGAGGTAAGTACGGCGTGCGATTTCAGCACGGTATTTCCAACTCGGTACGAAGGCAAGTGGAGTCCCAGTATGGTGTGGATGATTACTGGGCCAGTATGGTGTGGATGATTACTGGGAACATTTAGACGGTGAGTTCCACAGGCAAAGTGTAGCAGATAGTGACCCACTGTTACTTATTAGGTAATGAAGAAACTGAAATACACGATTCGACAGAAATAATTACCTAATTACCTAATTATATATATGAATAATATTTTACTAGAAGTAATTAATATCAGGTTTAGCACGTTAAAATTTACTATTGTGCTTAAATTGTTTTACATCGCTTATCTTTTTGTGTACAACGTCTTTCGGGTGGCCATCACTCTTCCGAATGCACAGGTGCAGACGAGTTAAGAAGCTACGCATAACTTATCGAAGTGTTTCCCATGAAATGTTGACGATTTCGTCCCGTATGGCTTGTCTCAGTGCATGTACGTTTATATGGCGATTAATGTACGCTTTAATTTTCAAATAACCGTAGAGAACGATGTCAGGTTCTGTTAGGTCCGGCGAACGTGGAGGCCATGGCACATCACCAAACCGAGCAGTCGTTACCCGCTGTGGAAATAAGCGAAGCGCAGCCATTCTAATCACTGCCGTGTGGGCCGTAGCACCATCTTGTTGAAACCACAAGTTATGGTTTGGTGGAAGCTTTGCGGTTATAAATTCATTGATCATCTCTATGTAACGTTGCGATGTGACTGTGATGGCTTATACGTCTTCATCCTCCAGTGACTCCTCTGGACCAAACAGTACATCAGACGGTATCTTTTAGTCATACAGGGACGTTGGTGAAGTTCGCGTGGATTTGCAGCTGACCACTAACGAAAGTTCTGCATATTAATCGTGCCATGCAAATGAAAATCTGCCTCATCGCTTATCACAAGGTTGTTCGGTACGTCTGGATTTTCAGTCAATATTCAGTGAAACTAACGACAAAATTGCAAGCGTACCTCTTTGTCACCCAAAGAATGCACAGTTTGCAATTTGTATGGGAGAAGATAACGGGTCACTATGAGGGAACAGCCTTGCACTGCTGTCAGACGCGCCTAAGCTTGGTCGTACTGACATTCAACTCGCCTCGCACTGCGGTTGATGACTACACTGGGCAATATTGTCGAGTGTGGGATATGAAGAGAGCAGACCAGGTGGCTCTGTGCACATGACAGAGCCTTCGTGTTGATTCAATTCACGGCGAAACTCACACTGATTCTCTGGATCCTGTTTGAAAACACAGTTCCGCAGCATACACACATTCAGCAACGCTCCAAGTTGACTAACTTGGAAGAACGCTACTAGCTCAAGCACCTGTAAGTGATGATACCCTAGCGGAGAAGCGCGTAGCTGAAATTTTAAAATGCTTCACTATTTCTGCTGAACTTGTATAATGCAAATGCAGACGTTCTTCAACTTCATCCGCGCGTCACTCAAAAAACTTGCGTCATAAAAAAAAAAACTAACAACATATGTGAATTCAGCGCAAAAATGCTATTGGGTTTACCTACTTTAGTTCGTGCGGAAAAAAAAATTATTATGCAGTGTAATCAGTTGTGTTTCTAACAGTAAATCGTAAGGGCAATTCGTTAGATATGTTTGCTGTGGGTCAGGGAGACGGGACAGGCCCAATCAACCTGTAGCACGCAGGCAGCATGTTGCCCATGACACAGTGTTCTGGTTCCCGCGGAGTCAATCGAAAAGAGAATTTACTAACTTTTTAATGTCATATGTCGGGAAACGCTGTCGTGTGTGAGGACAAGCAAATCAAAGCGACATCTGGAAAAAGCCATGCCGACTTCGATAACAATATTTTCCGTGTTAATAAAAATCCAACCATATGCAACAGTATGCAGATATTTATTCACTGCAAAGTCACTCTACATGTTTCGGGTGTCACAGCACCCATCATCGGGAGTACTAAAAACTGTAACCGCAACCTCCGGTACAGGTCATACTGTAAAACAGTAGGATTAACTGGAATTAACTAGCAGTGTGTGTTGGTTTGTTAACTGCAGATAGTAGTGGGTGGCGGTA
>Ga0136643_10018670_pt1 | contig 10460 bp, 4 predicted proteins | sample TergutLab28metaG_FD_96883 | JGI IMG/M metagenome (GOLD analysis project Ga0136643, IMG submission 96883) | Labiotermes labralis P1 segment gut microbial communities from Petit-Saut dam, French Guiana - Lab288 P1 (version 3) (version 3) | ecosystem: Host-associated > Arthropoda: Insects >... | reverse complement strand
TGTGTAATGCAATTTTGACCTCCTGATGTTGAGCACATGTGCTCGAAACATGTAGAGGCATGAAATAAAACTTATTGTGAAACAAATTTTGTGCATCAAGTTGGTTAAATACTGAGATAAATACACTGAGATGCAGGGTCAACAAAACGACAAAATTTCTTACTGGTGTTTCAGGTATTTATATACTACTAAAATTGTTTCGCATTATCTTTCAGCCAGGAGCAATTTTCGCGCACGATACATCTAGATCTTGCACATACGTTAATATTTCTGTCTTATATCAGACGGTAATTAACTCTGTTCGCAGCAGGGCTATCAATTATCTACACTGAGACTTTGTGTGGATTTCTGTAGTCCCGTGAGGTAACGTCGGAATGTACCTAAAACTATGGCGCGACCGATTCCTTCCAAATTCATTAATTATCAACTATTGTCACTTATCCCATCACTGAACATTGTGTTCTGGACCGCTGAGAGTGTCTATAAGTAAAAAAAAAATTACGAAAGGGAAAAAAGAAACAAATTAACGAATGAATGGAAAAAGATTTAAAAAAAATTATTAACAGAATAGCTAGCTAGATAAATCCGTAAGTCACTACCCTTCTGGTCACGCTGATTAATCTCCAGGCAGTCAAAAAATTCTCCGCATTTTTAGGAATAACCTGTTCAGAACAGCCATCAACATATCTCTAACCTGAGTCACAAGAATGAATTCCAAACCCTCCAAAATAAACCAACGGTAATTAATAAATACATGCCTATGACGTGGTATCCTGACATGTTTTTCATTGCAAGTCGACTGGATGAGACTTTATTTGACTTGTGTTAGTGAATATATTTCCTATTAACAATAAATATATCAATTATTTTATATCACGTAATGTTTCTATTTTTTCCTCTGGTGAACTAAATGGCAGAAATCGAGAAAATATATTAGTTGGCAATCATATGACGTCACACAATTTAGACAAATTCGTTAACTTGTTCTTCTGCCTCTGTTGGGTCTAAGTCTGCAAATCTAGATTGAACGTCAGGTCGAAATAGATCTTATCTAAATTAGAGTAACAGAGGTTACTTTCTATAAAATCAGAAGTCCTTAATTTATTTTAGTTTTGTGTAATTGTCAGTTCCAATAACTATATATACGTACAAAAAGAAGAAACGATAACGAAAATTCTCTGCGGAAAAATTAATGTAACACAGACTGGTATACGCTCTGTTGCAGTTAGCTTGAACTAAAGCCAGTGCCGATTCTGGGAGGCCAGTCGATAAAGAAGTCATATGCAGTAACTCTTGTTTTTGGATTTAGCGTGATTATTTATTTAGCGGAATACGACACATAAAGGGAATATAAAATTGACCTTCAAGAAGCAATACGTGATAGCACAGATTGGATGCTTTGGGTAAAGTATGTAGAGATAAGTAGGGGAAACTTACTGCACAGTATTCAAGCTAAATTTTCTGAAATAGGATGTGAACTCTTGACCATATTATCGACCATCACTTTATGAAGGACTGTGTCACTTTGAAATAGTAATAGGATAGCTTTATTGGTTCAGTACTACAGAAAGAAATATTAACCACATAGTATGTACAATACGTATAGGCAATTTTCCACAGCTATTAGACCCCAAAATTTTATCCAAATTTTTAAGCAGTTCAGCTTCAGTTGTTAGCGTCAAAACTATACAGTTTCATAAGAAATTGTTGTGATATTTGACTATTATGGAAGATAAGCACTATGACTTTCAAACAAATTTCATAAAATCTCTAGTGTTAATGTCCAACGTGTTACATTCTGCATTTGAATCCCGTAGTTTCTAGCAGCGGCTAATATACAGCTGATGGTCTAGAGACAAAAGAAGAATGTCGCAGTACCAACGGGACACGCTGTGGCGCAGGTGGCTCAGGCATTGCGTTACAAGTATGAAGGTCACGGGTTCGATTCCTGATGGTGTCAATGGAATTTTTCATTGACATAATCCTTCCGACCGCACTATGGCCCTGGGTTTAACTTAGACTCTAACAGAAATGAGTGCCAGGAATATTTCCTGGGGGGTAAAGGAAGCCGTTGCGTAGGGCTGACAACCTTACCACCTTCATGTGCCGATTGTCTTGAAATCTGGGAGCCTCAGCCTCCTGGAAACTTCAGCACCTGTCCAGGCCTGTAATGGGATTGCTTTGTCTTTTACACAGTACCAACACATACATCATGCTTTGTAATTATACATTTATGTTTGTACAGAAATGAAGCACTGTGGTAAAACGTTGCAGGTCACGTCACCGTGAAGTTCCTAGTGTTTCTGCATATAATTTACCTTCCTCAATTTTCTATTCAACAAAGAGCTGCAAATATTGAAGTGTTAATGGCGGGACTTATGTTAATTTCCTGCACAGTACAACAATTTTGTTTAGGGTTATGTCCTTCTTTCGTCATCAGGGAGCAATGAAATTAATACTGCCACTGAAATTTATAGAATCATAACTGCACCATTTAATTAGTCACGGATGAGTATCACTGACAGTCTTATTCTTAATTTTTAGTGTATCCAAATCACAAGAAAAATAAGTTCCGAAAGAGGTGTAAGTTATTCAGTTTAAGAACTGTTTTCATCCCCTCTAATTTCCAAAATTTTACGGAAAAAATTTTCTCCTGTTTCTTAAGTTTTTAAAATGTGCTGTCTTATATAGCGGTAGGACAAATATTATAAATTATTTTTAATGTATTATTAAAAGTTTATTAATCTGTAATTTAATGTAAAACTAAAGAAGCAATTTTGAATTTAAATGTAGATCAGACAGTTGGGCCGGAATGACACTTTGGTATAGCGATTCATTACGGCCTGGACGGTCCGTTGATTGAATCATGGTGGTGATGGGATTTTCCGCAAACGTTGTGACCTTCTATACTATGGGTACTGGATTAATTTACGAGGGTAATGTCCACCTAGCGCCGAATTTTAAAAGAGTTGAGGTAAACCGCTAATTCCTGTCTGTGCCTTCATGGCAGGTTATGGGAAGAATTTAACCTTTATAGTTTATAATTCAGAAATTTTTTAGAATAAAGTACTCGTGGAAAGAGACCACTGGGGAGACCTAGGCGTAGATGGGTGGATAATATTAGGATGGATCTCCAGGATGTGGGATGTGGGTATATGGACTGGATTGGGCTGGCCCAGGATAGGGACGAGTAGCGGAAGTTTGTGAGTACGGTAATGAACCTTCGGGTTCCATGAAATGCGAGGAATTTCTTGACTACCTGCAAACCAGTTAACTTCTCAAGAAGGATTCTGCACCATGGAGTAAGTAAAGTACTCGTGGAAGAATTTGTAATTATGAGACACAATTACGTCAGAAGATTGCAATACTGCATATTGTGACACTTTGTCACTGACAGAGTTGAGATATTGTTTTTGGAACGAGAAATGCCTGTTGTAGGCCAGCAGACAAGTTGGGGAGGAAAGAAGGAATGCAAACGTATTTATAAGAGGAAGCGTATTAAATGTGTAAGAAAATAACTTTAATAAGGCATATTGTAGAGTGAAATGGGAAATTCGACAGGTAAATTTTTGTATTAAGAGTGTTGAAATTTCATGTTCTTTTACGAGGATATCAGTTATCACGGTATTAGAAATGAACGTATAGTGATGAAATGTAAGGGTGTGGTGACTTACCGACAAATCTCCCTACAGTATGGTATGATGCGTGTAGGAAAAAGAGGCCAAGTTGGATACACGTAGTGGGCATAAACCCTTCATTTTCAGAGCCACATACACAGCAGCAAATAGTTATGTAACATCTTTTGTAACAGGCAGCGTTTGATGCATGTACAATTTCGCTCTTAGTAATATTTCTGAAAACTATTTAATTACACACACCAACACACGCACATATATACATTATTTAAGAAATCTAAAATTTACATTAAAACATTTAAAACGCTCATACATGTTTCGATCACACGATCATCCTCAATGAGCATATATTGTTCACTGCTAAAGTTATAATTTAAAACATTCAGTGAATTATAAATTTAACAGTGAACAATATATGTTCATTGAGGATGACCGTGTGATCGAAACATGTAGGAGCGTTTTAAATGTTTTAATGTAAATTTTAGATTTCTTAAATTATATATATATATATATATATATATGTGTGTGTGTGTGTGTGTGTGTGTTGGTGTGTGTAATTAAATAATCTACAGAATTCAGGGTGCAACGATAAAAAAATTCTGAAAACTCTTTTATTGCATCGTGCTGTCCTCAGTGCCAATGTAAGATGGCATGTCATGTGCATGGAACAACAAAATGACATGCACGTACTACCCCTGTCCCTTTTCCTCTTGATTTTCACTGTACTTCTAAAACACATATGATTTACACCAACAATTCGTTACAGTTTTGACTCCCTGTTCCACACCCCACCCAATAACATTCTTAACGCTGTACACCTCAACGTGAGCAGTGGTTACCCCAATGAAGTTCATGTCACTGACCGTCTTACTTTCAAAACAAGAATGACTTACGTGCAATGAAATATCCCGATAATGCTTGTACCATGCTACTCACATTAAAAATTCTGAACGCTTAAATTTTGCATGTTACTTTTGCAAATTTTTGCTGAAATTTTAAAGGAGAGCTATGTCGTGTATGTCGGATGTAAAGGCATAATCGTTTCATTTTTCTCTTCCTGTATTACTTACTTTAAAGGCTTCTCCCTCTATTCTCTTTCTTTTTTGATTCTATGTAGACACTTTAATTTCGTTTCTTGACAAAAATATGGCCTTTCTTTAGGAGTTGTACTTTGCATTCGGAAGATTAGGGGTTCGATTCTCGGGCTAGATGCCGTAGATCAATTGTTGCACGTGGTTTTTTTCAGTTACCGTAGACTGCGATAAGCTTGAATAGTATGTTTTGATAAGAAATCACCGAACATTTCCCAATCTTTATCCAGAATTATCCTTTCATGTGGAGGTTATGTAACCAATTTGTATGATCTATAAAGTACAGTTTCATTGTTTATTTACACTAAGGAAATATTAACGTATTTTTAGTATATCATTTCTAAAGATTTTTTTCAATTCTTTCTTCATATTTCTCTTCATTCTTCTTTACTTGCCTCCCACTTCTCCTTTTTCCTGTGCCTTTTCCAGTGGAAAAATGTACATCGCAATTTAAGAACTAATTATACATGTTCTGGGTACTGTAGACATGCCTTCGCAATAAGTGCTTCGGTTATACTAGGAACAGCCCCAGTTTTACCTTTCCCCAGGCGACGGTATTCCCCCTATCCAATAACAGTGTTAATTTGATTTTCTTGGATCGAAGAGTTCCCAAAATGACATTTTTCCATGAGCGTGTGTTTTGCTTGCGCATTCACTTTTTTTTGTACACAAAACAAATGTTAACAATTTTTTTAGTTTTATTTTCTAAAACGAACAAATCTTACTTTAGCTTTTCGGCTAGTGCTACTTTTGAAGTGTCGTCTTCCGTAATGTAAAGCCTTTTTGTTTCGTTGGTAGAAAACGCCATTTCGGAGAAAGGTTTCTGCCATGACGATGGAAGCACGAGTTTCTATATACAGAATCACATGGAGTTGCACGGCAGTGAGCAGTTTCTATATACAGAATCACATGGAGTTGCACGGCAGTGAGCAGTTTCTATATATACAGAATCACATGGAGTTGCACGGCAGTGAGCAGTTTCTATATACAGAATCACATGGAGTTGCACGGCAGTGAGCAGTAATCCCTAATCTTGAGCAATAATATTCCCATGCAGTGAAAGAATCTTGAAAAATTGCAAAAAATCTGCGAATAAAATAGATATTTATTACTCATGTCTAAACTATGTAGGAAACTATTGAAATTTTAAGGCAAAAATTCACTTGTGATTCTTCTTAATAGGAGTCTAGATCGAGGACCGTGTTCCGCCACAACTCGTACTGACGTAGGTGATGTTGCTAGACATCTCAATATTCCATGTCTAGTAAAATATCTAAATTTTAACCTCCGCGAGGACTCCAGTAATAATGTCAAATATCTATTTCGGGTGACAGTACCGTGCCTGTACATTGGGCTCTTCGTTAGTCGCTTTCGCAAAGTTGCGAAAAGCGACTATTAGCTTCGTCATGCCTGTCCGCCCGTCTGACCGCCCTTCCGTCCGCGTGTCCGCATGGAACAACTCTGCTCCCAGTGGACTGATTTTCAATAAAGCTGATATTTGAGTATTTTTCGAAAATAAGTCAAGACATTTCAAGTTTTATTGAAACCGAGCAAGAATAACGGGCACTTTGGCATGAAGACCAATACGCATTTTTTTATCATATCTCTCTCAGTTCTTGCTAAAATGAAAAATGTTTCAGTCAGAAGTTGCAGAGAAAATCGAAACACACCTTGTAAGATCAAAAACATTTCTTTTTTTAAAAATCGTGCCGCCTCTTAGCTACTGTTTCGAGCGGGGTAGGTCACAAATGACAAAGGACTCATGTGCATTCCATGCTGGATACCTAGGACTACAAATACACAGTAAGGCTGCGTAATATTTACTCCTTTCCCACAGCAACTGTGGTTACACGAACGCGCCTCGATGGTACATCTTACGTGCCGTCCCGTTCTTGTTCAGAGATAAACTTACGTACATCAGTTCAATGATCAGCTTCATATCACAGCTGGTGACGTAACTATTAGTTTGTAAACCTTTTTTATTTTACCGTCGTTACAAAACAATGGGGTGTAGTTGTCTGTATTATTGCACTATCTACTAATCTACATGTTTCGGCCCTATAAGGCCATCATCAGGCTTGTATAATAGTGATATTTTAACCAAGGTACATCGGCATGCCTTATAGGGCCGAAATATGTAGCTTAGTAGATAGTGCAATAATACAGACAACTGCACCACATTGTTGTGTAACGACGGTAAAAAAAAAAGTTTTACAAACTAATAATACGTTAACACAACGGGATGGAAAACACCCAATTGGTAAGGTAACGTTAGTATACCATGTTAGTAACTCAGAATGCTTTAATGGTGGTGCGGGAAACATTCCAAGTTATTTATAACACCGTAATGTTTTGTAGGCCAAATAATTTAATGTTGCCCCGTTAGGGTAAGTGTGAATTAAGCCCGTCGTCTTTGTGGAAAGACGAGAGACTTTCTCCTGTGTCCGAAACTTGAAACCCTTCTCTCTCGGTGTATGTGGACTCAGAATCTTTGAAATATGTACGTGACGTCCTGATTATTTCTTCCTCCACGTTTGGATTTTCAACTCTTCCTCCCCAAGCCTCCACTTCTTACATCATTTTTAAGCGCGTTTGCAAATTTGCAAAAAATTACTATTAGCTTTGTCCTATCTGTCCGCCTGTTTGCCTGCCTTTTGTTCTTTACGTCTGTCCGTCCATCCGTCGGCCCTCATGGAACACCTCAACTCCCTCTGCACTGTTTGTTTTATAAAATTTGATTATTTTCTGATAAACTGTGTAGAAAAATCCAGCTTCATTAAAATATGTCAAGAATAACGAGCACTTTAATAAAGACCGATATAAATTCTTGATTATATGTCCCTCAGTTCTTCTTAGAATGAGAAATGCTTCAGACAATTTTTTTTTGAGAAAATGAAAACACATTTTATATTCAATAGCGCTTTCGCGAAAATAGTGACGTTTATGAGATAATGTGAAAAAAATATTGCAGAGCTGGGCAGGCCACAGATGGCAGTGTGGCGCATGCTCATTGCGTGCTGACATAAGGCTACAAACAAAAACTCAGATAATGTAATGTTATTGCATTTCCACTACAACATTGGTTGCACGAAAGCGCCTCAACTTTACGTCATACGTCTGTTGCCTGTCTTGTTTTACGAAAGTTTGGGACTTAAATTCTAATCTTTCTTACATTTAAAATTTAATGCCATATGTTAAAATAATGAAACGCTATGAAATGTTCAAGCTTGATACATTCAGGATATTTAAAATGACTTTCTTGTTGTATCTGCTCCCTTTGCAGTAATGGATGGGGTTTATGCATCCAGTCCAATTTCAAGTCCGTTCTACGTCACAACTACTACGCCAGAGCATTCATCATTGTCATTTATTCAAGGTAAGGCAATATGTCTCTTTTACATGTATAATCGTACTTAGTGTTATAGCGGCTTGTGAAGTTTCTCATCGATCGTGCAGGTCGGTGCTATCTTAAGTCGTTCTCTGCTGAGGGAAAAAACGGTTTATATCCTTCGTGCAAGAACTGTACGGGACCTGAAGGCTTTTCATTATGTCTAAAGTGAGTGAAGGATTAAAATATTTTGCCCCTCTTCTTTCTGTAATGGAAATGTAAACGTATTCAAATTTTATAAAATTCAACAAAAGTTTGTAAATTGAGAAACACGTAATTTATTTAACTCGGCTGTATTCAAGACACAAATTGTACGTGTGTCTAATAATTTTTTAGTACCAGGTGGACAAGAGAGGAAATGTGTTTGGATTCCCGGGAAATGCAAGAGACATTTCCACCGAAGCGTCCAGACAGGTTCTTGATTCAAATCAGACTTCTATTCAATGTGTAAAATGGGATATTTCCCCAGGGGTAAGGCAGCAGTGGCGTGAGGCTAATCTTCCTCCTATAGCTAGTGTCGAGGCGAACGAGTAGAACTATAATTCGACTTCCCAGTATGCCTCGTATTGTGTTTACGGAAAGCTATAATATACTTTCAGGAAATGCTTCATATATTCAGCACGATCGAAAATTCGCAAACACCCATCGATTCACATATGGTGGATCCTCCTGAACAGGAAAAAACGAAAGACTGAAAACCACACCTCGAAGCTGAGCCTGACCTCTCTGACGTGTGTTTTATATTTACAATTTAGGCCCTTGAATGATTGTAGTATAACTTGTGATGTAAATGAGTAAGATTTGAAATTTAAATCCCGGAATAATGCTAGACGACTAGAGGAAGGAGCGTAACACGGGTTGCCTGAGCGGTAGGAAAATTCACCATTACTGTATATGTTGCAGAGATACATGAAAGTTGTGCAAATTAAGGGCTCTTTACACCGCCAGCGTGGTAGGTAGAAGGGCGTTAGGAAGGGGAAGGAGAGATTTCTCCTGCCTGCTCTAAATCCCTTGCATGAAAGCCTTCTTGTCATTCGGCACCTCTAATTAAATCTACACTGCAATTCAGGTTAAGGTTGAAATTTTGGTAACACAGCTAACAAATACACACACTCTATGGTGTGTTTTGGTAAAATCATTGTGCAAATTCTTTAGTTGTTTCTTTGTTGTCAAGAATTTTATCTAGTCTTGTGAATAAATCTTAACGAAGGGTACCTCCAAGACAACTTAATATTCCTGAAGAGCTGAATCTTCACGATCACAGCCCTCAGAACCTCATACCTCACCTGAACTATTACCATGGGACACTTAACTTCTTTAGCAGTCTATAGCCTCTAAGTTTTAAAGCAAATTCTCGCCTACTATGAAGTCCGCAGTTTAATTTGCGTGTGCCTTAAGACCTCAGAATTCTAGCCATTTATAGCTAGATACAGTCAGTACATAGCAATTTACACAAATTCCGTTGAAATTTACTTTAATACTATCGCCTCCTCTACGCCTGTGTCTCTCGGATATCGACAGTCTTCACTTCACTCCTTCTGTTTAATTGTATTTTTAAGTTTCCCAATATAAAAAACATAGCCAGAGCACTTCAGGCCCTTAGGTATGTTTTCTCTTATAAACACACGAAAAAAAGTGTAAAGTGTTAAGCTTCTTATTATGATAGTTTACTCCACCCGCCTCTAATTCCATTCCAGTAATGTTGAAAGGTAAACCTGCTCAAAATAAGAGACCAATTTCTCCCCTACCTCGATGATTTTTGGTAGTGTCCTATTGGAGTATACACGATGGGAGAAAAGTGTTAGAACTAGAATGTCACCCCAGTCAAGTGTTCTAGAGCTCTGAAACACTTAGGGGAAATTAAGTAACTTTGTGATATACGTGTAAGTAAGAAATGTTCTTTGCGTTATCTGATAAATAGCAGCACACAAGCAAATATATTATTAAAAAAATTTGCTACTTCTTTGTTAGATCCAAATTCAGGACAATGTATCACTTATAACTTCAATACATGTATCTTTTTTCCATAAACGGTGAGACAAAGTTATGCACACGTACAAGACAAGAAATGAATAGCTTTGCATTGTAGTATTTAAATGTACATATTTGAGAGGTGGAGAATAACGAGTCTCAAATGAATGGTAACAAGACTTTCGCGAAAAATTTTCTGCTCATAAATTGTTTTCACAGGGGGCCTACCTAAACACACACACACACACACACACATACACACACACACACATACACACACACACACACACACTTTTTGACGTTTTGCTGACCGTGCATCTCAGTATATTTATCTCAGTATTTAACCAACTTGATGCACAAAATTTGTTTCACAAT
>Ga0136643_10018669_pt1 | contig 10460 bp, 5 predicted proteins | sample TergutLab28metaG_FD_96883 | JGI IMG/M metagenome (GOLD analysis project Ga0136643, IMG submission 96883) | Labiotermes labralis P1 segment gut microbial communities from Petit-Saut dam, French Guiana - Lab288 P1 (version 3) (version 3) | ecosystem: Host-associated > Arthropoda: Insects >... | reverse complement strand
GCGGGGTGAGCCGCTATGCCGCCACTCCATTGATTGTTGCTTTGTCTCCGGGTCATAGTGATATAACCACGTTTCGTCCATGGTCACCATTCGTGACAGGAAATCATTTGGATCGCGCCGAAAAAATTCCAAAATTTGCTCAGACGATTGGCACCGTTAATGTTTTTCATCCGCGTTCAGGTATTTCGAGACCCACTTCGCGGAGAGCTTCCGCATGCCCAAATCTTCATGAATGATGGACCCAACCTGCTCACGTGAGATGCCTCGTTGCTCAGCTATTGATTTAGCCGAAATCCGGCGGTCTTCCAAGATGCGCTCGTGAATTTGATCAATAATCTCTGGGGCGGTCATTGTTTTGGGTCGTCCAGGACGAGGCGCATCACAGGTGGAAAAATCACCACGTTTACACTGGGCCACCCAGTTTTTGATGGTGGCATACGATGGTGCATGTTCCCTTAATTTTTCTGTCAGAATGGCGTGAATTTCCTTTGGCGCCTTGCCTTGCGGGAGGGAACTTGATGACAGCTCGCGTCTCCATGTTCTTGAAATCGCGCGTGTCGCCTGACATGCTTCCTTTCAGCCTCTGTAACAAGAAAAGACTTGCAATTCGGCACATGAACGGACCCCTCTTTCTGACACTGTCGATTCCATCCTACGACATCGGGAAGTAGGTCGGGCTAAGGACTTATCAGCATCCCCTTGTATTCAGTCTGGTTGGGGGTTTGCAGTATTTTAAAATAAATAGTGTATGTTACCTATTGACTGTCATGGTGCTGATTTTTGCTCCACAGAATTATATTTTTTATAGGTTACAGAACAAATGTTCAGATTTTCTATGCTTCATATAGTCTTATGTCAATTTTGTTTTTGTTTTGCAGGTTTTATCTCTAACGGGGGGTTGGACAGTTCATGATGAAGAAGAGGAACCTCTTGGGGATGAAGATGATGATGAGGAAGATAAAGATAAGGTACACAGTGTATAGCCATAATACTGCTTGAAGTATCCCTTCTGGATCAAATGATGATTGATTCTTACGGTAGCTGATTTTTAATATGTAATCTGGAAGAAGGTAGTGTTATATATTTCAGTCAAGTATGATTGCTGATGAACTGGATAGGATTAGAAGGAAGTAGCTGTGGCTTAATAGAGTAGTATACTGGAATTTTTTTCTGGATGGACTAAGGACAACTATGAAAAAAATATCAGTTAGGATAGCTGGTGCCACAGCTGAGATTCAAACCAAATACCTTCTTAATAAAAGTCTATTATTTTACTATACACAAACCTGCATAGTGTGGCTGAAGGCCAGTCTCCTGTATTGTTAGCAAGAATTGACATCATTTATCAGACTTGCTACACATGGCATTTGTTACCACATTCATATGTGCATGGTGTTTATGATGATTATGGAATGCAAGGACATGGAACAAGGCACTGAGGGCATAAATGAAGAGCGTAGTTTGTGATGAGGAAGCATAATTTTGGAGCAAGGGACTTTCAGAGTTTTGAATCACATTTTTTGCTGCTGACCAAGAACTGCTATCCTCATAACAATATACACAATGTATTATCACTGTGTATATACTTTATAATTCTACAGTTTTTTTTTTTTTTGGTACTGTAGGAAGCAGACAGTTCATGAAGTGTGGCTGATGGATCTTTTGTGCCTTGCAGCTGGTAGGAAGTAGCATTTTGTTGCTATCTGCCTGCCCTGCATTTATGCTGAACCCATAGATACTGTGAATGAAGTTCAGTTGTCACTGTTTTTCTCACTTGTAGAGTATAAGAAGTGCTTATGTGTTAACAAAATTTGCTGTAACGATGAATGCCAAAATTTCAGGAAGAAAAAAAGAGTTTGAAGGAACGTCTCCAAGCCATACAGGAAGTGACGCAAAGTGTTCAAAATTCCATTGGCTTTATTGCATCTCTTGGAGAAAGTATCAAGAAGTAAGTACATGGTGCCAAATTTCTTGAGAGGCTTTTGGTTTCATTGACAGTTCTTTGTTTTGTATGCTGTGTGACATATGTGTCTTGTACACATTCTCTGTCAGTATCAGCCTGTTGATTTAATAACTGGAATGTTGTAATTTGATTTGAATCATTGTGGATGAAGTCAGTCATGCCAGAGAAGTTACAAGATTAAAGCAATCTTAGCAACAGGTGTCAATGAGAAAGACTTCAGAATTACAATATAGATTGCATGATGTAAAATCGTTATAAATCTATGTAGATATGTACTTTATCTCTTATGGTCTTGGGTAATTGACTGGCTATGAGTTGGATAATAAATATTCAATTTCCAAAACAGAATTTTTTTCTTTACTGGCATCTCAAAACCAGCCTTGGAGCCCACATAGCTTCCTAATTGGTGATTGCAGAAGGCTGTCCGGGGAGAGTGTGAAGCCAACCACTTCCATTTAGCACGAAGGTTAAGGATGAAAATTCAAGTCTTCAAGGACATTAACCTGTGTTGACTTGGTAAACAGTTACTAACATTTCAAATGATTGTAGTGTCCCCATATGAAGGGTCAAGCGGAATATTCTTATTATACATCTGAACTATTTATGTTACCTTGTCATAATATACCAGAAGACTTTAATCTTCATCAGTACCCTGATGAGAACCTTAAATCTCATAAGGGCGCATAGAGCTTGTACCCCTTTCAACTGGTATAGCCAAATAAGTAGGACAGTTTTTTGATTCAGTGTGCAAGGACAAAAGATTGACCACTTACAGTTTCTGAGACATCTCTGATGTAGTCAGGTGTGAATGGCTGCAAAGAATGGAATCCAGCATGTGGAAAATTTTGCATCACAGTGCGCTTGCATTTTGATCCTAGTCTGTGTGTCAGTTTTTAACTGAACACAGTACATCATTCTACTGGTGAGGCGGCTTGCTAGTCAACAGGTATATAACTCTTACAACCTTCAGTTACATGAATTTAAAATATTCTTGGGATAAGAGATTTGATGGTGTGGAAACAATTGAACACAATGAAAGATAGGAGCTGCAGGGGACACCAAAATTTGTGTTAGAGTGTCTTCTATTGCTCTTAGGAATTACAGAATATGTAATTGTGCATGCAGGGATGGTACACCTGTAATCCATGTAAGTGTAGTGTCTTCCTATCTGTTGAGTCTTTTTTGATACTTTTAGGTCAGACCTTGATATACATTGTTCCACGAACCATTTCTAACATTCACTGTGATTGCAGTAACATTAACATTTGTCAAAGTATTGTATGTGCTTCAGTAGGTGCCAAAGTGCACAACAGACAGAGGCCAGAGTAGCCTGAAACCAAGAACATTATATTTGTTAAATATTAGCATAACAATGTTTGTTGACATTTATGCAAATAATAACAGCAGTTTTATTACTAGTAATAAAACACTGTTATGTATCAGAATAATAGTTAGGTGTTGTGCATATGTTGGTCACCTACTTTTGGAATTGTCATTGTCTATCTAGTAATGAGTATCTGCTCTTGTTCATAGCACATTCAACTTCACAGTGCCATACCTCAGTGCTCTAGCTATTCTCATGCTGATTTCTGGAGCTGTGGTGCTGTATTTGGTGTCTGTCCGTTACCTAATTATGGCATGGGGAGTGAATAAGTTCGCTCGCAAACTTATTCGCCCACATACTGTCCCAAATAATGAAGTACTGGATCTTCTGTCCAGGGTACCAGATGATGAAGATTTGGTATGTTCCACTTTACAGTGATTATTTCTGAATGAACTGAAAGTTTTGAAAATTGAACAGAAGTATTTAATTGATGTATTAACAGTCTGTATTCTCTTTAAGGTGTAGTATTGTTAATTGTCTTTATTTTTAATTCATTACTTCATCTTCAAACACCAAATAACATTGAATATGTGTATGTTTACACACACACACACACACATTCTACTCCCATATGCAGTGAGCCCATATTCAAGACCATCTGCTTTTAACACAGTTTTTACATCCTTTCTTTACACTTCGTACAACAGGGGTGGATGCCAAGTTAATTATGGCGGGTGGAGTGAGAGACAGGTTGAGGTGCACAGCTTATATAAAAAAAGGAGACATTGATTTTTTCCACTAGAGTCTTAATGACATACAATCTAGGAAGAGTGAAGTAGGTTTTGTAGAAAGGATGATACAGTGAATCCAAAATAAACTATTATTGAATTTAGGTCTTTGTTCTTGTAGGATGTTATGCAGCGTTGAATGGTAGTTGGTTACTGACATTTCAGGACAACGTATCAGTTCCAAAACATCAGCAACCAAAAATCAATCATTGCTACATAACTTCTCAGAAAAATGAAGACCTCATTGGCATTGTAGTGGAAGCCTTAAACATGTATTAATAAATTACTGAAGCTACTGGAGTACACAATTGATAGTTTTTTATGACACTAGTTCACCAGTTCACTTTTTATTGTAGTCAGCTCTGAGTTGCAGAGTGTGCACATGGCCTCAGCAGTGGAAGTGAGATAACCACCTTTAGGAGTGTATGTATAAGGACCAACTGATCACAACAGTGTGGACTGAAGTCTTTCATTATATCATTATTTCTGGCTTCTGTAATTGGTTAGACAATGAATGTGGTGCTTTTGCTGTTGATTGACCCTTTGTTGAGATGATGATATTGCCTAATTGGTTAAAAAGTTAATCAACATTTTCCTGGGAACAAAGGGCACTCAGTGAAAGATGCTGGTAAAGTCACATATGGATTCAGGTCTAAAGGTTATTAATCCATAACTAAACTAAATTAGGGTCTGTTAAAATTGTCAATACTCTATTTTGTGTTTTTCCAAGCATAAAATTCAAATGGCCTTGTTTTTGGGAATAAGTAACATAACTGTCACAATTCTGAACAGGAATAGGTGAAGCTTGAGATGTTATGGAATTTGTGTACAGTGGGGTGTGAAGACACAGCTGCACTGGTGAACACCTGCACTTCCAGTTTTGTCAGACTTTAATCTTAGACTGTTTCTTTTTCACATACACTAAGGGCTGACTTGCCCGGGATTTGAACCTGATGTTCAGCTATATTTCCTTTCATGTGGTGAGTCATTTATAATAATTATGAAATGTACATGATTTGAACATGAAGAAAAATTACTCTTCACAAGCTTGGTGCAGCTGAGGGTAGGTTATGTACGAACATGTGTCAAGAAATTATCAAGAAATAAATCTGCAGTAACTTGAGATCTCTTGACACAGAATATTGAAAATCAGCTGTTCCAGTGCTGTATAAAACTCTGTATTGTAACATATATGAACCAAATTGGATATAACGCTGTAGGCATTTGTCATTACTGCCATGCTTGCTGCCCATCACCATTATACCTACCAACTCTCTGATCCCTAATTTAAGGATTTTGTCACGGAATTTCTCACACCATCATGTAGTTAAAATTGTTTTTAGCTGAAAAGTTTGGAGATAATAATGAACAGGTTGGTTTAGCAGTAACACTTCTAGACTTGTTTGGTCTTCTTTTTTCTTCTGGAATATTTCTGTCCATCACTGGGTGTTTATTACCCAATGTGTTGAGACGACATAGTTGTCTACAAACAATGGGCAGTATCTGAGAAGAACAAAAACCTCAAAACTCTACAGCTTCGAAAGCCTGAAAAGTCATACTCCTGAGTTGTATTTGGGAGGTGCCAGGTTTGAACCTTAGCTGTGACACCAGCTCAACTGACAGGGTTTTCATGGTTTTTCTGAGTTTCTCCTGACAAATTATAGTATTGTACCTTGGTTAGACCATGACTGCTGCCTTGCAAATCCTTTATTATATCCCATTCATCATTAATCTTACCATGTGATGATGTATATTCTGAGGGCCAGACAGCATCGTAAAGAACCACTCAAAAATGAGAGTGATCTCTTTGAATGAATAATGCTTCTGAATATGGAAACACTGCTTTAAGAAAAGGAGGGACTTCACACATAATGTCTGTTGAAAAACTATTTTCAGCTGCTGATGGCTAGTAAGACGATGACATATAAGATCGGACACAAAAGAGGCCTGTAACACATAATGAAATGCAGAAGGAATTCTTACCAATATCTTGCATGTGGTAAAATTTATATTTGTCTTTGAGTAACTGTACACTACAATGTCCCACTGACCATTACACCACTACTGGAAATTCCACAACAATCTGAACAAGTTCTTACTTTGAGATTTGAGGTGTTCACAGTGCTGCTGCTGAAGATTCAGATGTTCTGGGATGTTATGTTGCAGTGACTGGTAAATAGTTACTTACATTTTGAAGGCAGTATGGTTCTTAAAAATGTCAGCTATTAGCCAGTCAGTACAGTTTGACATCCTAGAAGACTGAATCTTCAGGTTTAGACTGTCCATTAAAGATGTATTCCTCCAGTCATAGGATGATAATTCTCAATGTGTTTGTTTCTTAGGTTACTTAGTAAACCTGTTTTAGAAGTTAGATAATGTCAGATATGGGAGGTGATCATGGATGGTAATTAGGTAAGGAGGTGGATAGGGGTGGTCATGGCTTATGTGAAGGAACTGCTGGGGTGGTGACCGATAGAGATAACCTTAGTCAGTTTTATAAGTAACTTGTCCAAGAGTGGGTACTTCCGTCATACAAGTTACTTCAGTTTTATAAATAACTTGTCCAAGAGTGGGTACTTCCATCATACAAGTTACTTCTGTACCAACCTCTTCATTGTGTTATTTATATCAGTCACTGCTGATATGTTTGTTTTTCAGTTGGCCTTCAGAGAACTGAAACCTCATCCAACAGCGGATGTTGATCGGAGGCGGGATCAAAAGAAGAAGCACAAAATGTCCTAGTGAAGGGAGACATAGTTTTTGAGAGTTGTTCCCAAGTAATTGATGAACAGTTGATATGCTCCAAGCTGTGTGTGAAAGGGAGGCAGTGAAGCACAAGATTGTGGTGCTGTCTTTCTCACAACAATGGTGCAGCAGTCGGTCAAGTTTAATGCATCCTCTCTTCTAGTCATCAAGTGAGGAATTACTGTGGTTCCTGATTTAAACAGGTTGGAATCTTAACATGCATACTTTCCAATGGCATTGTTGAGTCCTTTGTTATTTAGGGTAGCATTTTATTAAAAAACCAAAGTGCATGTTGGGAAGTTCAGATTACACTACACCAAAATCTTGTTACACAGTTGTTGTCTTTTCAAATGGGAATGGAAAGAATATATGCTGCTCTTAGAACTGAAATAATGTGTTAATGCATGACTGCATGGTGATCTCTGTATTATAAACAATTGAGTCCATTGTACAGAAAGTGAGGCCATGCATATTCTTATTTTGCTGTATGACTGTTCATTTTTGTACTTCCATTTTCAGAGCTTATTATATACATGAAAAATAACGTTAATGTAATTTGCTTCCAAAAGTGTATTTTAACCTTTAATCTCATGTATGTACTCAAGTCCAGCAAGTTAAGCAATGGTATTGTAATGTTTTTTAAGCTCAATGTTTTATACCTTGAGTCTTCTTCATCAGAATTATTCTTCCTGTCATGTGATGTCATTTAATACCTACCACTGGTACTAGAGTTAATCATGATACCGCAATTGATACTTTGTGCATATAGAATATCAAAATTTCCCCATACTGTTGAAGCCATGTAACATTTCATAATTATTCCTTTATCCAAAATCTGATATGCACAGTTTTGCACAAAATGCATTCTTTGTAATATGAATGCAAGGATATGTTTTTAAGCAACTGAAAACAGTGAACACCATTTCCGTCATGTTTTTAAATATCCACAGAACTTTGCTGTCTGTAGTTCTTGAGTGTCTTCCTGTCTCATCAGTGTTCAGCTGAAGTCCTCATGAACAATTTTAAGTAGTGTGTATATGTGTGCCCTGTGTTCTAAAGCTCCTACATTCAAAGACTATTTTTATAATTTGGTTTAGTTGTCATAAGTTACTTCTAATGATATGTGAAGATGACTGAGAGAGAGACATTGGAACCAATGGAGGATAAAGCAAGCAAATGTATATCAGGGTATATTGTAATATGGCAGATGATTTCAGTTGTGTAAAATGGAATTTGATTTTTCGGAATAGATAAACTGTAGGTGTAGGAAGGAGTCACTTTTACCCATTTTGTATTAAGTTTCACTAGACATACATAAAGTAATTTGTTAGAAGAACATTATCACAAGGATTTACTCAGGTACTTCTTGCATTTAAAATCATTTAAATGTTGGGATACACTAATAAATGTACAGTACATGAGAATGGTGTAATTCTATATACCTGCAACATAGGAGAGTGTTAAATATGTATAGTATTAGAAATTTTAATTGAGTTTACTATGTATTTTCCTATACAGTGATTTTAAATTGTGCACAGAATTGAACCCAACTTGTGATTAGGAAGGTGACTGATTTCAGTGAATGTAGTTTGTATATACAGCCCTTAGAAGACCAAGGTGTTTTGAATTTACCATGTTTTACAATCAAATAATAAAAAGCAATGAAGTTTCTGGTTATAATTCAACATTAAATGCCATTACAGTGGATCTTTGTTTACTAAAACTGAGCAACTTTGATTTGTAAATCCCTTCCTATATATGCAGTAATGTATGGTACAGATCTGAGACTGAAGGTTTCGTTTTTTGTCTTGTGAACAGTATATGTTGTGTCATGAGAAGGGTCCTGCCCACTGTAGTATAGTGATAGTGACATCAGCGACTTTGCTACACAATCTTTGAATCAGTTACTTACCTTGACATGTACATAAGACTTTATGTTAATATTGCAGTGTTTTCTGTTCATAAGTTTCATGGATTTTTACTTCATCTGTTTTGTAGCATTAATTGGCTGAATAAGTCTGAAATTAATGTCAAGGTGGGACCAGCCCATCTTTGAAATTCTGTATACTTTACCTCTTCTTCCCCATCATTCATTCCACCTCACTTATATACTTCTGTGTAGCTCCATTTCGTGGTATACATTTTGTATTATGGTTTTCGCACAAAAAATTGAAAATATGGTGAATAAATATTTTGTGAGAGAGATAATCTAATAATTTGCTTCCAAGGGATTTACAAACAATTCCATATAATATTTTAATGTTAATGGAAATGCATGTACATACCTCTATTATTTGTAAACATTGCATACTGGGGATAAGGAAGAACATGAAACATTAATCAAGTGCATGTTACAAGGAACTCTGCAATTAGGAAACTCACTGTTGTTGGACTGTAAACGTCATCCTAATGTCAGGGAGTCAGACTGGTTCACACAAAATTCCTGTATGACAGAATGACATTTTAACTTATTTCTAGCATAAGTTTTTGGATAAAAGACAGTACAGAAATTTAGGTGATGTTTAATTGTAATTTTAAACTTATTTTATTGAGTACTATGAAAACCCATTTACCAGTCTATCGTACAGCTAATTTGAAACTCTTCCTTCGTAACTCCATTACACCTTGGCTGTTAATTTTATTATAATTTGTGTTATAGTTGGAGCACTGTTGATGGTTTACTGCATATCTGTTGACACTAAACAATATGATATGAAAACTTACATTTCTTATTTATAGGCTCGAAATGCATGCATGAGATATTCTGCTCAAATAATACCATATTTACCCGAATGCAAGATGACTGTAATCTAAAACAACCCCCCCCTCCCCCCAATAAAACATGTCTGCCAAGAGAAAATATATTTATCTAAATCTAAGATGACCCCCAAAAATAAAAGTCTGCAAAGAAAAATATTTTATTATTAATTGCATACACTTCACACACAAAGCATGTCAGATTCTATCTGCCTTTACCAATCTGTGTCACTGTCTCCATCTTCACAGTCAGTGCCTTCATCTTCCTTACACTAACTCCTAACATTCCCACCCTCTTAACTGCCATTCCACAACTATCATCATTAGTCCCATCCATTTCATTGGATATGCAGCACTTCTGAACACCCTTCACAGTCACGTCTGGTGAGATGTGCTTTCATGATGTTGTGATCCACAATGACTAAATAATACATTTATGTTTCTTGGCTTATTAAATTACTTGCACCTGCAAAGATTCACAATTTTCTTCACAGATGGTGTTAGTGCAGAATTTTAAATATGCATGTTCTGTTTTTTGTGTTGTTTCTCTAGTCTGGTCAGTCACATTTCCTGGCTTTGTTATAGTTTTTAGTCTGTGGATTGGTACAGGCTTAATTTTTGAGCCATGAGAAGAATGAGATGGGCAGGGCATGTGGCGTGTATGGGAGAGGAGAGGGGGGCGTATAGAGTCTTGGTGGGGAAACCAGAGGGAAAGAGACCACTGGGGAGACCTAGGCGTAGATGGGTGGATAATATTAGAATGGATCTCCAGGAGGTGGGATATGGGTCTGTGGACTGGATTGGGTTGGCCCAGGATAGGGACAGGTGGCGGACGCTTGTGAGTGCGGTAATGAACCTTCGGGTTCCGTGAAATGCGGGGAAT
>Ga0136643_10018667_pt1 | contig 10461 bp, 8 predicted proteins | sample TergutLab28metaG_FD_96883 | JGI IMG/M metagenome (GOLD analysis project Ga0136643, IMG submission 96883) | Labiotermes labralis P1 segment gut microbial communities from Petit-Saut dam, French Guiana - Lab288 P1 (version 3) (version 3) | ecosystem: Host-associated > Arthropoda: Insects >... | reverse complement strand
GCTATACTTGGAACATCACACATAATACGGAAAGTACTGCAATGTGAAGCTTGAAGCCTGAGCGGTGGGGATCACCGCTGGTTCAAGAGAAGTACCAGGAAGAAATGCCTGTGACAGGAAACAAACATATTGTATAATAATAATATGGTGCAAACTGCTAGTGATTAAACTCAGCATTGTTAAATTAAGCACCACTAAGAAACAAAGCAGGAAAACACAAAGACATTATCATCACACGAGTTATACAAAACCACAGGCACAAGCCACTTCTGATAGTGCAAAGAAAAGCAGTAAGAATTGTGTTATCTTTCAGCTACACAAATATTTATGGGTGTACAGTAATTTCACTGTTTTCAAAAGTCTCATGGGATTAATTGCAAGTCAGATGTGGTGAAGAAAGATCTGCTGCACTAAGATAAACACATATACTCATGTGAACATGATATTATTACCATAAAATTATAAAATTTTGTTCCATTCTTGCATTAAATCTGACTGGACAGAACTGATCTTAACTACAGAGTGATTAGCTACATTTACATGGGCAGAAGCACTGGTAAGAGAGTGGATGGAACAAGCTCCTTCTTGACAAATCAATACAACGATTGCTCAACGTGTCAAGAAATTCCTATCCTTTACAACCCTTAAAGTTCACTACTATGTTTAAAAAATTTCAGAAGTCTAAGGTTCTGCTTAACATTGGACAAAGTGCCGTTTTTTACAGCCAAGAGTTGTCAGTCCCCAGCTCAACCCCACACTTGAATACCAGCTACCTGTAATTACTTATTAATGAACATGCAGCAATCTTTTATTAGTTGACAATACCCACTCTGTCCACAACATGAGGACATGTAATGCCATAGTGATAAAGGACCCACGTAACATGGTGTGTATACACTACTGTTCCTACTGAATGCTGATACAACTTACTGGTGGCCTATCACCCTGCTGGCGGCGTGAACATCTGCTGCCGAATACGACGGTATTCTCAGGAATAACTTCTGGACATGACAACTGACATGCTGCACCCACAATGCATCCATTTGTTATTTCCACTTCTGGTCCAACATAAGCTGAAAATTTAATTCACTACTTTTACAGCTACAGAGACATGTAAGAAACAATATGGCAGCAATAAGTGTAACATACTAGTACCACTAACAAAAACACGTATGCAATACGCAACACACACACATTTTGGGGAACAGAAAAACCTCTTGTCTCTGTCAGGATTTGAAACCCAGACTGTCTAGACTACAACCCAGTGACAACACTGACTACACTTTCCCATTTACAAAATTAAATATTACCTATGTAAGACAATGCATTTCACAACAATATGATAATTAAATATCAGAACCAATGAGGGAAACCATAATATCCATTTATATGTTTACTCTAGCATACTTATGTAACAGTAAGATGAACTTCATGGTCTTAGTTAATAATAATTTTGATATGTCAATAGTATGCAATATAGGCAGTGATGATGGGTTACTCAGCCACAATGCACGCTAAATTTAAAGAACAGCATTAAAACATATAAAGCATAAATAATTATTAAGAAGAGCAAGTGCCAAGGCCAGTGCAAACTTTCAGAACTGCAAATGATTTTGCCAGTTTTTAATATTATGACATCTGAAAAAAACAGCCACCATAATTAATTTATTAGACCTACTGTAAATCAAAACTAGGGTGATAGTAAGACTGGGACAAACAGTACTTGTTACAAATATTTCTATTGCCACTGTTTCAATTTTTCCAATGACCAGATATTTTATTTGTATAAAAATATGTTGTATTGTGGCTACATGACACGAACCATCCATCATCTGAGAAAAACACACGCTATAACTCAACAAATATTTTGGATACCCATTCTTGAAACCATCTGTAATACTGGCTTCTTCTGTGTCAGTCTTGAGGACAGAGTTCTTGCACAGCTCAAACTTTGTACAGGTGTAGTTGTCAGAGTTTTGTTGTTGCGTTAGCTGAGGTTTCTGACACTCCATTCTGCAGACCCAACACACACAAAGACTTCTTGGTGGTTGCTTTTAATTGGCATCAACATCATTCAATTTTTCTGCAGTTACTTCTTTTTGTCCAATGCTCATTATGTCCATCCAAAATTTTTCCACTATTCAGTGTGTGGTTCTTTTGTTCAGTAATGTTGATGCACAAGTCTCTTCCAAAGTATCATCAATACTTTTCCTGAAGCAAAATCATTGCAAATGAACATCCTTTGTTCAAATGAATATGCTTCATATGTGCACTATGGCTACCTGTCCTCTAACAGACAATGACTGAGATTGTGCAGCTTGGATCAGACTGCAGCAGTGACACTACAGCAAACCTGCAGGTAGTATGCACACACTAGCTGAGCTAGTATATTCCAAAGCTCAGGGGTGTAATAAACCCACCTCCATGCATCACCACCACCACCACTATCATCATCATCATCATCAACATCAACATCATCATCATCACCACCACCACCACCATCATAATCATTATCTAGTCCAAAAATGAATCTTGACAAATCATATTTGGTTGATTACAATCAACAGTTTCATCACATCATTTAGAATTACCCCAGTCATGAGACAAATATTTAATCTGAAGGAAAGCTGTGGGGATATAATCAATAACAATTCGCAACTGCCTTTAATACACTTTTATCAGTATGTTTCGGTCCCAGTGTGGAATCTTTTTAATGTCTTGCTAATGCTCTACTTACAGTGTACTGTCAGAGCAGTAATTTTCACTTTTATTTATATTTTTGAAACATTCATTTCATATATCTACCAAGCACATATCGAAAATTAGGAATTAAAACTATAACACTTTAAGCAGTGAAAATTACTGCTCTGAAAACAAACTGTAAATGGCAGTGTATTACAGCAATAATGAGACAATGAACATGGTCCAGTAGAACAACACGTATATCAGTCACATACTGATAAAAGCATAACAAAGGCTGAAGAAGTTGTCATAATCTGTAGTTACAAAGCATGAATGGATGTAGCACTACGGGCAGTGTTTTTATTGTTATAATGCAGTCATGAAGCCTAAATGTGCAATAAACATACATAGGTTAATTCAATACATTTGGTGATGTCTGCTGCAGGTGAAATAAGGACTCATGCTAAGAACTGAGGATGGTTTCCACAAATTTATTTCTGAATATTATTCTTTCAGAAAAATTACACTGCTTATACGAACATTTTACTTCCAGAACATTGTTGTCCCCAATCTTCAGGGCTTCAGAACAGCAATCAACTTCAAACACATTGTTGGCTCCAATGATCATCACTGGTGCAGAAGATGGAACTGCTTCTCCTGCAGGCCGCCTAGAAATCAATATAACTGCTCATTCTTTCAACAAACAATGACACTGCAAGACTACGATGACATATTCAAAACACTTACAAGTGGGACAGCAAGTTTACAGCAACTGCCATGACAAAAAACCCAACAAGAACAACAAATATTATTATGCAGAAGAGATACAATATTCAGCACAGAATCACAATGTGACATTAACTTCATGCTCTGCACACCATGCTGCTTTCATCAAACAACTTCACTGAAATGTCCACCAGCCTCCATTCCCATTGTCACTTACTGCCAAACATATCTGTCTCATCACCTAAATCTGTGTCACCCTCAGTGTCTATCTGGGCTGCTTTGTGTAGTTTCCATGTACAGTAGGGTCTTGTTTTATGACGGGGTTACATTCTCGAATATTTGGTTCTAAATCGAGTCGTCGTAAAATGAGTACCATTTAAATTGTTTAAAGTGAGGTAGGTTCATGGGCCAAACAAATTAGTCAAATAATTTTATAATTTACAATATTTCTTTATATTATGACATACAATTTTAATTTAAAGAATTAGGTATATAGAAAATTACACAGATAATTGAAAAAAAATATCAATCAAATCACTTTTTATTTTGTTGAAGATGGCCCAGGCCGTGGTTCAGAAGACATCAAGAAAGAATGTAATGTCAACTGCTTTGATTTTTTCTTACTTTCTGTCTTTTTGATGGATGTCATGGGTGGATAAATCACAATCAACTTAAAGAACTGCATTAAAATAAAAAAAGAAGAAACACATGCACACCGGAAAAGTGATAGAAGCGCAGTAAGTAGAGAAAGGACACTTGAGTTGTGACAGTGATGCACCACAAGTTGGGAGTGCTCAGTCTAACTCAACAAGGGTTGTAAAGTGAACTGTCATAAAATGAACTGTCGCAAAATGAGTCCCTACTGTATTTGGCACAAGGTAATTATTGCCTGAATGTTCTCCTACAGCTGCTATTGTTTCTCATTACAACGAAAACTAAACGTGATAATAATTCTTGGCTTAAGGGGGATTAAAGTTGCTCTTATGGAGGCGCTATTAATTACTGGCAAGTCATCTGACACCTCAAGTCACAGCAGGATATCATGTTAATGTATTCCTTACTCCACCTGTTCCCTCCAATCTGATATTGTTGTCTCTGTTTTTTATTGCAAACAGGAATATCAATGTGTTCAACTGCTGCATTGCCTCGTGGCTTTCAGCTGTGAAGAACATTGATTCAATTGAAAAATATGCTTGGGCAAAAATTGTATTTAACAGCATGACCTGTAAAGAATTTTTTTACACATATCAGACAAAATTTAAAGAAAATAAACAATTACTGCAAAATATCCTCCTCAGTGCTCCAGCAAATATGGTAACTCTCATGACTGAACAATAGTTCATGTCACAAAGCAGTAGTAATAGTACTTGAAATAACTTCACTGATGAAGTACATCAGTAAATATTACATTTTTTCATCAAAACTGTGGTTGGGTGGGTCACACTCCTGCTTTGTCTAAATTGTTAAACTGTTGGCACCTTGTTTGAAGTAACATCATATTATATCATGGAGAGAAGATTTAATATTCTGCATGTGCAGAAATTGGAGGTGTCCCAGAGCATGGTGGGTTTATTGCTGTGACAGCTGCCATGCTCTGGGAAAGAAGTAAGACATTTTGCTAATACCAGACAGTGAACAGCCATGCTTCAAATATCATCCCAGACACTGAATCCTAAGAGAATGGTGTCCACCGGTCCTGCCAGGGAAATACTGTGGTAGTGTCCATCCAGTCAGGCCATAACTTCTTCCTTCCAGACTGTCTAATTCATTAATCACTGATTATCCTACCAACGAATGCTATATTGTCCATGCTATTGCCAGCAAGGTTAAAATAAATCACAAATTAATTTCTGGACTATTCGGAGTTACAAATTGTTATTGTATAAAATACAACTTTTAAGACTACATTAGTATCATGCGTCCTTCACAGCCAGAAAGAATCAGCTGAAAGGGTGATATTAGTATACAGACCTGGATTCAGATATTCAGCTGACCTGTAACCTAATGAATGGAAATATAAAATTATATACTATGAATTTTTGTTTATAAAATATCTCCAGGCCATTTAAAACACTAGATGTTTAAGACATTTTCATATTCTAATGTATGGCAGAGCACTGTAGTGACGAGAACAACTACTGGTGCATCATATCTAATGGACTGACTGACAGGTGCAACATACAGCAGCATTTATTACTTAGTAGTTATTCTCTGCCATCCTTTAAAACATATAGTATGTTAACCTTAGCCAATAAAAATACACTTTAAGTAATGGCAAAGGCAAGACAAAAGGTAAAGTTGACCCTAAAAGAGAACATGAAGGCCCAGAGGGGGAATAGAGGTATAGTTCTACTCCTCCCTTAACCTCAGCACTAGGTGGGGGGAGGTGCTCAATGCCATCCCCCCTCCACTTTACCCCTGGGAATGACCTGGTACCCATCATATAGTAGGTGGGTGCGCACCAGGGCCAGTCCGGACGGGTGCAGAAAATCTTGCCCTCACCAAATTTTATCCCTGGACAGTCTAGCCCATAACAAGTTGCTGTAACAACTACACTATTTTTAAACAACGGCAGCTCTGAAAACCCATGCACAATTAAGCTAAGGAAAGCCATAAAATGATACATCAGTAGGATCACAGCATATTATGGACCTCCAGTCTGTTCATTATTAAACTCAATTAAAAAAAAAAAAACAGCACATGCATGATAATTGCTTGTACATGCCAGTCACTGTTCTGGCTATTAGTGAGCTAAAAAAGTAAGCGATAGTGTGTGTGTGTGATATATACCTTTCTATGTTTTCAAGTTCTGTAATAAAGATAAAAGAAAAAACTGCATAAAAATGACCCAACCGTATGTTTATACTTAAGTACATATCAAGAACAGATTCACAATTATAAACTTTAGTTTATAAAAGCAGTGACCACGGGTAGACTATTCTGCAAACAAGCATTCACAAGTCACATTTAAGTGGTAGAAGCCGTGGTAGTAAAATATAGCATGGGGAAAATGGTAAGAACCTGTAACTCATATTGTCAAAGAGGAAGAAAGAATGTGACAGCTGGATGGTCTGATAATATGGAAAGACCAGATATCATAAACAATGGTGAAGAAAATTTCCAGCTATGATTCTCAGTTTTATTTTGACCTGCCTGTGATTGGGTTTTATTATTCAAAATATATATAACCAAGTTACTTTACTGACACTTGTATGCTCATCTCAAATACAGAAAATATGCGCTTGCTGTCAATCTATACTTTAAAATTACAGCTGGTTTCAACTAGTGAAGCACTGTAGAATAATTATGTGGCAGGATTTCTTTAAGTCAACATTATATTAAAAATGAACAGAGTGCAAGTCACAGTATGTATCAAGGACTCAAGATCAAATGTGTCAACTTCTAACCTGTTGATTATACGTGCTTGTTCTTCTACAATGTTACATTCCCCTATGATTATTGGTCCAGCTTCAGCAATGATGGAGGCTTTTGGATGGATCACTGTCATGCTTCCAATAGTAATATCTCCATGTAATTCACATTCATTACATACCATAGCACCTGGAGCAATCTTCACGCTAGAAATCATAAGTACAGGTGCATAAAAATTACGCTGAACACAAGTATGTAACACACACCAGCTATCCAAGCAGAGACATGTAGTTTTATTTAGTACCTCTAGTCAAACGGCACACCAGCATATCAAATATGGCACAGGCAATTTCTTCCACACCCTTTCCAAACCATTACTCAGTATTATCCCATTATTCAACGCTACTGAATCAGAGCTATTGATACAATTCATTAAATAAGCCATGGTGTGTGTGTGTGTATGTATGTCTAAGAAGTAGCACCTTATGTTTCATTGGCACAGGATCGAAATATTACTATTCTATGTGCTCATAAAATATTAGAATCATGCAACTGACAATAATTCACAAGGAACAAGCAGCTAGAGTAAAGCCCTTGAATAAAAAAGGAGATATTTATAGTATACCAAATTACAGACCAATATAAATTTTACCTATTTTTTTTAAAATATTGGAAAAGTTAATTATAGTATATTAATTATATTCTTAAATAAACATAACATTATAACAGAGGTTCAAAATGGGTTTATGGGACAGAAATCCACCACTACAGCAATTCAGTCATTCATTGAGAGAATACAAGCAATGGATAATGGGCTGCAGGCAATTGGCATATTTTTCAATTTAACAAAAGCATATGATGTATTAAACCACAAGGTACTGCTGGATAAATTGTATTCTTATGGGGTGAGAGGAAATATAAACTCATAGTTTAAATCTTACTTAACAGACCGAAAGCAGTTTGTAGAAATAAACCAAGGCAATCACATAAATTCTAAATATATTTCCTCATGCAAAGTGCTAAAATGTGGAGTACCGCAGGGCTTGGTTCTTGGACCTCTTCCGTTTTTAGTATATGTAAATGTCTTTCCTTTAAATGCAGAAGATGGACAGTTGGTTTTATTTGTGGATGATAATAATTTGTTAATCATTGAAACAGACGAAAATGTTCTATGGTATAAGGTAAATGAAGTTATTAAGAAGCTAGAATATTGGTTTCAAAAAAATAACCTCATGATAAACACTGGAAAAACAGTAGCAATATCATATCACACAAAGCAGAGTAAATTTCTGATGAGACAAAAAATTACTTATAGAAATACTTATAAATCAGATACAAAATTTCTTGGTATATACATTACAGAAAATCTGAAATGGACTACTCATATATGCATATTAAGACTACAACTAAGTAAAGTGTGTTACATTATTAAATCAGTTCAATGAATTTTGGGGTTGGGTATGATAAGAAGTTTTTACCATTCAAAATTTGGATCGTTAGTAAGATATGGTATAATTTTCTGGGGCGCAGATAATGAAAGTATACAAATATTTAAGCTAAAGAAGAGGGTGATCCAGAGGATGTGTGGTGCTGGGCCAGGTACATCTTGTAGACAACTATTTAAGGACTGCAAGATACTTATGGTCACTTCATTATATGTATTTGAAGTATTATGTTTTTTAAAGAAGTATAAATCCTCAGTACAAAAAATAAACAGGTACATGATCATAATACAAGGACAAATATAGATATACATATCAAACCTTGTAATACAAACCTTTATAAAAAAAAGTGTGATTAATATAGGAATTCGATTGTATAATAAAGCACCAATTCATATAAAGAAGTTGGAGGAATATAAATCCTATAAAAGAGAACTTAAATCCTTTCTCATAGATCACGCGTTTTATTTAATAGAAAAATTCTTACGTTACTGATTTGATGCTACAGCTGCTTGGACTAAATAAAATGATAATAATATTTAATGTTGCATACGTACAAATTGTTAAAATAAGTAACTGCAGTCTGGATACGTGTATTAAGTCAGTATAAATTGTAATATGGAGATACTAATAACAAGAAGTAAATATGGAGATGTATGTTTTAATTAGCTATGTTTTATATCATTTTCTTACTGTATGATAATGTTGTTACATTTTATACTTATGACGTACTTTACGTGTCTAAAGTCACTGTATGACTGATTGGACTGAATAAATAAATAAATAAATAAACATCCTAACCTCTTTGACATCTTGCCGTGTTCACTTCCTTTCATTAAGTCCACAGTCGTTACACAAACACAACAGTAATTACAAATACGTAACAGGCCAGTAGTCCAAATAAACGTTCCTATGTGCGCACCAGAATAAACAAAAGCCTACACATAATGCTAATCGTACTTTTGGAAAACCACACATTAAACACACTTATTACTAGTTTCACTTCAGTGATTGGTAGCATTGTCTCATTGACAGTACTGACACTGGTGGGAAGTATGTGAACTGTTATGTACAGTATGACCAAATTTGTTTGTGGCACGACGCGAAGGTAAGGCAGGGATTTATAACGTGGCTGTCTGACAGCTGTTGCTTCTTTACTGCTTTACACGATTGTGAACAATTTCGACATCTAGCATCTACCAAGATGATACAGTAATATAACGCGCTGTCAATCTGTACATACTTACCGAAGTTTCGGTGCACCTTGCTGCCTCCATTTTCAGGGTCCTAGAGTCTAAGAAGAGGAATGCAGCAAGTTCCTCTGAAAATCGGGTAACTAATTGCCACTTTACACGGCGTCATATCTCCATCAGAGATGGTGGTGGTGATGTGGATAATGATGGATGCATAGGCCTAAATTATGCAATTAGTTTTCTCTAACCTCCTTTTATTTTCTCTCTTGTAAGTCCAAATCCTCTCAGAAGGGGTTTCTCACACATTGCAAATATCGGCTTCTGCCCATATAACTTGACTATGATTATAACAGTTTTCGCTTTAGGTCTCTGATGTCACCATATTGGACACGGAAATTCAAGTTTTCTGGAATATTAGGCCGCGTCGACAGGTAGGTAGCAACTGATAATTCGCGAGTTCATAATGTCTTCATCTTCAGCGTCAAGCAGTCCACGAAGATCCTTCACAATATCACTAAACCTTTATTAATACACAAGGTGCAACATCTCATCATCATCATCACCACCACCGCTGCAAGAATCTCAAATCTATCATGATTCACAATATCCCCCCCCCCCCAAAAGACAATTTTACAAGCTCCTGTAGGTCTACACACTCTTTACTGCAATTGTTTATTTCCGGTAGCATGTCGCCGCTGGGTTTTAACACTACATCAAGATCTTATTTGTATAATTCAAATTAACTTCCTTTGTTGCACTTCTAATACGCCTAGTCAGATTTCTAGACTGTAGTTACTATCCTGCTTTCTTACTTACTTACTTACTTACTCCATGGTGCAGAGTCCTTCTTGAGAAGCTAACTGGTTTGCAGATAGTCAAGAAATTCCCCCCATTTCACAGAACCCGAAGGTTCATTACCGCACTCACAAGCGTCCGCCACTTGTCCCTATCCTGGGCCCGCCCAATCCAGTCCATATACCCACATCCCACCTCCTGGAGATCCATCCTAATATTATCCACCCATCTACGCCTAGGTCTCCCCAGTG
>Ga0136643_10018666_pt1 | contig 10462 bp, 4 predicted proteins | sample TergutLab28metaG_FD_96883 | JGI IMG/M metagenome (GOLD analysis project Ga0136643, IMG submission 96883) | Labiotermes labralis P1 segment gut microbial communities from Petit-Saut dam, French Guiana - Lab288 P1 (version 3) (version 3) | ecosystem: Host-associated > Arthropoda: Insects >... | reverse complement strand
TTTTTTAAAAAAATTTCAAGCCAGAAAAAAAAAAAAGGGGGGGGTTTGGGGGTTTTGGGGGGGAGGGGGGGGGGGGGCATCTGTCTTCAGAGTTCAGATCTTAGTCTAAAGGAAAATGTCCGTTTAGTAAGCGGTTTCACAATACAAAATCAGTTACGGTAGGCCGTGCTGCTTAGCTGTTCGTTATCCAGCCGTATGCACACATGTCATTTTCATATCTTACACTGCTGCCACATTTCAAAACGTTCAAAAATGAAACCTGAGCTAAGGGAATGGATATGGTTTCTTAAACTTAGTTTAGTTAATCCAGCCGGGATAGCTCAGTCGGTATAGCGACTCGCTACGGACTGGACGGTCCGGGAATCGAATCCTGGTGGGAGCGAGATTTCTCGCACCCGTCCAGACCGGCCCTGGGGCCCACCCAGCCTCCTATACAATGAGTAGCGGGTCTTTCCCGGGGGTAAAGCAGCCGAGGCGTGGCGTTGACCACCCACTCCCTTCTAACGCCGAGGTTGAAGGAAGAGTAGAGCTATACATCTTCTCCCCCTCTGGGCCTTCGTGGCCTGTTCTAGGGTGAACTTTACTTACTTTAGTTTGCTTCAGTTAATCCAAGTAACAAACTTCTATGTAATGTAACGTGTAGGTTTATCACCTTTAAAACAGAAGTCCAGTATTGGATTCTATTCTGAATCGGCTTGATATTGCTTAGTTGTTTTGCATTGACAAGTAACTGATATACGTGAGAAAACAACAAAAATTTAATTCACGAAATATTTATCTCAGTAATTAACCAACTTGATGCACAAAATTTGTTTCACAATAAGTTTTATTTCATGCGTCTACATGTTTCGAGCATATGTACTCATCATCAGGAGGTCAAAATTGCGTTACACAGCCTCTGGTATCATCACACCTATAGGTGTAATGATACCAGAGGCTGTGTAATACAATTTTGACCTCCTGATGATGAGCACATGTGCTCGAAACATGTAGAAGCATGAAATAAAACTTACTGTGAAACAAATTTTGTGCATCAAGTTGGTTAAATACTGAGATAAATACACTGATATGCACGGTCAGCAAAACGTCAAAATTAATTCACGAAGTTTAGGCTTGGGGCACAATTTTAATAGAAATAAATTTACGGTTTCCAAGCTGTATTTCAAACACAAATTTTCCTCCCACACGGTTGACCTTTCCTGTTAACACGATGGTTAGACTTTACGTTTCGTTGTATTGACAGATAAGTGAGGGACGCAAGTGAAGCTTGTAGAGTGCGTTACACAGGGAGATACATATAGATAACGAGTTTACTGTGCCTATCCTTTCTGAATACTTTGTTTGTATACTTTCGCGGACGTCACGTAACTGCATTATATTCACTATATTGCCGTAGTGTATATTCAGTGCGGCTCCCATTACATTCCAGTTCGTAAATTATGGCGTGTTTGTTTATTACTATTACACAAATAACTGTTGTTTCTGTTACAGAAATAGCGGCCTGTCAAACAAATTCACAACTGTAAATACTTCCCTTTCGTCAGGGAAACAAGTGAGGCTTCTGATCTGCTGAGATCGTTCTGCTTTTCATTGTAATGTTACTTTACTAGCCACGTGATATTTAAAACCCCATGCATTCTGTCCACAAAGTGTATTTATTTTTTTTGTACGGATCCCAGAACAAACAACGATTTCCCTGTGCCGGATCAGTTGTCATTTGTTTTATAACCTCGAACGCAGAATGTTTACTGCGCGGTACGAACTGTATATTTAAACGGAGGTTTAACTTGGTTTTTAAAGAAGGTAACGAAAGTGGTTAGGCCAAATATTTCGTAACGTTGCCCACCTATACCGATCATAAACTAATCAAATAACGATTACTGAATTAAAAATTCTTGAAAGCATGAACTATGATATATCGAAGGTAATAAAACCTGAACAGGCCCTTAGGGTTCCAGAAATTTGAGGCTTCCATAATTTCTAGACAATAGGCACTATCCATGGAAATAATAATGATAATAATAATAATAAAATAATTACGTAATGATAAATAATTTTGGTTGTTTTACTAGCAGTTACTCTTGTTTCGATTTTGTATGCTAATTTGTTTTTACAAATTTTGTCGTAAATTTGAGTACATAATACACGTTTTTAAGGAAGACAAGAATTATCAATCCAATAATACAATTTTTAACTTAACTGCAGTAATGTGTGAGCTGTTATTTTAGTGTGATGTGTGGTGTATGAACAAGAAGTGATATCGGAAATGTGACGTACATTCTGCGCTACACCTTCATTTTCTTAGTGGTTCCGTAAACACTTGATACCCACCTATGAATATCGTCGATGTAGGATATTTTGAAGTGAGATATAATTGCAAACAGAAAAGATAAGTAAAATAAATTATCAAGCAACGAAAGGAAACGCTTCGAACATTTCCATATCTCCGTATTGCTGCACAAGCAGTTATTTCTTAATGCCAGACTACGCTTTTCTTTGTGGTAAAGACGTTCTTTTAAACGTTAGAAAGAGTTCCTTCAGAGCCCTTTGTCATTTCACGGAACTGTGAGCTTTGCTCAAGGTCTTGGACCCCAGAGGTTTGTTTCTTTGGGGAGACGATCAAACCACTCCTAATACAGCGCAGCTCGTAGGCCGTACAATAAATATATGACGTCATTAAATTCCGTCTGCACACAGTCTTCGTCTGACACTGCAACGGAACGAAATAATGAGGATACGCTGAAAGATTAAACGAAGTGTTAAAGATGGAGGATGATAAAAAAAAAAAAAGAAATGGAGCTGGAGAGTAAAGAAGGCGTACGATTCTAGTTACAGGCAAGGGAGGCCAAGCAAAAGGAGAAAGAGAGACCACAAAGAAGAATAACAACAGAGAAACGGAAAAGATATTTCTTTCGTTCTTCCTCCATATCTGTCGTTTCTTTCCATTCCGATCGAGTGGTTCTGTATACCAGGATCGTTGTGGTCACACAGCGTCATAAAATTTAGCCACTATTTCCAGAGTTTTGTTACACACAGGGATCCAGTATGTTCTCTGCCATCAGTGGGTTATTAAAGGCGAACTCCTCATTTTGTCCCTATAGTGGTTTTAATGACACATTTTCACAAGTTCCGCTGAACCGATTCCGCTGGGCCGTATTGGCGAACCGTAACTGCTACACTAATGTTGCGGTAACCGTCATATGTCTTAAACTGTGGTGCACTGAATCATTCCTATGCTGAGATAACGTAAGTTAATAATTGTGCGCCTTATAGTACGCGAACTGGACAGTTCTGTCAATAAAATGAGTAGCTATGGGCCGAACGGTATTTAACAACACCTAACAACATCAAAATCTAATTTTAGCTTAATTTATTTACTCAAAATTTATATCTTATACACATATGATAGAGGAGGTGGGATATCGTAGTCGGTATAGCAACTCGCTACGGGCTGGACGGTCCGGGGATCGAATCCCGGTGGGGGCGAGATTTTCCGTCCAGACCGGCTCTGGGACCCACCCAGCCTCATATACAATGGGTACCGGCTCTTTCCCGGGGGTAAAGCGGCCGGAGCGTTGCGCTAACCACCCACTCCAATCTAGCACCTAGGTTAATGAAAGAATAGAGTTATATCTGTACTCCCCCTTTGGGCCTTCGTGGCTTGTTCTAGGGTGAACTTTACCTTTTACCTTCTTTACCTTTACATATATAATAGAGGGTGGAGTCGAAGTTTTAATGTGTTAATTACTAAATTATATATTAAAATATTGTACTTTTTTGGTGTTGTCTAGTGTAGTTTGTTTTCTGATTATAGGTAAGACTACTCGTATAACAATTTTTTTTAGGAAGGAATTCGTTTTGTGCCATTGCCAATGTAAACTACATTTTGACGGATTCAGAGTTCAAAACAATTGCAATAAACTGTGTGCTTCAAATTTTTACGTCGTTATGCGAACATGCTTCGCCTGGTAATGTCAGGCTGATTGATTTAATATAATCCAACAAGGGATGAGTTTGAAAACAAACCATGCTGGAAATGCAACTGTTGTAATATGACGTTAATAATCTAATGTTATTTAGCTTTAGCGAAAGACTGCAGGCTTGAATTCATAACGTCCATTATTTTAGAAAGGCAGTATTTATGTTAACTACATGCTTCCTCTCTTCTGTTCAGCTCGTAAGGTGAATTTTATCCTGTAAAGTTCGCAACCAACCGTTACGTCACACGGCCGTCTTTTCTTTTTATTTGAGAAAACTTAATGGAAGAATTTCACCTCCCTGCATTAGACGTAATGTGCTATGGAGTTACGAAATTACATTACGTTTTTCCACTAGCAGAATTTCTCACTACGTTATAGGTTTGCCAGTGTACCATTTTAACTCCACACCTTCAGATTTACGGTCAGGACAGTTTTCTGGCACATAATTGTGTATAGTGTAAGCAACACTTCGTTGGAAACTTCTCCAAGAAGATTGTTGCACGGGTAGGAGGGTGTTCAGACGCTCCGTGTCTTGTCTATTTTTTTTATAGCTGTGTTAAGAGGTTCTTATTTTTTGAATAATTGTTTTTTTTTTGCGAGGATTAATAGACACATAGTGCAGTTTGTATGAAGTGTACTGAGTTAGGAAGTGATGTAGTCTCATCCAGTCGCATGCCAATATGCACTGTTGTAACTGTAGTTTGATAAAGCGACGGGATGCCAGTGACTTAAGTTTGTGACTTTGTGTACTGCTCCGCGAGAGTCTCCACTTCGCCAAATTAAGGTTAGAAGGAACGGTAATTAGAAATCCCCAGAATCGTGGTTGGATGCACATTAAATGTACGAAATAGTGCTTACTTTACCCATCAGTGCTGTGTAGTTAACGGTAAAGAGGTTTACACTTGATAGATAAAATATTCCACAGATAATTATCTGTTGGCTGATCCATGTTAGACAACTAGGTCATGCGCAGTACAATACAGGTAAATGGAGCAGCATATCTATATTATTCGATGGGAGGGATTTTAACCCGCTCCCTCAGAGTTTAAATGATCCCAGATGACAGCCTTACACAGCGCTGCCTGCTGTGATTTTTAAGCTGTTTCTCTTTGAAATACAATATATATATATATATATATATATATATATATATACAATGGAAATTAAACAGATTGTCAGTTTGGTAGAACATAATTTTCTGCTTTTTAAATGCCCGTCTTCTACCTTCAAATTTAGAGATTTTTTCCCGGCTGAAAATAAATTTTGATGTTTTTTGAACACGGGGACAAAAAAATGCAGAGACTTCTGCCCTTGCAAGGTAGAAGAGGACGACACAGAACGAGCGAGATTGAAACTAGAATGTTTATTGTGCTGACGGACTGAAACTACGTGTATAAGCATCTCCTGGGGTAAACTTAGTTAATGACCGTACATAAACTTGTTAACCATAGTCGTGTTTCAGTATGTACTTGAAGGCAAAGCCCACACTCAGGAATGCTTATTTCCCACGTTATCGGGAAGGTTAAAACGACGTGCGATAGCGCGAAGACCAGAAAAAAGGCTTGGATGTAACACACCACGAATTCTGTTCTCCAGCGCTAGACGAAACAACAAGATCTTGTTCTCACTGTGCAGAATATTGTGTGGTGCTAACAGTCGGTCTGTGCGGTGTGCACAATGTGCTCATTATTTACAGTTCAGTGTTATAATTTTTAATCTTAGACTTAATTATTATGTTGAAAAACAGCCAACACAACTTACTGTACATATATATATATATATATAGATATCTTTTCAGGTGAGAATAATATATTTATTTTCTATATATATTATTCTATTAGTATATATCGTTTAATGCAACATGTTTCGATCTTAAGAAGGTAATCTTCAGGCTAAAATACTTGTTATAACACATAAAAATGATACATAATCGCTTTTTTTTTCGTAGAATTGAGACCTATATTTTACGAATATTATTTAAGTTTTGCAGTACAATATGGGTTAAGAATTAAATGTACTGCAACATGTAATCAGTTTGTAAAACTGAAATCTCAGTTCTATGAAAAAGCCATATTGTAATCTGTTAGTGTTTTATGACAAGGATTTATGCCTGATGATGGCCTTTTAAATGTAGAAACATTTTGAATTTAACGATATATACTTAGTTGTATTGACTATTTATCTACGTGATAATTAAATGATGACACAAAGGAATGTCTAACCTCAAAACAGACTTAATGTCATATAGGTTTACAGCGATCATGAGTGCTAATTATGAAGGTTTAAATAGAGTATAAAAAGCAAAAGAATTCATCAGTTTGATTTATCAAATTCATATTATTACTGTAGTATTGTGGCTGACGCTGTAACACTCTATGTCATTCCGTTCGATAGCTAATAGCAGGTTCCATGATCAGATGATCACTGGACTACATTTCAACATATGTAGGTAGTACTGCCTGTCCAAAGTAACGAAACATGTATCAGCTTATAACCAAAATTTGTTGGAGACACGGTTAACATTAGAGAAGATTTACTGATCAAATTTTATTCCGGAATGAACCTAACAAATAGTGCTCGAAATTTATGGTCCCTGATTAAAATTCAAAACACTCTAATTAGACCATAAGGTTAATTAATCCCGTTGTGTTATTAATCAATATGCTTTTCATTATAGTACAGTCACACCCAACACTACAATATATTCAATTAAGCGACAAGAGATAAGGCCTGAAGTTGGCTTGGAAAAATCTTAAATCTTTTGCCTGATCGACTGTATTGTAGTTTTGTGTGTGGCTGTACTATCACGAAATACGTATTGATAATTTGACCTGTTGTTTCGTGTGGGTATGAAAAATGGTTTCTTGCCCTAACGGAAATAAAAGCATTGAGGGAGTCTAAGAACAAGTTGCCGAGAAGAGTATTTGAATCTGAGAGAATGTACCGGCAGGCTGGGGGAAACTGAATTTCGATTTGTCGTAATTCTCGCCTTTCATTAAACGTCGTTACGGTGACCAACAAAAGGAAAATGGACTGGGAATGTAGCGCTATGGCGGATGGGAATAGGGCAGTTGACAATGGGAGAGACGACAAGGGAAAGTTACTGGCAACGTAGAGGTAAGTTTGTCCCAGTTTAGCACCTCACCAGGATTAGGTAGGGGGAAATGGATATTAAGCTCCGTGTATTCTTAAACTCGGCACTAGACAAAAGCTATGAAGTATAATGTATTGACGGCTTTAGAAACTGTGAATGAATGAATGAATAAATAAATAAATAAAAGTACATGTTCATTATGGTAGTATGGATAAGAAACCAACCAGATGTCACTTTGTGTTATCCTTTATTTCTCCTTTACAAGTTGCTCAACATGTTTTGGGCAACCATGTGCCCATCTTCAGGAGCTGACGACTGTGTGGTGTTATCGCCACGTGTTGGTATTGTGCTGTGGCTGCAGGAAGGCTGTCAGAACCGGTTAGCAGGTAGTGTGTCCATTGAGGAGTTCGTAGCTACGCTACCAACGCAATACCAACCACGCAATACCAACACGTGACGATAACACTACGCAGTCGTCAGCTCCTGAAGATGGGAACATGGTTGCCCGAAACATGTTGAGCAACTTGTAAAGGAGAAATAAAGGATAACACAAAGTAACATCTAGTTGGTTTCTTATCCGTACTGAATTACGATGCACGGTCAACCACACGTCGGATGTACATGTTCATCTTCGTAGCTCGGGAGGTAGAATCTCAATCACCGTGGAAGCGAGACTGTAAATTTTCTGGCCGAGATATCACGGAGGAGATCATGAAGAAATGAAAGGAAATAAATATTTTAAAGGGGAAGGAGAAATATAAAGTATAAGGCAAAATAATGCGAAGGTGGAAAGAAACAAATAATATTGATTTTACGCTGACGTTGTGTGATGATGTTTGCTTATTTTCCCTGACAATTTGACGAATTCAAGTATGTTTGAGCGTGATATTGAATGCCAGTCGGATGTTGCTTAGGCGTAATTTACTTCAAACGGTAAATGGAGATCTGTATTCACAGATACATTCTGACGTGAGAATAAATTAACAGAAGAACAAGAATTCCGACCAGAACTCATGAAGCCTACCTTCATATTACGCAGATTATGTTGTTTACATATCACTCTTACGGTTGCTCTTTGAATTTAAGTCCTTGTAGAACGTATGCATATATACGCATTCTGTGACTGTTGAATTTGTCGGATGTATCCTCAAAGTTTTGTCTCAGGGCCACGTTGTAATTATTCAGCTGCAAGCAGAATTTCATACGAAGTTATTTTTAGTAATAAAGTAGTTGTGCTGACGTAAACGATTTGGTATTATATTACGTTTATAAATAGATCGTGATGCTTCCATTCAAATTTGCGGCTAGTCAAGCCAAATGCATCTTCCTATAAAAGAACTTACGAACAAAAGTCCAGAGATGCAGTGCTAACATTTATTTCAATCAACAATGTCTCAAAATTTTTTTTATTAATTTTATGTATTCCATGTATGTAAACACGATGGGATTCCAAAGTGTGCATAGCATCTTGTGACTCAAATGACAAAAATAGGCCTGATGATGACTAATCTAAAGTCGAAACATGTAGCTTTATAATTACCTTGAGTAATAAAGTAGTTTACTGACGTACACTATTTAATATTATATTACGTTCATACGAAGTGTTTGCATATGAGCATAATGTTCGTATCAAATTTCACTTGCGAATTTTAATAATTTATTTACTAATTATAGCTATAATACTGGAATTTAAAAAAAAAATTCATTTCCATTATATTGTTATTTTACACTTCACACGAATAATTCCACAACAAATAATGTTTAAACCTTCGAGTATATCAGGAAACTAAAGTGCTTGACGCTTGTGTTGCTGCCTCCCAGTAGGTTTGCGCGTTTACCGTGTTGTTATTAGTGATTGCAGAAAATTAAGATACATGACTCTGAACGCACAAACAATTCAACACAATTGATTAAACTAATAAATCAGTGTTAACGTTAGAAAATCTACTCATAAAAATTCATCCCTGAAAAGGCAGTGTACTAAGTAAAAAAAAAAGTTGCTAATAAAACAATAATCGTAACTCAATTCACTTCTTTTCGGGTCTTGCTTATGTACTTGTTGATGTAACAGCGCAATTGACAATTGTGAAAGAAATAATAATAATAATAATAATAACCATGCACGACTTACAACCGGCAACAGTTTGTTGGAATTGTAGGTGGATTAGATCCATGAAGTGCCTGTCATTTTTCATAGTTATAGCGTGAGTCACACCAGCTGCTCAGACAAATACAGATCACACTTGACAAATGAGTAACGGTAGTTTTCACTGTAACGCCAGTACGAGCTCTTCAAATTCATGGTACCGTAACTTTACATTAGAGATTGACTGTACTTCACTCTCAGATTTGTAATTCTCAGTGCTCCAGTGTAAGTATATACGTTTGAGCCAATAGCGCGATCATCTCTTTGTTAAATGAGCTGAAATTCCGGAAAAAAGGAGAATCGTTTTCTTCACTAGCATATCCAGACTGCACATAACGTTCTTCCGGCTTTTTTTTCTTAGTGGATGTTGGTGACTGTTTCTACTGACGTACAGCGATCCTATTCTGAAACTGACAGCTTATCTCCCTCTAGTACCGATATAAGGCTGACTACAAGCTTATCTCCCACCGTCCTTTGCGACTTACAGCGTTGTGCTAAGATACAAGGCAAAATTTACCTCTCACTTCACTAATATTTGTGTGTGTGTGTACACTTGACACTGGTGAACTTGTGTTACGTGTCTGTTGCTTCGAGACACGAATACAGTTCCTACCTCTTTCGTTGACTGAACTTTCCTTGTGTTAGGATGAGAGGGTTCAATAGTTTGCTAACGTTTGCACATATTGAGAGCACATAAATATTCTCGAATAAACGTACTGACGTTACAAAAGTTTTCAGGTACATAAGTAGAAAGTGAACGTTCCTAACACCCGTGTTGCCATTCCCATTCCTTCTAAACTGCGTATCACTGTACACCATAAAGTAAACCAGAGCCGACTTGTCTGTTTGCGTATAGTTTCGTGAGATGCGTCTTTTCACTTCCACGATGTGTGAATCACAAGAAGGAACAGCAAGGGTTCGGTTATACTAACATTGAATTCACATCGCCTGACAGTCTTAGCGTGTTTCGTTTTACGAACTCCATACTGATATTGCCGAAGAGTATCGTTCGACACTTACCCCCCACACAATACGCTCTTCTTATCGGACTGTACCGTATCTCGTTCCTACCGACGAGTTTCCTTGCGATGTGACTGTTAACTGTTATGAAATAAATGCTACCTAAAAACTAACTAAACTCCGTGGCCTTAGTCCGCACGCGAACTATACCGACAGAGCGGCCGCCGCCGGTCGGCGAAGTTAGTGCCAACTTTTGCGGATAGAGGGGTGTCACGTGGTCAG
>Ga0136643_10018664_pt1 | contig 10462 bp, 4 predicted proteins | sample TergutLab28metaG_FD_96883 | JGI IMG/M metagenome (GOLD analysis project Ga0136643, IMG submission 96883) | Labiotermes labralis P1 segment gut microbial communities from Petit-Saut dam, French Guiana - Lab288 P1 (version 3) (version 3) | ecosystem: Host-associated > Arthropoda: Insects >... | reverse complement strand
CAAAGTGGACAAAGCATCTGGTAACGAAATTGTAGGGGCCTGAAGATGACTAACATCTAGTCGAAACATGTAGCCTTACTCTAGAATAAATAGATTGTGCTGACGTACGTTTGTGTAATACTTGTTGATTTTGAAGCACATCGTGATGCCTTCATTGAGAATAATTTGTAGTTAGTTTTCTAATAGTGCTGAATCACATTTCAATCATTTTTTCTTATTATTCCACAGTCTCTGACTTTTATATTCATTTCCACGTATCCTTGGAATCCTTGGACTCCTGAATTAAGCAGCTGCAGCAAAAATTTCACTAATGCCTTATAGTCTCACCTGTGCTTCAGAGGCCGCACTCAGGTGTGTAGGTTGTGATGGCGTGCACTGAGATGGGACCGGTATGCTGTCTGTCAGAACAATGCCCTCAGTGGGCTCCATGATGTGCGGTTCCGTCCTGGGCGGCAAGGTGTCGATTATTTTACCGTTACAACAAGCCACCACGTGCACCAGACTCGATTTATGTTTTGGCTGTAGAAACTGAATCTGTAAAGCAATATAAAAACTCAAAATATAATTTTGCATTGAAAAACATTAAACAAGTTTTTCAGTGATAAATGTGAAGAGTGAGTGATCCACTAATTGATATGCAAGAAAAGAAATACGGTCCGTCCGAATGTTTCAACTCAAGAAATGCTGGAGGGAGTTACTAAATCTGACTAGTGTCATGCCACTATAGATGAATCCAAATAAATTATCCCTAATTTCATGCAGTCAACAATTCAAATGTGACAGACACGAACCTGTCAGGACAGAGTGACACTAACACTACATCTACAACCAAAATGCAGTTGTTGTGCAGTTGACACACATTGATTTATATGTACTCTATGTTAGTCATAAGCTAAATTTACTCATGCTCAGTTCTCGCCTCTCTTAAGACCAGGCATGGGAGGAATATAATTTCCTTCCATTTATTTTTTGTTTATAACTGGACTCGCTAAGTATATCGCATGAGCAGTGTGTGAAGCAACACATGTAACAATAGTTGCTTTGTTCTGTGGCAGCAGTCTGCTGCGTAGCTTGAACTGTGTCTGAGCAGCAGAATACGAAGTTGGTCAGTCAGTGAGTGCGAACAGAAATGAAGAGTCCACTGGCGAGAATTGCCACTGATACATTTCAGTTGTAAATGCAATTACTCTATACTCTTGCACAATAAAACCAATATATTCTACTTGGGGATTATTGAGAGTGTGTGCAACCTGCCCGAGTCCCTGTCTTAACTAGAGTTACGAGCTCCGTCCTCCCTGGGAACAACATCTAAGATATGTTAGTCATCGGGTCCGCAACGGATACAACACAGTCACCATGGTGACAACACAAAGCAAGGAACTGTAACAGGACATGAGGTAACAACAACAACAACAACAATTACAGTAACAAGTTTCTGAGTCTGAAAATGTTGCACATTTAATCGTACACACAGTTAAAGATCAACTAACTAAGCACATCACAGCTGCGATCAGAACTAAATAATTCGGCCAGCAACATGTTTCATCTTGCAACCAATTATCACAAAGAACTATATGAAACAATCATAGGGTGTACCTAGAGTTTACACAACATTTCTAATTGTACATGTATGTATTATACGCACATAATGTTGATATAAACTGGCAAATAAAAGGTTATTTTACAAAGTACTCAATTGCTAACATGTAGACCAGTAAAATATCAAGGAGAATGAAACCAGTGCACTGTCAAAATTCTAGTGGTGACTAGAACTTGTATAACAGTCGTGATAGGCTTCAGGATTTGTCCAGTGAGCCAGTGACAATAAGATCACTTTCGAACATCCGCACGAAAATGAAGACGTTGATAATATATTATGCAGTACGGTTCTAACAAGTTTCGGGTGAATCTGCTGTGCACATGGGTGTTTCCAAAGCAGATATTCTGTGTCCTCCTGGAGGACTACAGTAGGAGTATATAACAGGCCCATAAAGTGGAAGTGGTGAGGATAGTCCACCTGGTGCAGAAGAGAGTGGATTGTTCGAGGGTGAAGCCACATGCACAACGAAAATCAGCTTCACAGTATTCGAGCATGAATTCAGAAGGTGAAAACCATTTACACTGCAGTATGGGCCACAGCTTTGCAATCTTGTTTAAAGACACATAATGAACTACAGAGTTTGAATGAGAGAATGAAGGATCAACACCATTTTTACCTATAAGAACTGTGGTCTATTTCAAGGAATATCCCAGCACTAAATGCAGAGACTAACGTAGGCAATGAAACACATCAGAATATCTGATAACTAGTCTGAAATGCAAACTGGATGCATCCCAAGCAACAGATGTATGCACCTGGCCAGTATATCTTGATGCAACTGCACAGTGTCACTCAATTGTTGTTTCTGACATTTTCAGTAGGCACCTGACAACTTAGTGTTCTTGTGGTTTACCCCAGGTCCATCCACGCAAATCTGACAATAAGGTTAAACATGCCACAAAAACAACAACACAAAAATCAATTGTACAGTGAAGGTAGTAAGCAGACATCATAAGTCTACCACCATACGCACTGGCTGAGACAAGAGTCAAACTCACTACTTATTTACTCCATGGTGCAGAGTCCTTCTTGAGAAGCTAACTGGTTTGCAGCTAGTCAAGAAATTCCCCGCATTTCACAGAACCCAAAGGTTAATTACCACACTCACAAGCGTCCACCACCTGTCTCTATCCTGGGCCAAGCCAATCCAGTCCATATACCCACATCCCAACTCCTGGAGATCCATCCTAATATTATCCATCCATCTATGCCTAGGTCTCCCCAGTGGTCTCCTACCCTCCGGTTTCCCCACCAAGACCCTATACACCCCCTCTCCTCACCCATACGTGCCACATGCCAAACTCAGGACTTCTGGAAACTAATTCTGTGCTTTCGATATATAAAATATTATTAATGTATATGTTGTCCATTTGTTGGTCTGGATAATAAACGGTAAAAGATATACAGTACGTACATCAAAACAATACAAAAAAATGTTAAAATAATTCTGTGAGCATCGCTTTGGTCCATCTGCTCAGTACAAAGAATGTGATAAAAGTCTGCCTACAGTTCTAAGAGATATTTAATTAATAATTGTACAAATTGAAGAAAATTACACACCAACATAAAAGTTAACACAAGGAGGTTTCTGAGGTTCTCACAGCAGTGTTGCTGAAGATTCAGGTCTTCTAGGTTGTGACACTGTGTCAATGGATGAGTGGTTCTAGATGTTTTGAACAATCGCAGTGCCTTCTACTTCACGGTTAAGCTTGAAACTTGAAATCTTAAGTTCAGGCATCCCCGTTGTGTATGTAACAATAAGTTGATGATAATGCAGGTCGAACACAGCTAGTTAATTAGCAGGCTGTTAATGAAACAACATGTTTTGGCCTACTCAGATGCCATCATCAGGTTTACAATGTTGGCTCTAAGAGACTAATAATAATGTGAGTGGCGGACGCTTAGGTGACTCCAGTCACCACAGTTCAGCACCCCCCTACACCCAATCTTTCCTCATATATACTTTGTAAAGCATGATGAGATCTCAACATCTGCTATTCACATTATTATTTGTCTCTTAGAGCCAACATTGTAAACCTAATGATGGCCTCTGAGTAGACCCAAACATGTTGTTTCATTAACAGCCTGCTAATAAACTATATGCGTTCGACCTGCATTATCCTTAACTCCAACATGTTTCGGTGTGATCACCATCATCAGGAAGCATAATATGTGATTCTGAGGTGTGTCATCCCCGTTGTGCGTTTAAACTATATGGTGAGGTGAATTCCATCAAAAAACACAACTATAAATTATGGCTAAATGATGGTGTTTATTGGCAATGGAAGAACTACATGTTTCGGCCCATAGCGGCCATCTTCAGGTTCTGACAATTTTCTGCTAAAAGAGTTTATATAATATGCTTAAATCGCATGGTGATGTTGAGATCTCATCATCATTCTGCGTGCTACTGTTAAGCTAAATTGGTGGGACATCCCGTAATTCTGCCACCCACATTATTATTAGTCTCTTAGAGCCAACATTGTAAACCTGATGATGGCCTCAGAGTAGGCCGAAACATGTTGTTTCATTAACAGCCTGCTAATGAACAAGTTTTGTTCGACCTACATTATCTTTAACTTCTTGAAACTTTATGATGAAGGAACTGCGATCCTTTGAAATGTCGAGATCCACCCACCCAGCTGAAGTGTCATATCCCAGAGACCTGAATTTGTAATGCAAAAAGTTTCTGTCGGGAAATTTCCACTCGCACTTCTTCGCTGACACAATGCATATATGTCTAGCCTCTAACTAATATAAGCATAACTCAATATGTGACATGCAAGGCCCAGATAATTCTCCTCTTCGAGATCATCAAATTTTCACCAAACAGATCTTCTTGTGGGCTATTCCAGAAATAGCAGAAAACACAAGAAGTTGGTAATTTGCAGCAAGACAGTTCATGACCTTATTACAGCAGGCATCTCTGCGGGGCACAAAGGGATGGGACATCAGACTTGGACTGGGGATGGAATCAGTGGAAAATGAAGGCACAAGTCAAACATAGAAACAACATGACAGCAGCATACCTGATCCTGCAGTCGTAGCCGCACAGCCAGTCCCTTCAGTAATGTCAGTGTGGCACGCAGATACTGACACCCATACCACTTATAGCAGTTTTTTGCAACCTGTAACCATCATCCAATTTCAGACACAATAACCCACTAGATTTGTCTTGCCTGTCTTTGTAATTCATTCACCATGTAAGGAGCTAAACTAGACTACATAGTAGATTTTGATGAACTAAGCAATTATGAGATACAAATATTACTAAAAATGTAAAGGTAAAGTGATCCCGTTACAGGCCTGGTGTGGCCCAGAAGGTGGGTAGAGGTATAGCTCTACTGTTCCATGACCGCGGCACTAGAAGGGGGTGAGTGGTCAGCAGCACGCTCTGGCCGCACTTTACCCCTGAGAAAGACCGGGTACCCATTTTACAGGTGGCTGGGTGGGCCCCAGGGCAGTCTGGATGGGCAGAAATTATATTATAATTATTCTATATATATATAAAAGTAAAGGTAAAGTGATCCTGTTACAGGCCTGGTGTGGCCCAGAGGGTGAGTAGAGGTATAGCTCTACTGTTCCATGACCGCGGCACTAGGAGGGGGTGAGTGGTCAGCAGCACGCCCCGGCCGCACTTTACCTCCGGGAAAGACTCGGCACCCATTTTACGGGAGGCTGGGTGGGCCCCAGGGCCGGTCCGGACAGGTGGAAAATCTCGTCCCCACCAGGATTCGATCCCAGACCGTCCAGCCTGTAGCTCAGTCGCTATACCGACTGAGCTACCCGGCCCACCACAAATATTACTACAGTAACCAAAATATTACATAATGGTAGATATATATTTTCAGATATGCTACAATTCAACAGGTTGAAACTGAAAATCAATAGCAAGGCATTCACAGCAGGTTATGTGAGGAATCGCACCCCCCTACAAGGCTGAAGAATAGAAGAAATCATAGCTGCTGTGTAAAGCATCAGTAAGCAAAACACTAGCTACATAGATGGAAAATTGCAAAGCTTTCTGTGCAAGTGGCACTGGCAGTAAGGGGATCACATAATAATGTAGACAAAAAGGTCAACGATACTTTCTAGGGCTGCAGCTGCTAGCCCAAGAAAGTTTCATTCTATTCAGTTGCCACGAAGACTTCACACAAGAACTTTCCTGTGCTTTACTAATTTCGTGATATTAACACATGCGCATGCAGTGTAACACACCAATAAATTTGGCATTTATGGTAATAATATCACATCTTCTTATGGTGCCCAAATACATTTTCTCCACACTGATATCCCTGCAGCAGTGACAGTCTTTATTCATTTATTTATTTATTTTCATCCGTATTGTCGCATATGCAACACTGGACTTGTCCAATTATGTATTACAAAATTACAATACATGTACATAGTTTCAAACTGTCACAGTTATAAAGTAGTTACCCACATGAGGCAATAATAACAGTAATTACAATATATGTTCCAAACCAATGAAGTAATAAAATACATAAAAATTGCTGTGAGAAAGTTGTTTAAAATGGCTAATGAAATTATTTCAAATTCAATTTCAAACCAAGCAGTCATGCATGTGACCATGGATGCGTCAAGCATAACACAGTCCAATACACAATACACAGTCATATAAAATTATTAACACAGTACAATTCTATTTAGTTAAGTTTAATACGAAAATTTATATAACAACCGATCGCCAATTGTACCATATCATATCTATGACCCCCCAAATTTTCTTTTAACTGTCAAAATGAGTGTAGTGTATGTCAGAATGGGGCTGGGCTTCCACCAAACTACATATTGACAATTACTACAGGTTAAAGGTCGTATAGCGTTTCGCTGGGTAGTTATGCTGCCACCAATCAGATTACTGTCTGATAAAAAGGACTCAAAGACAATATAATAAAGTTGTCTAACTATATATTCTAAATTACTATGCTCACAATATATACAGTGGGAATAAAGAAATAATCTCTCAAATAAATTCGTGAGTGCTAAAAGTTAGCTTGCCTGAATATAAACCAAATTACGTGAATTTAGAATAATTAAACCCGAATTCGATCCAAATGTACGCAACTCAATTTAGTCAGAATTTACCAAAACAATCAGCATGGCTTACCTGGTACAATTAGCAGAATGAAGATCATTGCAAGTTTTACAACCAAATTGTGTACTGCCTTCACTTACAATCTTCTACACCAATTCAGGATACGTAACTCCAGTAACAATGTACGTAAACATTGCATATTGAGAGATCATTTACCGTGCTAATGGGTTTATATAAAGGCGAAGCATAACGTCAGCTATTCTAGAAAGTTTGGCGAACTGTCACGTCACTTTCAGCCGCACGATGCCTCTCAGTCCAATGAACGGCAACGGCATTTGCTGAATAAATGAAAGTGCGTGGCAGTTGCTTCCTGCCTGCATGTAACAAATAAAATATCTACTCCAAGTTACAAATTACAAGTTTTAAACCGAATGTTAATTAAACATACATTAATGAGCCGAGTAGGACACAAAATAAGCTTAGTGCAATTAAGCAAGTAACCCTGGAGTCAATAATGATTTAAAACTAAATGTTCACTTCACGCAAGCATTTGGTCACCCTTAAATTCCAATGTAATAACATGACATTAACCTGAGAGAAAAGATTTAAGGAGTTCACATCTTTTAAAATGAACACTGTGAGTTTCTAGTTTCTGATACCAGGCAGATGGAATCACAACCACACAGACAATAATCTTAATTTATGACACATTCCTTTTAATCCCCCCCCCGAATGCTTGGAATGAGAACCCTACCATGTTAACCGCTTCAGTGATGGCAAATGCACACAGCCTGCGATTGAACCTGACCCTTACAACAATCCTTCCCTTTTAATACAGTGCACTGTTGATACAGACACACAAAGTAACTGAAGGCATAGGGCAAAAACCCTCAAACTGGTTTCGTGGAAGGTTCATAAAAAACCATTTTGCCGTATAGTGTCACGTGCCTCCTCCAGGTCAACGAAGACAGTGAGCAGATGTGGTCGCAAGATAAAACAGGATGTTGTGTTCCAATTTCATCGCACGGTTGACAATGAATCCGTAGCATCAAAATCTGCAGTGAATATCAGAAAACTTTCTGCTCCCCAGAATCCATATGATTCAACAGTTTATCGTACAATCCATTACCTTAGTCTCATAACTAGTACCGTCATGCACGCATAATGACATTTCGGTCAACGACGGACCACATATACAATGATGGTCCCATACGATTATAACACTGTTATTATAACACTTACCATTGTGTTACAACTGCCTACAGTATTCAGTACAGTAACATGCTGTACTGGTTTGTAGCCTAGGAGCAATATGCTATACAATATAGCCTAGGTGTGCAGTACGCTATACTCTACTATTTAGGTTTGTATAAGTACACTCTATGATATTCACACAATGACAAAATCGCCTAACGATGCATTTCTCAGAATGTAACCACGTCATTGAGCGACGCATGACTGTACAGCTGATAGGCTGTAAACAGATTCTCTTCTGAGTGAGGTAGGTACTTCAGAGGACAGAAACAATTTGAAAGGCACAGATTCATAACCCCCAACATGCATGACTTAGGAACACAGCAATGAGCATCTGATGCCTGAATCTTACTGGACTTCTCACCTGGAGAGTCAGTTGTCATAACTCACCCAGGGCAATTAAGAGAGAGACGTGTGCTGTCAACAAGACTCGCGTTTAGAACTACTTCAGATGACTTACGTATCTTCATTATTCGAGCCCTGTGCCTGACGAGAGTTCGCCGAGTTCTGCAGTCTCTTAGTGTGTGTTTACCTTTGTAGCCATATGGAGACTCTCCAAAACATTAATAATATCGTAGATCCTCCGGCGTTCTGTTCCCAGATTGCTAACGGCCTGGTCCAGTGAGATCATCATGTGTTCTCCAGGTGACAAATTCAGGGGGAATAGCTGTAGGAACCTGGAAGCAACAGTACGACACTACAGTACTGCAGTAACGCATATAAGGAGTTGTAACTGTGGTCTTACTGCACTTGTTACACTTCAGTGGAGCCCATTGCAGGGAGCTTATCTGAAGATGGGCTATGACACAAAAATATTTTAATCTACCCTGAAGACAAAGGCACCAGTGGCCTTCAAATTACTGGTACCAACCTTCATGGTGTTTCAACCCAGACCATATTCCTAAAATTCAGTACTGCCAAAACCTCAAATCTCCTATAAGAACAAAGCGTTACATAAATATGGGACTGAAGAATTGTTAACGCAGTTAGTTGCTGACTTCTCCACCATGATGTATCAGTTAAATCTCACACTGGTCCATGTGTGATTTGTTGCAGACAAAGTGGCATAACGTTTTCTCAAAGTAATTTTGTATCTGCCTGTCTGTATCAGCACAATAATGCTCCACACTCATTCGTCAATCACCACTGCTATACTGTCTTAACATATTGACAGTATTCTTATATAACACACTTAAAAACCAAAAAACAAGGATGCCACAACTGCTGGCACCCACTAAAATTAAAACCCCAGCAGGCAGCATGAATATTAAAGGTACACGGAGTCACAGGCAGATGAATATACGTCAGCCATTTCGCCTCAACATTTTTCGAAGTCTGACTTGATTCTTTTTACGGATTCAGGTCTTCTGAGATGTGACACTGTGTAGCTGGGTTAGTGGTTTTCAACGTTTCAAGAGTACATCCTCCTTTAATCTTCAGAGGTTTGACCCAGCGACACAACGTCACATCTGAGACATGAATCCTTATGGATGCTGCTACGTAGAAGACTCAAATCTCAAGCACGTTCCATTAGTCGATATCTCAGGTTTTACTGCTGTTATTATTCTCTCAATTTAACCTGGAGATAATGATTTATCAGCTCTTCAAAGCACGCTCTTTGCAGACATGAAAAACAAAAAATTCAAAAAACAAAATAACAAGCCTAACACATGAAAAAAAAAGTGACAAAATACGAAAGAGTGGACACAAATTTGGTCCTAAAAGAGTTTAGTAGGATGTAAGTTTAAATTATGCATCCATTTATCTATTAAATTCACACCAAGTTCTATCAATTATTTCTCCACTTTGAGGGTACAGAAGTTCCAAAATCCACTGAAAACTTCAAATAGACGAGAATGCCGCTTTTCTGAACACCCATCACCCCCTGTCACAGAGGGGATATTTGACAGCAAGTGGGAGCTTGCAGTGATCCTAACACATGAAATGAACTCAAATGGAGTGTTCATTCCAGAACTGGTGGCAGAACCAGAGGCTAATTAACCGCTAAACAGTAACTTTTACGCAATATCAGTATCACCAGGGACACATAAATCCCTTGCTAGAAGTAACTGGCATGATACATCAGAAAAGAGTGTCATCCAATACTGGTGTGAATTGCTAATTCGGTCAAAATAAATGTAACTACTTCACGTCAAAAACTTCATAACCCTGTAACAGTGCTGTTAGGATATGACTATTTTTATGTATTTATAATTTGTGAGACATAAGGTTTATCATGTGTTTGAGAACATGGTGTTGAGAATATTTGGCCCCAGGAGGGATGTGGTAATGGGGGAATGGAGGAGATTGCATAATGAGGAGCTAAATGATTTGTACTGCTCACCCAATATTGTGGGGGTGATAAAATCGAGAAGAATGAGATGGGCTGGGCATGTGGCATGTATGGGTGAGGAGAGGGGGGTGTGTAGGGTCTTGGTGGGGAAACCGGAGGGAAGGAGACCACTGGGGAGACCTAGGCGTAGATGGGTGGATAATATTAGGACGGATCTCCAGGAGGTGGGATGTGGGTATATGGACTGGATTGGGCT
>Ga0136643_10018661_pt1 | contig 10463 bp, 7 predicted proteins | sample TergutLab28metaG_FD_96883 | JGI IMG/M metagenome (GOLD analysis project Ga0136643, IMG submission 96883) | Labiotermes labralis P1 segment gut microbial communities from Petit-Saut dam, French Guiana - Lab288 P1 (version 3) (version 3) | ecosystem: Host-associated > Arthropoda: Insects >... | reverse complement strand
TGGCTCAGGATAGGGACAGGTGGTGGGCACTTGTAAATGCGGTAATGAACCTTCATGTACCATAAAATACAGGAATTTCTTGACTAGCTGAGGAACCGGTTAGCTTCTCAAGAAGGATTTTGCTTCATGGCGTAAGTAAGTAGTATTTTGACAGATGTGGCTTGCAAATTGTAAAAGTGAGAAGTGTTTTATTTAGTTGCACTGTCATTTGCTAAAAGTCTATAGCATTGGTGGTAGATGAATGAACTATGAGTACAAATCATTGGTGGATTGACCATGACATGGGGAATCTGAGGTACTTATAGAGAAACATGTTGCAATGCTAATGTGCCTAACACAAATCCCACATGGATTGGCCTGGCCTTAAACCACAGCCTCCACAGTGACAGGCTGGTGGCTAACCATGGGAGCCATGGCATGGCCATGTGTTATTGAGGAATCAAATAGTATGTTGTGATAGTAAAGTGAAGTTGTGTTGGTGTAAAAGACAAGAAAAGTTCAATATTTGAGTTCCATGTTATTTACTTCTACAGATATGGCTCACATATGTAAGGTCATTGGCATTTAAATATAGAATTACATTTTTTGTTTACACAGTAGTTAATGTTATTTGTGTGGTGATCAGAAGTGTTATGTTTTGGATTCTTTATGCCTGATCTCACATTATTCCCTTCCAGGCCTTGGATTCCGGCCTATGCCTCCAGTTGACAATGTGGAGAGTACATTGATATGGTACAGGGGAACAGACCTTAAACAGTATGCATACTGGACAAAAAGTTTGGAGAAGTTCCTTGAGGGTGAGCAGAATTTGTTGTAATTGTTGTTTGTTTTATTGGTTATTGGCCTGTGATATTGCTTTTACATGTACAGACATCTTCAGGGTGTAAATGGAATTCATTATTCAAATGTGTATGTTGACTCGAGGACTCACTTATTCATTAGTTTGTTGTGCATGCTTAACCTTGTCTTACATTTGTTTTGTTGATTCTGATGCTGAGTAGCAGTGGAAGGGACACTTCATATGCAAGGTTTTCACTGTATGACACCGCTTTGCCACTTTAAATTGATCAGTAGTGCCCCTGTTAGCTGTAGCTGAGCAGCTGACAAATTGCAAACCAATCTTCCCAGTAGTAACTCTGAGTTATGTGTATTTCTTGTAACAAAAAATGTTATTACTCATACTTTGATTGTTCTTACTGTAAATCACAAACTATATATATATATATTTATTTATTATTTAGAATGATGTCCCTCTTCTTGGGAAATATTTGACGTTATTCATCAAATGTTACAGTGGAATTCGTTTATTCGGGCACCCATGGGACCAGACAGGTGCTGGATTATGAACTATTCCAAATTATTAGACAGTACCTATACTGACCTAAGTTCTTACGGGTAATTTTTTTTAACATTCTCCATCTCCGTTTTCTTTTAGATAACAAGAATCACTGTATATTTATTCAAACACAGTTTATTTATTCAGTGCCAACTCAACAACATGTTTTGGCCAAATGGACCATGATCAGGTTGGCAAAATTGGAAGATAAATACACAGTATATTTTTGTCTTCCATACTTGCCAACCTGATGATAGCCCATTGGACCAAAACATGCAGTTGATTTGATACTGTCTGAGTAAATGAAATGTGTTTGTTTACTAAAAGAAATACATCTGGATTAATGGTTCCGTCATGCAGCATGAATCTGAACACCCCTGTTGCAGAAACGCTGTAACCACTCTCAGTGCTGTTGCGCTTTGAACAACAGTTACCTTCTATGGTCACAGTTTCAGAAGTCTGGATGCTGTGTGTCAGCATATCCCAATAACATACCAGATTGTGCAGCTTAGCTTGCCAGACTTCCTTGGTCTGTATCTTTCAAACAAAGGTCCCAATTGCATCGCACTAATCCCATACTTTTTTCTTTTAATACTAGTAATCAGCTTGCTGGGAACATTGAGACCAGTAAACTTTATGAAATTTAACATAACATAAGGTGTAGAATGAATTTTTGGCATGTATTTTGACGAGGGACATGTGTTCTCAGTACAGTGAATAATATTCTCAACATCAGTCCTCTGCTGGGAAAGTACAGCCAGTTTAGTTTGTGATACCTTGTATGTGATTTGGTAGAAGAGCATGTGACATCATATTTGCACAAGACTAGACTTGGTGAGCTCAATTTTCAAGTACATTCACAGCAACATAAACTGAAAAGCCTGTATTCTGTTTGTATCATATATAATTGGTATGTAGGAAAGTCTTGCTTGTTTTCTGTAGTTACCATTTTGTATACTTCATAGAGTTAAATTAATTTTGTTTGGTACTCTTTTTTCCGGATAACTGTATATAGTGCATTTATAGTAAACCAACCTGAAAAAAAAAGTAAATTTTACTGATTGTTTGATACTGTCCTGTATGCTCCATTAAAGTATATTATTTTATGTTGTTTACAGTGTATAGGAAGCCAGGTTTGACCCCAGGTCGTGGTCAGAACATCTACAACTGTGATTATGACAGACCACCAAACGAGAATCAAGTATGTGATGTAAATGTTAAGGACTGGTTTCCTTGTACACAAGAAAATAACTTCAACTACCATAAATCTGCACCTTGTATCTTCATCAAACTGAACAAGGTAATTGATTTTACAACCAACAGAAGTTCTGATCTTTCTGTTCATATGTGTTCTGCCATAACCAGACGTGCCTGCTACTTGTTAGAAACTACTACATGTTCTTGCTGAAATTTTGTTTATATTATTTTGAATGTATTTATTTCTGTGGAGGAGTGTCCTTGAGAAGCCACAGAAACTAAAAGATTCTTGGATGGTCAACAAATTTTGTAACTTTTATGGAACCTGGAGGTACATTGTGTACATGAACCTTCCATAGGTGTGCACAAATCCTCCATTGGCTGCTGTCCTAAGCTGTTTGAATTCATTCCATACTCTCAGATCCTCTTTCTTTAAGATCCTTCATAATGTTTTACCATCAAAACCTAAGTCTGCCAAGTGGTCTCCTGCCATCAAGTTTTTGACTGAGAATTCCATTCCCCCCCCCCAATGCATGATTCATGCCCCACTCTTCTCATCTGTCTTGATTTGAACCTGTGGTGTACTGCAAAAATGGGAATGATAGTTTGTGTGTTCATTTATCAGTATTTAGTTCACCTGCTTTTCAGAATGGAACAGGAAACAAGCTTATCAGTTGCTGTGGTCTGTGGCATCTGACTGTCCTGGGGTTTCTTTCAGGGAATTTTTAAAAATTATTTTGAGTTTCTAGGTATCAGTTTGGTCAAACCAGCTCTATTATGCCTTTGATTTGGTTACTGTAATAGTAAAGTGCCATCGTACAGTGATTATTATTAACCAATACAGTTTTAACATGTTTCTAGCCATTCTCTCTACAGAATTCATTAGTGTGACGTTCACTTTCATGATATTCATTACTAATTGTACAGTACACATTTGATAAGATTTGAGACAGTAGTGGTCAGCACAGTGCTATAGATTCATTGAACATCAAATCTATTAAATTGTTAAGATCTGATGTATTGACATTGTAGTCCATTCTTAACAATGGCACATGTTCATGGTAGTAGAGTCCCATGTGTGTGAGGGTTCTAGGAACTTTATAAACCATTACAGGAGATGTTTTGCTTCTTGCATGTGGGTGCGGACTGAGTTCACAATGCAGGGTAGTTAATGTTCATCTTTCAATAAATTTTCAGATATATGATTGGAGACCGGAATTTTACAATGACACTAATAACTTGCCACAAAAAATGCCAAGACATCTCAAAGAACATATATACACTCAGGAGACAGTAGATCGTCGGAAGGTAAGTGGTCATGTCTTCCCTTACCAGTTGAGCATTGAACCTTGGGACAGTATCATCGTGAGAATGGCTGTGCAAAGAAAAACAAAAACCAGGATTTGTTCATTCTGTTCACTTGTCCTTTAGTCTAATCAAATTTAGAGAGGCCATGCTGATGAAATTATTGTCATTTAATTGACTGTAGTAACTGAGAATTTGAACTGAAATTTGTGCCCAAAATTCTGCTTTTGAAGAGCATAATCCTGAGCCATCTTGATCAGGTCTGGTCCTCACATCCCAACAAGGACATCACTCAGTTATGTGAAAAACTTACATGAAATTTTGCACAGAGCATAATTTAATTGTGTGTGAAATAGCTGCCAGTAAAAACAGAAAGTATCTGAAGAAAGTAAGAAATTTATTTGTGTAACATTAAAGTGGTACTAAATGACATAATACAGTAAAAGCTGGTTTATCTGGCACTGGATAATGCAAGATGCTCTGCCTTGTTACTTACAAATGGGACACTTGTGTTAAAGTAAATATACAGTCCTTTCATCTGAAAAGAAAAACATTTTCTTGCAGTGGGCATTTAAATCAAACAGCATTCTGGATGCAGCAGAAATATGGTTCTCAAAAAGGCTGTGTGCTAAAGATTAACCGTAAATTTTCAAAGACCAATTACATTTCACTGTTCCATCTACCAGCAACATGAAGCACTGATTCTGAGAGTTCGACAATCAAAAGTTCATCAAGAAGGACTGTTAACAGAATAAATTCACAGAAGTGGAGAGCTTAGAGAGGGACAGCAAAATTTGTCTTTTTGTATGTTGCTGGTTTTTGTAGGTTATACAGGATGATTCATGACTTGTGGATATTACTGTACGAGATGACTTCCTAGGTCTCTATGATCAAAAAACGTTAAAATCATTATTGGTCCTATTCTCAATGGTTATGGACTGATGGGTGTTTTTTAATTGTATTAAATGCCGTCCTGTGGGCCGCATGTCTTAAGTCACACTATGTGATGTTGAACCAGCTAGAGCAGGAACTTTCAGCAGAAACTGCAGCTCACAACTTACATTGTTCACCACCGAACAGTAGGGTCGGGTTGCAGCCTGTGGTGGAATTTTCAGAATCCTGCTTAAAGCACAGGTCTGTGCAAACTGAAGGCAGTTTCATGAAAGTGGCCATTACTCTGTAACTGACCAAAATTGTACATTTTTTATATGAACTTCTTTGATTACAGAGATGTTGGAAATTATCTCCTGTGTTAATATCCATAAGTTATGAATCATCCTGTGTATGCACCATGTTATGTATATAGTGATGAAAAGGGAATGGAAAGTACAGTAGGAAACAGGACAAAATATGAAGTGACAAATTGAAATTAAATTGGCAGTTCTGTCCATGAGTTTGCAAGGTACACAAAAATACACGTTCCGTATAACACTGTGATATCTGGCAACCCTTTAGTCCTTGGTGATGTTGGCGATTGTTATTATTGTTATTTTTATTGTTACTATCCTTGGTATCACCTTTATGCAGGGTATTTACATGAAACAAACCATGTTTCTAGGGTGTATAGTGTTGCAGCTGTTCTGTATTTACAATCTGTTCTACATGTAATGTTATTTTGCCTGTGAAATGTGGTGCTTTGTACTTTTACAATATTATTATTATTATTATTACAATGATGACCATGATAAACACAACTACCACCACCGTCATTGTTACTAATACTGTTATATTATTGTTGTTTCTGGTGAGGCTGGTTCTGAATTAACTAAACCAGCAGATGCCCCTGTGGAAATCTTTAAAATCACTCCTGAATCAGCAGGGCATATTCAGCTGCTAAACAAAGAGTTATTTTGTCAATGCAAAGACCTTTTCTGTGGCTTGTTGGGTAAGATCCTCTGCAACAGTACTGCTAAATTTGAGTAATTTAAAACAAGAAAATTGATATTACAATCATTTCTTAAATTTAAGTTTTCAGCATCTTGACTGGCAAAGCAGTTAGCAGACAAAATATCACCAAATAGCCACAAATTTCAGGTGATTTTGTTTTTAAAGAATAATGTTTGGAAGTGGCAAGTTATGCTTTCCTTGCAAATTCAACATGTACTTCAAACATATCATTGATGCAGCACACTTTTGTGATACCTTATTCAGAGAGTATATGTTAAGTTTTGAATTTGTGACCTATGCTTCATGTTACAAATTTAACAATTTTACTGATAGTTGCAGCATGTGTTAGTAGCTTAAATTTTTTAAATTTAAATTCTTTGCATTTATTCCAAATGCACATAATATCATGCCTGCTTAAATAGTTTTCCTTGTAAGATATTTCTCAGTGTCATCTTCCCATCTTCTCTGACTTCCGATCATACCTTTTCTAAGAGATTTTCTGTTCTTCTTGTCATGTCCTTCAGTTCAGTGTCCTAAGAACAGAAGGTGATCTGTATAAGCCACATGCTGTTCACTGTTCTTTAGCACACATTCCTTCATCCTCTTAAGTCGATGTACTTTGTGAGCAGTTTGTTTTGAAACATTGTTCTTCCCAAGCAGGATACCACGTTTCACACCCATAAGGAACAGTTGGCAAAATGAGTGCTTCTGCATTTTGCAGAATAGACTAGAATGTCATGTATTTAAAATTATACTGCAAACATTTGCACAGCTGTGACATGGTCCTTAATTAAATGTTAACTCATCTATGAGGAGTATCAAATAGACTATTGTACAGTTATAAATACAGCTTGTGAGGCATTCTGTTATGCATTGCCAAGTGGGAATTTTTAAGTCTTTGCAGTCTGCTATAACGTTAAATGTTCATGTATGAAAATTGGACATTCTTAATTAATTCGGTATTTTTCGAAAGATCATCCTATGTTCTTCCAAATCACATGTGTGCCTTGAATTATTAAATTTGATATTTATTTTAAGTGATTATGTTTATGTCCACATTACATCTACAATGATTCTTGTTGAACAAGGGGCTTACATTTGTCCTCATGTTCTTTGTAGTTACAAATGCATGGTGAAAGTCTGATTTAGAGAGCCTAGAAAAGGATTTATTTCTTTTGTTTAATGGTAACAACAGTTTGCATGTAATGAGGCAAGTTTAGGGTTTTGCAGCAGGGTAGTTGAGTTGCATGTTCTTCCTGGATGTGACATTTTGTCACTGGGTAATTTGTTGCCAGTGTTTTGAGATCAGAGCATGTTTTCAGAACATTGGGAACCAACTACTTAGTGATGAGGCATCACATTCGAGAATAATGAAGACTTCACAAAATGTGCTACTGACTGAGTACTTTTGGAGAGGATTGAGTTGTTATAGAGGTGAAACTGGACTAAGCCTTTCACTCAGCAAATAATTGTGCTATGATTTGTCAGATTGCCTAGCAGATGCACATACTGGGTGCGTGCCTCTGAAGGGGTTTAAAGGATGAAGTAATTTGGGTTTACTGAACCATAGAGTTAAGTGTTAGGAATTATTTATCATGTATAAGAAAATGGCAGTTGCAAATATTAATATACCTTACATTAAGAAGTGTAGTGTGCAGGTTTACGTTTAGCAGGGATCAGCAGTATTTTTTTTTTATAATATCCTCTTTTGGTGTGCCATACTACATGTTTGTATGCTGTGCTACTTACTATTGAATCACTGCACTGCAAGCTAGAAGGTTGCATGTTCAGTGCCCAATGATGTCAGCATAATTTTCCATTAACATAAACTTCCGGCCACATTAGGACCCTGGGGTCAACTCACCCTGTAGCAGAAATGAGTGCCAGGAAAATTTTCTCGGGGTTAAACACAGCTGGTGCTAGGACTGACAACCTTAGCAATGTCATGTGCTGATGGCTTTGAAATCTTGGATCCTCAGAACCTCCTGGAAACCTCAGGGCCCATCCAGGTCTGTACAGGGATTGCGTACCTTACTACTTACTGTATGAACTGTTAGTTTGTGGTACTTCTTCTTATTCAGGCCATTTATTTCTTAACCATTCAATGATTATGAGGTTTGAATGCCAACTGCTGACTGGGTTGGGAAAGGGGAGGTGAAAATCATTTACCGAGGCCAACAATGAAGAGTTGAGTCTTTGAGGGTGACCATTCTGATAGACTTCTTATGATTACCCAGCTCCTGCATGTGAATAAGCCCCTGAATGCATCCATCCTGCAATGGAGGAGGTCATGGTTCTTCAGCAGTTGGCAGTTTCACTTACATATACACTTGCACATGCAGTGTCGTCCTTATCGTCATTGTCATTATTGTTGTGTGTGTGTGTGTGTGTGTGTGTGTGTGTGTGTGTGTGCAAATAAAAAAAAATGTTATTTTAGGAACATGTCTTTAGTTAGCCACATAAGAAATTGCAGACATATCCTGTTGATTTTGAATGATGTATGGAAAGTAATGCAGAACTTTTCGAGCAACCCTCATAAATAGGCAGCACAGTTCAAATACATGTCTTTGGTTACTTTTAGTTATGTTCTTTTTCGTTAAATTAGATTAAATCTCTGTACAAATTTTACAGAGTTGACTGACAGATGTACATAATGCATTCTTAATACTTCATGTGTGTGAACGCATTTACACTGAGATGTAAAGAATTTTTAAAACGCAAACAATTCCATTTTGAAAATTCACTGTCCCTTTTATGTCTTAAGACATACTTTTCTTACTTAGGCGTATACGTAATTAATATAGGACTTAAAGTCAGTTTGATTAGAAGAGCCTTGTCTCAGAATAATGCACGCTATTCACGTATATTACAACATCCTGTTTAGATGTGCATAGATGGTGTCTTGAAACAGGCGTCTTTAATCTTACTGGAAACTTGCAGTGGAAGATTTATGTCTGTTTGAAGAAGTGTAACTAAAGCATAAGGTGTGTATGTAAATTACTGCAGAAACGTTATCGTCTCTCTACAAGTTGAAAATTTCAGATGCCTATAGCTTTATCATTTTTGGTCACATTCAGTCTTATATAGTTTACTTCTAAGCACACATCAGTGTCTGTGATTTATGAACCATCATTCTGTAGATTTATACATTTTGTATCTCCCTGGTAATGCAGAAGGACTGGAAATTTTCATAGTTGTTTTGAGCATTGTAGATTTCGTGTAATCCTTTTCTGTGAGAAAATTGATGCATAAACCAGTTGTGCCCCAGGATAGGTTTCGCCACTTGACAGAATGTTGATACCTTATGTGTGACATTGAAAGCAGATTCTGCATAAATATGATGGAACCTGTGTCCGGTCTTCATAAGTAAATGATGACTAATTATATGTCAGTTGATAACGTGGAACTTGCTGATGTTAGGGGTTTCCTGGTCATTATTATGGCTGGAATATTGTACTGTTTTAGCTTAACACAATCTGGATAAGCTGTGAAGGTGAGAACCCAGCAGATGTGGAAAATATTGGACCAATTCAGTTCTTCCCTGGGCCTGGATTCCCTGGTTACTTCTATCCATACAAGAACTCTGAGGGCTACCTCAGCCCTGTGATAGCTGTTCACTTCCAGAGGCCACGAAGTAAGTCTGAAAGTTGATACTAAACTATAATTTAAAGTTAGGAAACTTCTTAATTAATGGAGTGATGGACAAATGGACATATGCTCTGAATTATGACCCCATATAATACTATAGGTGTCCCATTTACTTGGAACCATGAGGAATATATGCCATTATATAAGGTCTGTTCCACATGATCACCATTTTGGTTGGTACTCTTTTAATCAAGTCACCCACTTATGCCGCCCTCTCTTCAACATGTCACATGTGATTGCCATGAAGGCTGCAGTGATTAGGTGTTGCAGGCCATGTGTTATCTCCAAGTATAATAAAGTCTTCTTATGGGCCCACAAAAAGAAGTCCACGAACTACAAGTCTGGTGCCTTGGTAACCATTTCTGTGAGCTTTTGCTTCCTATCCAGTGACCTGGGAACTGTTGATTCAGCCATTCATGCACAACAAAAATCCTGGATTACTGTATGGTTCTGTACAAATGGGACACATTAGAAATTACTGTATTTTTTAATTTCAGAAATGGAGCATGTTAGAATACAAGATATTGTCATTGCTTCAGATAAACAGTGTGCTCCATATCTCATCCATCCTTACAGTGTGGTAAAGAAGGGCTTTTTCTCCATGTGTGTTACAATCCACAAGCTTCCCAGCCATTTCCATGCACTGCCACACTTGATCCGTGTGTCAGATTGTATGGGAGCTGTCGTGTGCAGGTTTTCTGTGCTTCCAGCTGCTTCCACACGCACGCACGCGCACACACACACACACCTGTATGTGTGTGTGTGTGTTTTTTTTTAATTATGATTTATTGAGCATGCTCCACTACCCTCGGTAGTAGTACATGCCGTTTAACCAGCTATGTACATTGATTTCATACTTTCAGATTGTCAAAGTCTATTGATTCAATGAACTCACAAAACTCCTTCTTGTGCTTGGTTATGAGATCTTCCTTGCTTGCTGGCCAGGTTCCAATTTGTTGTTTCAGGACCTCACATTGAGCGCTGGTGTTTGCGCATTGAAACAGAATATGATCCATGGTCTGGTATTCATTGCCGCATGTGCACGTCGCTTCCTCACTCAGGTGAAACCGGTGTAGGTACGCCTTCGTCA
>Ga0136643_10018658_pt1 | contig 10464 bp, 7 predicted proteins | sample TergutLab28metaG_FD_96883 | JGI IMG/M metagenome (GOLD analysis project Ga0136643, IMG submission 96883) | Labiotermes labralis P1 segment gut microbial communities from Petit-Saut dam, French Guiana - Lab288 P1 (version 3) (version 3) | ecosystem: Host-associated > Arthropoda: Insects >... | reverse complement strand
GTTTCTTCAACAAGAAGGTGCCAAAAATGCTCTTCTTCTGCGTAGACTATATTTTCACAACATATGCGCCTCTAGCTGATGGGAAAGAAAATAATTTCAGTCGGAAATTTGTCAGAGGAACATGTAGGGTTTATCCGTGCAATGATAAAAACAAATTACGTCACGGTAAAGTTTCTCGTGTTACGAATATCCGGAAGTTGCTACTTTGTTCTGAATTGCTCTATACGTGCTGGCCACAGTTTCTGGCTGCATTATATTTATGTCACTATATTTCTCAGTCATTTTATGCTGAGTTTGCACTTTTGCTAAACGTGACGCGATGTTTAAATTACCAGGGTGATATATTTGATGCAAATTACACTAACAGTCAGGCATGTTGGATTCAAAGCTGTCAACTGAGTATAAGCCACATCGCAATTGACGCCATTCTTCTTGCCACTTTAAAATAATTTTATGCCAATTGAATAACGAGTTAGAATTATGTATTTCACTTCCGCTATCGGGCACTTATTTACTGACGCACCGCAAAATTATTCAGGCTGTGAATTGTAACGATTATACAGTTACTGAACTACGTTTCCTCAGCTGCATTAGATATAGAGCAGTGTTTCTCAACCTCCGGGCCGCGGCCCGGTACCCGGCCCTGGCATCAATTATACCGGGCCGCGAGAGGTGCTCCTGGAATTTGTCATTTTAGTTTTCTAAGAATTTTTCATGAATAAATATTATATGGTGGAAATATTCTGAGGAGAATATATTCATGAATGTGTCGAAAAGCTCAGACCCAGATTCTGGCCTGAGGAAACTACAATATGCTGCAAGATTTCATTAGTCCAGTGACTGATAACCAATTTAATAGTAATTTTATATTTGTCAACATGCCACACCATATACATACTCTTTATGATTTTGCCATAATTAATTATTAATACTTATGTTAGTTTAATATATGAACTTAAATAATGGAAAGGTATTTACGAGTAAATTTGTTGGGACCGGGCCCTCGTCTTATATAAAAAGAGTTTACCAGGCCGCGGTCCCACAAAGGTTGAGAAACACTGATATAGAGAATAGAATGGTAGAATGGTTGTGGATTGTTGATTCGCTTGTAAGATACAGGAATGGGTCGTGGCCCACTTAAGGTAATATACTTGTTGTTCACCTTAAGGACTGATAAATACGATAGATTTCATTCAGTGAGCCGATTTCTGGCTACTTTGGACTTTAATCTCTCGAGAGCGACAGACGAAGTAGAAGAACCAAACAAAACGTTGTGTTTCTGTAGCGTGTATCTGCCACTGTTCCGTGAACAGGTGTTGCTGGACTACAGCTTACAAAGTTTCGCTCGTATTTAATATTCCCAGTCACCGCAGGCGCTTTGCATTTCTGAACTAATTGTACATGTGAGGCGATTTCTTTTGAATCCACTGCCCATTACTATAAGAGGTTTCTTTTTCTCTTCAGGTTTTGATATTGGTAGATGTGTGCTCGAATGGCTTTTATAATTTTTAGGCAAGACATTCCCGTTGTGTTATAGGAACTAGAGTCTATTCACAAATATAAATCAATCGTTAGCTTAAATAATCTCGTCTTACATCAAATTGGAATTATTATAATAATTCCTCCAATTCGATGTAAGACGATATCTCGTCCATTCATGGCATAGTAACATATATCTCCTACCTTGATTTGTATTCAGCTTGAAGATGTTATTTTAAGAGCCGAAACATGTTGCTGATAATTATTTAAGTTGATTATTAATTAAACGCTGTGTATGTGCTCTAATTACTATTGTTTCATTCAGTAGTATAAAAGAAAGAGTAGGGAAATACGGTTACTGCCCCTGTGGAACTTCGTCGCTTGCGTTAGGGTGAACTTTACCTTTACTTTACCTACACCTCTCCAATTCTCTATTCTGAACTCATTCTACTTCTCAGATCTGTACAATGTTGTACTGCAATCTAAACCTCAGCATCAATCCAACAACACAAGAGGTTGTGCTAATTGTGACGACCACATTTATGTACCAGTTGCAAGTAATTCAACTACGCCACAGATCAGGCAGGCGGTAGAAACAGAAGATACACAGTTACGTCATTTTTTAAAGCAATAAATATCGAGACAATATTTGATGTAAGTGTGACCGTGCATCGTTGATACAATAATATAAACAACCAACTAGATGCAACAATGACAGTTAATTAATAACTTCAATCAGTTCGACATGTTTCGGGCGATAGTTTCGCCCATCCTCAGGAGCACTAGACTGTGTTTACAGCTTGTGGTATAATGCACCGACGATGCTGTCTGCTGGTGACCAGGATGAGGTGGAACGGAGTTACACCTCATCCTGGTCACCAGCAGGCAGCATCGTCGGTGCATTATACCACAAGCTGTAAACACAGTCTAATGCTCCTGAGGATGGGCGAAACTATCGCCCGAAACATGCCGAACTGATTGAAGTTATTAACTGTCATTGTTGCATCCAGTTGGTTGTTTATATTATGGTATCAAGACAATAAGCCACTCGTGTTTCAGACGGTGAATGTTCAAGCAAAATTTACTTTATAACTTTCTTGTAACTTAGTTCTGTCGTTACGTAGCAATGTTTGGGAGGGCAGTTCCACCTCTGTGACTAGTGCCTATGTGATTAGGGTGGAGACGCTGTGGGGTTTACATAAACAGGGTGAAGGAGACTGTGGTTAGAACCGTTCGTATTCTGCGACAAGGTTTCACGGTGTCACAGCCAAGAAGAGCGCACCCTGGACATTTACAAGAGAGATAAATGTAAAAAAAGTAAATTACATTTGTATTGTAATTCAGTCAGTGAACAATGGGATATTTGAAACAGTAACTCTGAAAATGGTGAATGAATTCGGAATGTTAACGTACACTACATTTTCCCAAGAGTACGGGAACGCTAAGGAAGGAGTTACTAAACAGATGGGTTTTCATTTTTTCCCATCCATGAAAGGGTAGGAGAATCACAATAAATGTAACTTTTGGTGTAGTGCCGAGACAGCTGTTGAAAGCTTCACTCTGATTACAAAACACACAAAACAAAAGAAATAAGATAAAAGTGACAGAGATGAGCTGTTTTTATGCCGCTTCAGTTTTTGTGCTTGTATTCCCCTGACACTGAAGAACGCAGAAGTGTAGACAGTTGCTTGGCATCACTCCTGCTTCTCGTGTGACTACCTTCATAAGACTGGAGTTTCACAAATTTTAAATTCTTAGCCATTAAATATATATAATAAAAGTCCCTGTTAAAAGAAATACATTTTTCATAATAATAATAAAAATAATAATAATATTTATTAACTGCAATTGGGTTGTCACCCGGTAGCGGTGGTTATTTTACATGTATACAAAATATGAAATTGGTTACTAATAAATTTAATTCGGGAGGGCTAATGAGAAGCATGTAGTAGCAACTTGGAATCTTAGGACCCATCTCAGCATTTGCTTATAGATACAGGGAAACCGAGAAAATCCTCTGTCGAGGTGGCCGGTCGCAGGACCTTCCGAATACTGACTTCTAGCTAGCAGTCCGGCGTCTAATGTAAAAGCAGCAATACACACATAGCACAACAAATGTAATAAGATGACAACAATACATACAAGACAACTAACAACAATACACACAAGACATCTTAAAATACAAATACAGATTGTTTGCTCTAATTTCATTATTTGGTAAGCATATGAAGCCCGTTGTTTTGGGTCCATTAGACGGGCGTATTCTTGATGACAACGTGAAACAAGCTTTCGACGCCCTGCCTTTTGAAATGAGGCGATGGGAGATGTCAGTTTGCGCATCGTAATTATAGCAAGGCTATTCCTTCACAGAGAAATGTCTTGTCACGTTTTTACTTGTTATACACAACATCCGAGGAAAACTTCAAGCTCTGGGTTAAGAAAACCGCCAGCTATAGAATGTAACTATGATTGTGCATCTTTCTTAAAGACAGCCAACCTCCCGCAGTCCTTTAGCTACGGAGCTCTTGTACTTAGACCCCTAACCTTAAAAACTGTCACATTGAGAAAAATCACAAGAAAAGTCTGATTCAAAATATTATTTTAGTTGAGCTGCAAAAAATGACATATGGAAAGGAGAAACATGCTATGGAGTTTTTATTAGAAAAATGTCATTAGAAGAAAGCATTAGAAGGTCAGAGTATTGATGGAGAGACAGTATTAAAAGGGGTGGTGGATAAAGAATGCGCTAACCTATTCCTGCTCTTGTATATAGTTATTGGTAATGATTTATCTTTTCTAAGTTTATACATGTTGCGTCCATCAGTATGTAAGTTGATTCTGTGAACAAAGAGGAGACAATACCGACTACCAAGGACCAATAAATTACGGTAACTGAAACCAGTACGTAGTAAGCTGCTTGTGCGCTGACCACCCAGCTGTGGAATTACGAGAGTCAGACACTTGATCTCACATACTTGCAGCAATAAATTTCAAGCATCTGGGTTCCCGATTGCGAAAGTTTCTTCGCAGACCGCTACGTCCTTAGAGACTCCAGTAAAGGTAACCCATATAATATTATGGACTGGGAAAGGCACGGCGCGACATCCGAGTATCGTGATCGAATAAAAAAGCATACTCAAGTTTGGGCAGACAGATAGCAGAGAGACTCGAAAATTTATAACCCTTACAAAGACGGAAATATCCGATATCTATGATTTTCTTTACGCCAAGTTTAGTATATGTCTTTTGAAACTGCCCGCAACAGTATTCAACTCATGGTCGGTGAATTACGTGAAGGTTCCTTGTTTTTTTCCTTTGACCTTCTTGAACTTTGAACGCCTGAATTACATGAAAGGACGAACGCACTTCCTTAAGGCAGAGCAATAAGTTTGGTGTGGCTTCAACTTAGCTGAGATGGTTATGGCCACCGATATTATGGCATCTGATGTTTATTGGACCGTGCAACTTGTAATAGCTGAAGAATTAAGAACCAACTAGATGTCACTTGCCGGCAGCCAGCAGCCCGGATACCACCCCAGCCGAACCGCACCCTAACTCCAACACACAGCAATCCAAGAACAATACAGCCAATGTGGTAGTTCAACAACATAGTCGCAAACTCCTGAAGATGAATATATTAATGCCCGAAACATGTTGAGTATCTAAGAAGAAAAATAAAAATAGCAAGTGGCATCTAGTTGGTTCTTAATTCTTCAGATATTATGGCATCTACAGCCTTCTGGACCCCGACCCTCGGGACACCCTTCTACCTTCAAGTATCTCATGTTTGACTGTAAATGTTATTAATACTCTCATTTTCCTTCTTCTCTTTTTTAATTCTCCTACTACTCCTTAATCTTCTTCCTCTTGCCCCGTACTTCAAGTAGTTTGTTAGCTGTTCTTCACATTTTTTGACACTCTGACCGAGAAGTTTTGCGTTCAGATTAATAAGTGGTTTAAGGTAACGTTTCCATTACAATCACAGACGGATTATCTGTTACACAGGCTCATTGTTTTAGCGATCAGTCTAATCAGGTGAAAACCCCAGATTTTTTATCTTCAAAAGGGTCCCAAAATATCTTCCAAATTTTTACAGACTCCCCCGTCATTTTTCTATCACTTTCGACATAGTTTAAATAGTCTTGTTAAATAGGGATATGCAAAAGTCAGAATCTAAATCTCTCTAGCTGAATCTAAGGCTTTATTAAACGGGTCTCAATGGGGCCCAAAACGGCGGAATTTAATATATATGATAATAAGTATTCTTGTTTGATAAGAGATGATGAATTTTTGACTGACTACCCGTTATGAATTAAGAAAGAAATTCATACTATGTTTAACTATGCTTTATTTTTGGGGATTTGTAATTAAGATCTTTAAGCACCTCTTGCTTCTTCCATTCTTGCTACATTTCCTGCCCATATCAACCTTGCAGCCTTGTGGAAAGTAATGAGAAATGAAGCTTACATTACAGGTTTTAATTACATTTCCTTTTCCTTCACAATTTTATATTTCTCAGAAATATATATTCCTCCTCTCACTGTATAAACTTCCCCACACCTTCGAGCATTGTACTGTACTTCATCGCAAAACAGGGCTTCAGGTATGACTGAATACATGCAAGATAAAGTAATGAGGAGATGATATAAAAGTTTGAATGAAATCGAATGTAATATCATACCCTTCTGCATGAAAAGGGATTTTTTTTCCCAAGAAACGGTAAAATGTAGCAATAAAAAGAAATAAGCCCCGGGCTATTCATTTCATATTTCGTACGTTCATGTAACAGACATTTCTTTCATAAATACCGCTGGAAATTTAAGATCTAACAGGAATGTGCGTGAACACACCTGACACCTACCAACAAGAAGTTTATGCAAGGAGCAAGAAGCGCATTTTACAGTCGGTCGGAAGGACCATACCAGCACTCATCTTATGATACATGGCACCCTTAGCAAAAAAAAAAAAAATTCAAACCCCCACCCGCAATGATGTCAGGCCTGCGACATTAACACATTTTCTGCTGAGTGATGGCTCGTTGAAATTACTGAAAATAATAACCACAATACGAATATGTATATCACTTGCTGTCATTTGTTAGGATTACATAGCTTCCGTGATAGATGAATGAGCATGAAGCATTGGTGGAATGATAATGAAGCAGAACCAGACTAAGCAAAGTCTTTCTTAGTGCCACTTTTCACCAAAATCCCACTTGGAGTGACCTGGGATTGAATCCTGTCCTCCATGAAAATAGGAATCTAACGAATCGCCTGGGCAGTAGCATGGCCATGATGATGATGATAATGATAATAATAATAATAATATACAGTAATATTTATGCATAAAACACCTGTTTTTCCGTTAATCATATATTATATTGTTATGGTATTTCATTATCTATAAAATATCCTTAAGGCTTACGATGTTCTCTCCTTCATTCTCTCCTTTTTAATGTGACTTTAAATTTAATTAAGTTTTAATGTTTTTTCTTCTTCTTCTCTTCTTTGGTCCACGCTTTTCTCTTGTCTTAATTTTGTTTCTTTAGAATATTTTTGTAATTGGTCATTATAGTCTTCAACCAACACGAAAATAATTAAAGATTCGGCCTGAATTTAATTAATTACAGTTACTTTTTAAAGCTTTCTGCATTTATTCTTGAGCTCTGGCTCTTATGTGGCTATTCAATTGACGATTCACAGATGTGCAACAAGAAATTTGGACTTATGTTGGAAGAAGTGGAATATGCATTTCAGACCTCAAAACTGCAGATGATATCCTTTCGAACTTGCAGCCAACACAATTTCCAATCGTCTAACCCCATCAGCAACTGAAATCATTTTTTTAAAAGTTATTATAGCCTAACTTACGTTGCGACAAATAACCTTATTTTAATCAGAAATCTATAATAAAATATTTTATATAGAAGGAAGTAACTTCCAGTCTCATATTCTCTAACAATACGTGTCCGTGTGTTAACATGGATCCGAGGTTTTATCCACTCTCCGGCACACTAATTACAGCTAGTTGTGTACATTATATATATAGTCTGGAAATCACATTCTAGTGAAAGTCAGAAAGTTCATGTACACATATTGACTGAAGTTTGTAAGATATTTACTTACTTACTTACTCCATGGTGCAGAGTCCTTCTTGAGAAGCAACTAGTTTGCAGCTAGTCAAGAAATTCCCCTCATTTCACGGAACCCGAAGGTTCATTACCGCACTCACAAGCTTCCGCCACCTGTCCCTACCCTGGGCCAGCCCAATCCAGTCCATATACCCACATCCCACCTCCTGAAGATTCGTCCTAATATTATCCACCCATCTACGCCTAGGTCTCCTCAGTGGTCTCCTTCCCTCCCGTTTCCCCACCAAGATCCTATACACACCCCTCTCCTCGCCCATACCCTCACCCATACGTGCCACATGCCCAGCCCATCTCATTCTACTCGATTTTATCGAAGTTTGTAAGATAAATGTGTAAATGGTTACATTTAACGTAATTCATTCCGCGGCTTTGCGATTTATATTTTTTTACTCTTGTGCTGTCAATCTCTATTGTAATTTTAAATATTCCTATTTTCAGTTTCTTACCCTAGGGACTGCAGTATATTTTCACTGATATTATACAGACACCATTTTAGAACTAAACAAGACAGGGAGTGTTGGTTTCAACTTAACAGTGAGGCGCTTTATTGCTTTCCACGGCGACAATGTTTGCCCTAAGTATTACATATCCTGATTGTGTGATTTTAGCCTTAGGTATTCAAAATACAATGCGCATGCGCCATATTATTTGTGGCCTGTCCGGCTTTACTGTATCTTTCCACACTTCTCATACAGGGGACGATTTTCGAAAAGAAGTTATTCAGCATAAAATGTGTGCTTTTATATTCTAGACACCTTTGTCTAAAACACGTTTCATTCTAAGAATTGAGCGAGATATGATCAAAAATATACACGGAACTCCATGTACAGTACTCGTTATGCTTTTCCGAAAATATGAAACTTGAATTTTCCCGACAGTTTTTCGAAAAATACTCAAACATAAAATTTCATAAAAATCCAACCTGTGGGAGGTGAGTTGTTACATGAGGACAGACTGACAGACAGATGTAGATTGAATGATGACGTGATGAAGAGCAGTAAATGCACGTAAAAAGTATCACGAAGAATTTTGTAATAGAATGTACATCTTTCAGGTTACCGATTTTGATGAAGAGTGAATCACCTAGAAATTTATAATTCCACAGCTAATTCTGTACCTTCAATTCAATTCAGTTCTTTATTATTACTAAACTGGTAAGACAGCCATAAGTTCAATTACAGAGGCAGCACAGAACTATAAGAAAAATAAATACGTAACAAACAATAAAGAAAACCTGCAGAAAAGAGATAATAAGAAATCACATCTGTTAACAGCATAACTGGTATTACATTTATTAATTAATAGTAATACTGCATTACGTAGCTTCGTAGAGATGAAAACAGACAGGAAAGACCGAAGTGCTATAAGAAAAATGTCCCACTGTCATGTTATCCATCACTAAACCCCCATAACTGCCGCTAGAGAACGCCCGGATATGCTTGGTGAAGAGTCGGTGACCAGTGATTGAGCTCTGTCACGAACCTGTGCATAATTTCCACACGGTCAACACGCTAACTCATCGGGTATTTTGTATCGTATTATTACACTATGACATGCTTTGCAGATGTACATTATTAAATTAAAAACAAAATATCTAATTTACTATATAATTCTGCACAGCAGCACATCATTTACACTGTATGATTTCTATTTGGGACTCCTACTATATTATACACTGTTACGACCGAGTTACAGTTACAAAATTATTCGTAAGCTTTACATTTCAAAATATCTCATTCAGAAAGATCAGAGATAAATATGTTCTATTGCTCTCTTACATGTCTCTTAGATTATTTATGTTTCGATATGAGGACCACGAACAACCATATATTCCGATATATACGTAGAAGGAGACGTGAGCAGCTATTGAGTGGTCTTAAGGAAAAGAGAAAATATTAAAATATGAAAGAGGGAGATCTAGTTTTGGAAATGGCCACAGACATGTCGAAAGACAGACTAGACAATGAATATACTTGTTATATATGAGTGTTTTAGAGCCTTGGAAGGGGGAGGGGTGGCTGGGCACCGAGCATGCAATAGGGAGAGGGGAGGCGCCTGAAACTTGCCATACACTGAAAAACTGTGAATGCCACCTTATGTTTATCGGACCGTGCATCATCTTGATAGTTGATTAAAGAGAGACCAACTTGATTTCACTTATTTTATTATTTCATTATTTAATGCTCAACATGTTTCGGATGTTAATACATCCATCTTCAGGAGCTTGCGACTTATTTGTTGAGTTATTCATGGGTTGTATTGCTTCAGCCTGCATCCGGATACCACACCACCCCACTTGCAAGTAGGATGTATTCCCACTTGCTGTATGTTCTGCTGTCACACAGAGGCGCGGAACAGAACCGATTTTCTACACGACGACTTCGAGGAAATATGTAAAGGATTAATTCTTCTTCATCAAAGATAACCTATTGGTCTATTCCAGTTACACTTGTCACTTCACAATTAACGTCAGATATCCTCGTTTGTCTTCGTGTTGTGTCGCTATAATATCTTCGGAATTCTTCCTTCAAGCATCCTTTCCAAAGGTCACATCCATTTCTTTTGACATCTGCGGCCCGTCTGGAGAAATGAATTAAGTCTATGCCACTACAGCTGCACAATATGATAAAGGATATCTCTATTCATTCCTTATTAATAATACAAGAATATAACCGATCAGCAACATGACATTCACAGTTGAATAAATAGAAACCAACTTGATGTCACTTGCTTTATTATTTCATTATTTAATGCTCAACATGTTTCGGATGTTAGTACATCCATCCTCAGGAGCTTGCGACTTATTTGTTGAGTTATTTCATGGGTTGTATTGC
>Ga0136643_10018656_pt1 | contig 10466 bp, 6 predicted proteins | sample TergutLab28metaG_FD_96883 | JGI IMG/M metagenome (GOLD analysis project Ga0136643, IMG submission 96883) | Labiotermes labralis P1 segment gut microbial communities from Petit-Saut dam, French Guiana - Lab288 P1 (version 3) (version 3) | ecosystem: Host-associated > Arthropoda: Insects >... | reverse complement strand
TCATCTTAAAACAAATTGCAATATTGTTAGGAAACAACATCTGGACCATAGGATGCACCTGGTTACCTAAAATGTCCACGTAGTCACAGGCAGTAATTCACTATTCAGAGTGATTATAGGATCAGCAGAATACCATGTTGTTGCTATCCTAATCATCACAGATCCGCCTCCCTGTTTCACAATTGGAACCAAGCATTCAGGATTATGGGCTTCCTTGGGCATTCTCCAAACCTAAACCCGACCTGATGTTGGTAACAATGTGAAGGACAACTCATCTGACCATATTACGTATTTCCAGTCATCAGACGTCCAGGTTTAATGATCGTCACACCACCTTTCTCACCTTTTAGCGTTGTTTTCAGTAATCGAAGGATTCACAATTGCAGTTATACCGTGGATATTGGATTTGTGAAGCTCTCGTCGGACTTTCATATTTGTGGAAACAGAGTCTTCAGATGAATACTGAGCTCTGCTGTCACCTTTGCTGCAGCAGTTCTATGATTTTTAGACGCAATCCTCTTCAATGTACGGCGATCCCTTTCACTTAGTTTTTGGTTTTCGGCCACTATTCCTCTCAGCTGATGACGTCATCCAATTATTTGTGTTCGCCTTCATAACTTTGGAAACTGCTGCTCTGGAAACACCTAAAAAATTGCCGTTTTGGTTACAGATGCTCCAACTACACGCGCACCAGCAATCTGTCCTCTTTGAAAATCTGACACTTTCATGCGAACTGTTACCACACACAATCTGTTATGTATTGACACTGGCATTACACAGAGCAAACAAACAAAAGAATGACCAACGATCCTCACTACTAATGTACTTTCAGTGCAGCCAACACAAACAGTTTCATTCATATATTGTCTTGTGTTTCTACTATTTTGTCCATCTCCTGTATTTTCTATACATGTGTTTTATTTTATGCACATAAATACATTTTTAAGAGAATGGATTCTTAGGATGCACCAGACTATCGAAAGGGTCCACGGCACAATGAATGTTCAGAATCTCTGGTGTAGAGTAATTCGTTTATTACAAAAGCGATGATGTTGAGTAAACAATAATTACTTTACATCCGCAAATAGAAACATAAATAACCTGTTTATGTAGCAACGGTATGTTTTCAGCGCCGTTAGTAGCGGCTCGTAATAGCGACAAAGTAAGCGAGTGGCGCGACGTACGGTACGGTAATTTAGATGGGGCGGTGGGGGAGAGAGTATTCCTATTATACGGGGCTATCAACAAGCAAAGCTAGCAAGGGGGATGATGCTGCTGCTGCTGATGATGATGTGTTTGACGCCACTACTGCTACCGGCGGCCGTTTACCGAAACACGGAGCCCATTGCTTTCTGTAAGCAGTAATCGTTCGACCGCTGGCGTGGCAGGTTGGTGTGCTGTGGGTCTCTAGACATCGAGGCTGCAAGCAACACAGAATAGCTATCACCTGCCCATACCACGCACTATCTGGCGGCAACAGCGCGTTACTACAAGTGTCGAGGATATTGCGAGTGTTAAATGTATTGAATTGAAATAGTGTAGTTACGTCATTAGACAGTGACAGTATTGTGATTTTGATGGCGTACGTCGTTGAAAACAAAGAATCGACGGTGTGATGGGAATTCTGTTAGGAGGCATTATACTTTCTTTACTGAAGTTATGTCGTGCACACAGGGTAATTCATAATAAGTGATTTAAGGACGCATATCCTGATTTGATAACGTTACGCTGCTCTGTAAACAGTGACATGGGTAATAAATTGATAAAATTCCAAGATATTGTTCATGCCTTTGGAATGATGAGAATTAAAACAAAACGAACCTGTCTGCAGCATTTCACATTACATTAATTTGTTACTGATATTAAACAAAGAAAGTCATTTGTCCGAGTGATGTGCCAGCGTAAGAAATACAATTTGTGTTGTGTATCAGTGATATATGTTGTTACACTGCAAAGGGGCGATTAATTTGAAGAGGTGGGTGTTTTATTCCTTGTTTTTGGTGGACCGACTGTACCGTACACTGACGGAATATCTATTGCAACAACAGCCCCCGGCGGAAGGAAGGGGGGCCAATAAATATTGTTTTGAAGTGATAATGCCTGAGCTTATTAACCCCAATAGAAAATGCGTCATAGCAGTGATATGATGGGAAAGAAAAAAAAAGTATATATATGCGTGATCTCATCTGTATGCTTCAATATATTTTGTAGGCTAAATATGAAGAGGTGGTTAACATTTTAAATTCGTGCTAATATAGTCATACATCAGTGATTGTTTATGCATGCCTTCCTCAATTAAAAAGTTAAACACGTTTTCATTTCTTTCCATCTCCGTTTGGTGTAGCGTGTGTTAGTGTTTGAGGTGAATGAATTCATGTTTGAGATTCGTGACTGGCAAGCATTCTTATTCTTCCCAGCATGCAACAACCACAACAAACAAAACAGCATCAACAGCCGCAACCGCAACGTGAAGGCATTGTCATTAACAGTGTTCACAATCATGCAGCTTCCGCAAATATTGTTGTGAAGAACAACAGTAAAAAAAACAATAACAATACAGTTCGGTGCCGTAGCAGTGGCGGGAGCAGGACAAGTAGCGAAAGTAGTAGCAGTGATATCAACAATGGAGGCAGTCCACTGGGCAGTCCATCCGAAGGAGCCATGTCGTCACCAGCGCCTAGTGACGTCACTTTACTAAGAGCGACGCCTGCAGCCATAGCAACAATGGAATCTAAGACGCATTATAGTGGAATGACAGCAACAGTGGGCGTCATTTCTCCAATAGACGGAAGCATTTCGGCTTCATCTGCCAGTAACTCATGGCACCCACATGTATACGCTAAACCACCCAAGACTCCGACGCCGCATTTTATATCTGATATTATGGGCTGGGGCTCGTGCATTTCACACAGTAACAATAACAATATTAATGCAAACAACAAGAAGCCGTCCCCTCCTATTTTGGTCGCTCCGACGCCCATAAGAGCGACGCCACCGCCGCTAATACCGCCAAGAGCATCTCCGAGTTCTGTTTTACATCCTCCCCCACCACCGACGCCTTCGCTCACCACTGAAGACGAAGACGATGAACTGAGTAATGAGCCACTCAACTTGACAACAAAGAGTCGAGACGCTTCGCCTACGTCATCGATAGGATCTATGATGGGCGTTCCGGCTACAGTCAGAACGCTTACCCCTCCGATGCCACCACAACTTATCGGGAAAGGAACCCCGAACCATCTTCATCATAGACCACCGCCGTTTCGGGAGCCTCCCATTAATGGCATAGACTGTTCGCGAGCTGTGGTCACTATGAACGGGCGCCCACCGTCGGATGTGACGTCTTCTTCCCCCGTTGCGACTACTGCTGTCGGATGCAAGAGCGGTCACACCATCAACAGGAACAAAGGTAGGATCCGCTTGTTTCTGTTTGTGTGAGTGTCGCCTGGTTCCGTGCGGATCTCCATTTGAACAGACAGTTCAAATTAAATAGTGTACAATTGCTACTTCGAATATAAATATTTCGATCCGTAAACGATCTTGATAATACAGAGACCCATTTGACATTACATGTTTTCTGCTCATTACTCCGCTAACTCTGTCTGACCTCCTGTCCAGTGTTTAAATGCGTCTTTATTGTCATAGGCCATTAATTTTTCTCCGTAATAGCGATCGAAGCTTATCATTACGCATACAGTCTATGTGCTACGTTAAGGCCATCAGACAAAAGCCAGGAAACGATTTTGGCCCGTTAGCAATTTTCTGTGTAATTGTTTCTAAAACGGTAACATTTTCGGGAAGTATGTAGGCCTATTGAACTTACAAAGAATGCTTCTGTTTTATGTTCGAAATATTTTCCTCGATAAGTACAAGGTTATACGAAAATAGGTTAGCGGTTTCGCATGTTTATAATGAAGTAAACATTGACGTATTTCGATTCTTGAGAAAAATCTCAAAGTTTGTTTGTGAGGGATCTTGACTTGAGAGTTTCCCCAGCTGTTTATACACATAACGTCATTGTAGGCTGACTGGTTACTTCGTTGTAAATATGCGAAATTGTTAACTCTTTTTTTAATTACTCTTTATTGAGAGGTACGAGCGCGATGCGCGCGGAAGGGATGGTAAGTCTTCCTTTACACTAGTGCAGAGCAACGTCCATTTGCAAAGCTACAAACCCTGCGCAGGCCGCAAACCAAATGTTAACAGTAAAAGTATTATTTTTTCATGAACGTTGATTATGTATCAAGCGAGTAATGAACAAAAATTGCTTTTGATTAATGCTATTGAAATAAAAATTAACGTTGTAATTAATTAGAATTTAGTTTTAGGTGCGTTCGCAAAATTGCGAGAAGCGACTATTAGCTGCGTTCATTTCTGCCCGTTTGTCTGTCTCTGTCCGTCCGTCCGCATGGAACAACTCGGATCCCACTGGACGGATTTTCATGAAATAAGATATTTGATTATTTTTAGAAACTCTGTCCGGAAAATTCAAGTCTCATTAAAGTCTGACGAGAATAACGGTTACTTTACAGAGAACCAATGCAAATTTATGATCATATCTCGCTCAGCTCCTCTTAAAATGAAAAATATTTCAGACAAATGTTGTAGAGAAAATCAAAACACACATTTTATGTTCAATAACTCCCCCACTCCTCCCCCCCCTCACAAATTTCGTGCTGTTGAGAAGGTATGAGAAAATACGGTAGAGTAGTGTATGTCGGCACTTTTTTTTTCTCACTGATAACTATTTAAACAAAACTCACAGACTTGCATTCTGTAAAACTATGACAGGAATGTACTTGTTCTAATTATTATTAGAACATAGGTACTTAAAATTGGAACAGTAAGGAAGGTGCTGGATCTTTCCACTGTTAATTTTTCTCACTCTTTGCACTGTCAAATATAGTAAAGTTTCCAACTTTGGATAGTCCCATGAAATATGCACAAAACTCTCTTCAGCTTAAGTACTGTTTACCAAATTTAACTGTATGTGAGATGACTGCCAGGCGATTAAAAATAATTGTTCTTCATTCTGTTGTGCGAACGATGTACCGTGGGTTGCACGTCGGTGATGTGAACTTTTCGCCAGTTTACTCCGATTTTAACCATAATTGTATTTTCGCGATGCATTTTAATGAACGTTAGCAGTGTAAAATTTAATCGTAATTCGTCTAGTGGCCCTTGGGTTGCATCACACGAAAACAGGGGCAGACGACGAAATGAAAGAAGTGTTTCTGCCACTATTCAGGGCGAAATTTACAAGATAGAGTTTGATTCTAATTAAAATTTTAACCACTAACGATACTGTGTTGTGATTAATTTTCCGAATTTGGAATTTCAAGCCAACATTTCTGAGACAATGAAGGTAAACAAACCTAGTACCTGAGCGTCAGATGTTAAACGGCTGAGTGCAGGTGCACATACGGCCTTAACCCTTTGAGGACGGAACTGTGTCTGTCTGATTTGAAGACCCAGCTTGTACCGCGCAGTAAACACTCTGCCTCGGTTATGGAAACCGATACGTTAATGCTGCATAGAGAAATAATCGCTGTTTGTTCTGAGATCCACACAAAATACATAAATGCTTTGTGGGCAGAACACAGAATTTCTGAATGTTGAAGCTGGTGGTACATAAATTATAGGGCTTTAAAGTGTTAATATCTTAGCCTCAGATGTAACACAACTCAGAGAGTGAAGGTACTACCATAGTACCATAGAATCTGAACTGATGCTCCTGTACCACAACCGAGACAGGGAGACAAACTGCCATAGTGTCTGAGCATCCGAGTTAACACAACTGAGACGGTGAAGATACAGAAACTTGGTGTCGGAGCATGAGGTGTAGCACAAATGAAACAGTGCAGATACACAAACTGCCGCAGCATACAGGCATGCAATGAACCTCAACTGAGATTTTGAAAGAAAAATGTCTTGGTATCTGAGCGTCAGCTGTAACACAACTGAAACAGTGAAAGTGCAAAAACTGTCAGAGTCTGAGCATCAGATATACCACTTTTTCTTAGTTATGACTTATGGTTCAATTGTATATGAACAAATTAAAATAATACTGATGTCACTGCAATAAATGTATTGAGAGTTTGGTATGTTGATTGTAGGCTGTCAAGAGCTGCAGACGTCGTATGTTAAAAAAATGTGACAGTTGTAGGTTTCGAACCGAGACCTTATTTGAGAGCTGTGTGATATATTGAAGAGTGGTGAGTGTTTGGAATCTTCTGGCTTGTGACGCAGTTCGTTTTGTTATTTAGGCCTAAGTACTAGACGTCACATTCCAGAAGACCTTGATCTTAACCGGCAGTAGATGGAAAGTTCGTTAATTCCGCTAATAGGGCAGTTGGCACGAGCTGTGATTGTACGCTTTATGACGACATGGCAGGTTTAATTCAGTGTTATGAAACTGAGATTTATAAATAAGTTTTTATAAATATATTTCATCGTGACTGATGTGCAAATAAAATATGTCCTCACCGAATCTCTAATTTCGGTCTGTCTTCGCGTTCTCTTACCATTGTATGCTTTAACACGCACTCTACTGTATTGTAGAGTACTTAAGAAAAGGAAGCCTGTAGTTCATTGTGAAATTTAGCCAAGTCAAAACTATTATAAAGTAATATTAACATCAATAGCAGCGGGTGTTGTGACGTAATCTTCAACTTCATCTTCATTCTGAACAACAACAACAGCAGCACCAGCAGCAGCAGCACCACCACCACCACCACCACCACTACCACCAAAACGAAGAAGACAACAGCAGTAACAACAAGCAGAATAAAAAATGTCCATTCTCACTGGGCGTGTGGTTGCTTCCTTGAGAATATCACAGAATACAGCAGCAGAAACATTAAGGAAGGCATAAAACTGAGATTCATAAATGAAAGTTTCTTCACGTACCTGTAAGATAGTAAATGAGGATTCTAATCGCGCTCAAAATTTCTACCACATTTCATGCACATTGCTTTAACAGCCGTTACTACAGTACACATTGTTGAAGTGAGCAGTAAATTTCGTAATATTTTTGTGTTTTCTCTTGTTGCCCGGTAGGAAGTGGAACAATGTGTATTAGATAAGGTGTGTTCATTTGTAGATTTTTCGGTATAAAATACAGGAGAATCTGCGTAAGAACGCTGGAGGTTAAAGTATCAAAATACTGCACTTGTTCTTAGAAGGACGTTTTATAAATTACTTCTGTTTCTTGGGAAACAGGAGTGTGTGACAGATTTTATTCGCGCTTTGGAAGCTAGTATTATCTGTTCCTTATTTTAATTTGTATAGTTTGTTACTAAATCGTTACCAACAAAAATTAGAGGTGTTCGATTATGAACAACGTGAGATTTTTGTATCGTATTTACCGTGTGCGACAACCATATTGACTTCGAAATAAACATAAATTTCTGTTCGTTGCTTATAATGCATTCTGTTTAACCAAACATTCGATTTTGCGGCTCAAGTTTAATGTGAAACCTTTTGGTTATTTTTTGTACTGTTCCCGAATCTGAAACAAGTAGTATCGCATCCTAGATTTACATGATGGATAGTTCTGGAAAAGGGAACAACAATCTAACGCACCCATAATTGCAAGAGTGGGGTGTTTGGCGTTTCTTAACAATCAGTTTATTTTTCATTGTGAAATTAGAGAATGTTAACAATGTACGAACGCTTTGTAATTGCAGGAGTTTCAGCCATGCCTTCAAAGGAGGGAATCTAGTGTGTTTCTTTTAAACCCGAAACTCATCTAAATGATAAACATAAGTTTTTATTCCTTACCTCAAAAGGAACACATTGCTCCTCCATTGCAAAGGACAACTGGTCACGTTTGTGTGGAGATGTAGTTGGTATTTATTATAAGCAACATTTAACACATGACTCACACGGTCTGGCAAAATTTGGAAATTTTTAAACGTTAAAGCAAGTGGTACATATAGTAACCATTGTGCTTAGAAGTAATTAGGTTCACAAACATTTTTGTAAACTTTGTGTGTCAACATCATTCCTTGGCCCGGCATTGTGAAACCTAGCACCTTTTTTGAACTCTGAAACAACAAACTATGTGCTTCTCTTGGTGTCGGGTTTGAAAGTTGTGTTCGAAACCTCTACTACTGCTATAATTATGAACCATTTTTCCACGCTGGTACCTTAAATGTACTTTTATTAACAGGGTCATTTTCCCGCATAACAAACCCGTTTATGGCTCTGGATTGAAATGTTTGGAAATTGTAATGTATTGTTCAGCGTCTTCGGTACACTTGAAATGATGTAACTGTTTAGTTACAGTTGTTATGGTCACTTTTTTTGTAAGTCATGTTTATTTGGTATCGAAAGAAAATCCCAGCCTTCTATAGAAACCGACGTTTCGTTATCGTGTTCACAGGATTCCGCCATTGGCCTGCACACTAAACCAGATAACTTAAATCCAAGCCACTACACCCCTGCATCTTAGTGTGTGAAGATCCATTTAATATTACCCCTTCCGTCCACACCTACACCTCTTCTCTTATGACGTAAACGAATACATTTTGCATACATTTTATGTCTCCTCTATGCGTGCTATTCTTTCCAAATCATATTTTCACCTGTTGTGAAACTGGAGGCAGCAGAACGAAGTGTAAAGTACTGCTTTGTAAGGTTATTACGACGTAATTGTATACGCAAATGTCTTATTGAATTTGTAACAAAATCACGAAAGGTCAGTTAACGGGGTAGCACGTCAACTTTTCCTTGAGAAACGAGATGCACATCTTCCTGCACAATGTGGGCAATTTTTTTTATTGCCGATCTTATAATGACGTCGAACCAGATTTCATCTATTGTAATTCAATTCGGCACGGCACGGTGTCACGCTTTGTTAGAACTGCATTCTGTACAAGAATGGACATTTATCTCTTTTAAAGAACACGAGACTTATTTTCTGTGCTACAAGCCTGCTGCTGTTATTATTCACATCGGCGTTAACATAGAGTAAACATTTCAAAGCACAGTGGTAATTATATTTACGGTGCCTGGTTTAACTTAAAGAGTTCGGGTTTTTTTTCATACAGTGTAACTGTTTATATTTATCGCACGATTCTTAAAATAAACAGCTGTTATATTCCCAAACAGCAGTAACCGGACGGTATTTTTTTTTGCCTATGCATTGTACGTTCTGTGAGGTAGGATGCGAGTTTTTATGTGACTTATATAGATGAATTTTAGACATCAAGGGTCAGTGGTATAACTGTCGCGGTTATTGTGTGAATTTGTCTCTAAGAGTTGTTCACTTTGTGGGGGCGATCTGTGTGTATTTGTATGGAACTCTGCATTCCACTTGTTCTGAGAGTGAACTGAACTCTGCTGGCCAATGTGCAGCTGCCCAGCTGCCTTGTGATATATATCAGATGCTACATGTGGTTGGGATCCTTTTCACAATTGAATTTGGTTACACGTGTCTGCATTTAATCGCCCACACCCAACGTTTCGCTTCTTTGTACTAAGAGTTTTGAATATCATTTTTGTGAAGGTTTCGCTGTCGGTTGTATGAATACATTCCGTACCTTAGCACTGCTTCAGATAACGAGTAGCTTCGTAATTTGTGGTGCACCGAATTTTAATAGGGTGATAACCAGAGGAAGAGATAAGCTTAGCATGTAGAACATACAGTAGAGGACGGACATTCGTAGGAAAATCTGAAGTGAGAGACCACTGCGAAGACCTAGACATAGATGGGAAATAATAGTGAAATGAATGTTGAAAAACAGGGAGTGGCGCTTTTGGCTAAATTTAACTGACCTATGCAATATAGAACACTGACAGGCTGTTGTAAATACGATAATGAGCCGACGTGTTTCGTAAAGTGCTCTGAATTGTTTGAGTCGGTTATCGATTCTCAACCTTCCGTGAAGGAACCTGCTTTTAGTTGCTTAACAGTTTACAGTGCTTTGGTAATTGTATGTACTACAGTCCATAACATTAGGGAAATTCTGCATTTTACTTACACATTTTTAGCGCATTCGCATAATTGCGTAGACTGTTAGATTCGCCATGTCATGTGCGTGCGTCTGTCTGTCTGTCTGTCTATTCGTCCGCATGGAACAACTGGGATGCCACTGGATAGACTGTCATGAAATTCCGTGTTTGGTTATTTTTCGAAAATCTTTCTAGAAAATTCAAGTTTCACTAAAACCCGACAAGAATAACGGTTACTTACATGAAGACATATGTGCATTTATAGTAATATCTCGTTCAATTCTTCTTAGAATCAGAAGTATTTCAAACAAGCGTGTAGAGAAAATCAGAAATACGCATTTTATTGTAATAACTTCTTCCCGGAAATTGTGCCTTTTATGAGGAAGGCGTAAGGTGGAAAAGTATGCCAGCGTACTGATGACAGAATCATACGACCCATGCGAAGTTGCTTGCTGGAAAACTAAGGCTACACACACACACACACACACACACAGAATATGAAATAGCTA
>Ga0136643_10018655_pt1 | contig 10466 bp, 7 predicted proteins | sample TergutLab28metaG_FD_96883 | JGI IMG/M metagenome (GOLD analysis project Ga0136643, IMG submission 96883) | Labiotermes labralis P1 segment gut microbial communities from Petit-Saut dam, French Guiana - Lab288 P1 (version 3) (version 3) | ecosystem: Host-associated > Arthropoda: Insects >... | reverse complement strand
CTGAAACTAACGATGTAAGCACCATGAATAGTAACAACAGAATAGCTGCAACACTGTATTCCCTAGGGACATAGTTTGTCTCAGGAATATAAGTATAAATACCCTGCATAAAAGAGATAATGATAATGATGATTATAATAATAATAATAGCTGTGAATTAACGAATGTTGTTATAATAATAATAATAATAATAATAATAAAAGCTTCTTTGAATTAAAGGAATGTTAATGGAATAATAATAATAATAACTAAGAGTAATATATTTGTATGTAAGTATAAATACCCTGCATAAAGGAGATGATGATGATAATAATAATAAAAATAATAATAATGACTGTTGAAAACGTCAAACACATGTTACTGGTGGAGTGGATGGAAGGCGAGAGGAGAAGTTACATGTTAATGTTGAATAAATGGGCAATAAGGAACGGGATGGAACGTAAATGGAAGCCACTGTGACCTGATTTGACGCACTATGTCGTTATTTGCCTCAGGCACGTCAGAAAAATTCTCGCCTGGATTCAGGTCGAGATTAGGACCCCGGACCTTTCATATACGCTACCCTCTCGACCGCGATGTTCGGCTGAAGAAGTTTCAGAATCTCTTAAGTGTACAGACACTGATTAGAACATTTAATTTTTTTTTCGCTTTTTTTTGGACTTAGCCTCAGCGCTTTCAAGAAAGAAGTCCACCTGAATTTCAGCTTGCCTCTATAAAAATTCACTTCCCACCTCGCAGTCTCCATTACAAAGTCCAGCAGGTTAATGATGTGTCGGTAAATAATCGTTTTGTGATCTTAAATTCGTACGGAACACAAAAATCAGTTCGTGAACAAACTGTGCGGTTTTTTAAGTATTTCAGCATACGGTGTGTTCATAGTTATCACTGGGTTATAAAGCGTTTGTTTAACAACTCGCTTTGTGGAGAGTTCCAGCTGAACGCGTCATAGCGAATACCCATGCCTGACACGGAATTTTAATTCTCAGAGCAGTCTGCCGAAGTGTTATCTGGCAGACTGTGTTGCCTAAGAGCTACATGCCTTTCGCTCAACGGTGTTTACCTTTGTTACGTAAATATAGGTATAATTCAGTTACAATAAACACAGCCGCAAATATCATTGGAGTTCGTACTCGGATGGCGTACCTTTCAAACCCCAAGGCAGACTGTCAGAGATCAAAGGAAATACAAGTACAGAAACATGGAGATGGAGGACAGTCCTTTGTTGCATCCAACGCAGTAGAATGCAGCAAAATTAAATGTTTCCAGCAGCGTTAATAAGAGGGAAAAATGACAACCTGGAGTTATCAGACGAAAGTTTGGCAAATGTGTCGGCCTTTGAGTTGTAACGAAATTAAATGGTGCGACAAATTGTTGTAATATTTATTATGTTCAAGTATTGTACCGAACTTTGCATTGGAATGAGTAGCATTTTTGTTCCTTGTTCGGAAGGTCTTGAGTTCAAATCTCGGCCCAGAGCAGGCTGTCGTACAAGAGGCTTCTCATACATTTCCTCAGACCCTCCAGGCAAAGGACAGATATACTTCCTTAAATTATATCATGCCCTTATGTTTATTGCACCGTGCATCCTCTTGATAGGTGAATAAATAGAGACCATCTTGATGTCACTTGCTTTATTATTTCATTATTTACTGCTCAACGTGCTTCGGATGTTAATACATCCATCCTCAGCAGCTTGCGACTTATTTGATGAGTTATTTCATGGGTTTTATTGTTCTGGTTCGATGTGGTGGAGTGATATCCGTATGCAGGCTTCAGCCTGCATACGTATATCACAAGCTGCTGAGGATGGATGTACTAACATCCGAAACATGTTGAGGAGTAAATAATGAAATAATAAAGCAAGTGACATAAAGTTGGTCTCTATTTATTTAACTATGTCATGCCCGTTGATGTTACGTCATATTTCTAGTCCACGAAACAGTATCGTTGGATGCTAGTTATCCGAGCTTCTGACAGCGTTGAGTGAACCGTCGTCATGAAATGAAGTGTTTAGGAACAAATTACTTGCATGTAAGATGTGAGGGATGTCGCATAAAGGGCAGTATTACAAGTCTGATACTGTTTTACTTGCGTTAAAATAAAAGTCAGCTGAAAGTGTAGCTCGACGGTATAGACAAGAAACGCATACAGACTTTTAATGGGACACAACTTGTCAAAATGTCATTCGGAGAATGCATTAAGTAAGAAACTCCATGACCGGCAATGCACGTATAACGTAACATTGAGACGCATTCGAGCAACCATTGTTGCAGTGTAAGAGGAATAGTATTACGTAACCCGAGAGTGTGTGTTTGTAACCTTATCTGGTACGCAATGCGCATATGTCATTTGATGTGTATTGGACCGTGCATCATCTTGATAAATGAATAATAAAATCCAAATAGATGCCACTTATTACTTTATTGTGTTTATGTTAGGCTCAACATGTTTCGGGCACCATTATGCCCATCACCAGGAGCTCACGACAATAGGGTTTGGTTACCACATAGGCCGTCTGGTTCTCGAGTTGCTGCTGGTTGGAAGTTAAGTGCAGGCAGGATGGATGAGTGTCCGGACCGAAGGCTGTAACACGTCGTGTTACAGCCTTCGGTAACCAAACGCTATCGTCGTGAGCTCCTGATGATGGGCACAATGGTGCCCGAAACATGTTGAGCCTAACATAAGCATAATAAAGTAATAAGTGGCATCTAGTTGGATTTTTATTCTTCAGCACGTATGTCATATTATCATCCCTAGCCTGCCCGCCTCTACAGGATTATTCCCACATAATGTCATAAACTGCACGATTTTCGTAAAAAAAAGTTATTGAATGTGAAATGTCTGTTTTGGTTTTTTCTACAACTTTTGTCCGAAACATTTCTCATTCCAAGAATAAATGAGCGCGACAGGATCGAAAATGTTTATCGTTCTTCATGCAATGTGTCCTTGATTCTTGTCCGATTTTAAGGAATCTTGAAGTTTCTCAACAGAGTTTCGAAAAATGCTCAAATATCGAATTGCGTTAAAATCGTCTAGTTGGAGCCGAGATGCTCATGCGGACAGACGGACAGACATGACGAAGCTAACGGTCACTTTTCTCAATTTTGCGAAGGCCCTTAAAAAACCGCCACGCCATAAGTAAGGGGCTCAATCGCAGGTGCTTGACGACACGCCAAAAGTCTACTACAGGGCAGTTTATATTCGATTTGTGTGCACCAATATATTGTATTATATTATGTTACATTATATTGATTTTATGCCGTAGACTACTCCTATAATTTTGATAAATTTATTTTAGTAGCGATTTTCTTTATGTATATTTGTGAATTCGGCTTATCAATAATAATAATAATAATAATAATGCTATTGTTATTCCATCTTTCCGCTTTACGACGTTCTAATGCTAGTATCTTTCAAGCACAACATAATGCTCTGTATCCATATACCGGTCGCTAATTATCTTCGTACTATTGTACATGCATTGAGTGAAAAAGACTGTTGTAGTTTTATATACTTGTGAGCATGTGGGTCGAGCTTTTGTGTGCTAGTGGAGAGAGACTTAGGAATAATACCCGTAGCTGATAATGTAACCGGAACCGCTTATATTGCTGTCCGCTTTCATAAGTTTTTTGTTTACTTATATTGCGGGATCTTGGTAGTTGTTACATTGTTCGTTAAATGGTTTTTGCAGGTTTTGCCTTTCTGGAACAGCAATGTCTGTTAAGAAAATTATGTGTTACTGGTAACTTTATCTTCTTTTTTATTCTGACCTCTTTCTACGTACAAATTTTAGGTGTACATGGTTACTGCTGCAGCTGATCGCACTCAGTGAAACATACACACTCTGTAGGATTCATCTGGACGAGGGATCGGCCTGTCGCAGAGACCTCTACCTGACAAAACGTAACACTTTTAAGAGACAGACACCCATACCTCCGGCGGGATTCGAACCCGCAATCCTAGCAATCGAGCGGCCGCAGACCTGCGCCTTAGACCGCGCAGCCAACGGGATCGGCGGTGACTTTGTCTATGAAGGTTATATCTGGGCGGTTACGAGGGGTGGGCTTGTCTGTTAAAATACTACGGTTCCGATTCAATCTTTATAGAACACTGGCTGTAATGTGTTGAGTCATCCTTAGTACGACTGTACTAGTCACAAGCTATTGGTGATCTCGCTTTGTTAGTATTATTGTTATTACCTGTTTACTGCTACTTTCAATAACTCTGCGCCAGATAAATGCGTGTCGGCTGCTAACATTCTGTGCAAAGACTGCGAAAACTCGAGGAAACCCGTTATTGCCTTAAAACAGATTCTGCGCTAATTTGTGATATTTTTGTACCAAATTATCTATGTTTTTTCCGATGTTTAGGGCTTTTGTTATAGTACTTTTTTATATTGCTTTTTGTTTTTGTTTGTTGTTTTGCTCTTGTGTATTTGCACAGTTTTTTTGTTTCATTTGTGCTGTGGTGCTGGCTTGGTAGTAGACATTTGTGCTGTTAAGCCCGCAATTTAATAAATTGATTTATTATTATTATTATTAGTAGTAGTAGTAGTAGTGGTAGTAGTAGTAGTAGTTGTTGTTGTTTTTGTTGTGGTGGTGGTGGTAGTACTAGAGTAGTAGTAGTGGTGGTGGTAGTAGTAGCTGTTGTTTTGTTGTTGTTGTGGTAGTAGTAGTATTTGTTTGTTTTTGTGGTGGTGGTGGTGGTGGTGGTACTAGAGTAGTAGTAGTGGTGGAGGTGGTAGTTGTTGTTTTGTTGTTGTTGTTGTTGTGGTGGTGGTGATGGTGGTGGTAGTAGTAGTAGTAGTAGCAGTAGCAGCAGCAGTTGTGGTAGTGGTGGTGGTGGTAGTAGTAGTAGTAGTAGTAGTAGTAGTTGTTGTTGTTGTTGTTGTTGTTGTTGTTGTTGTTGTGGTAGTAGTGGTAGTTGTTGTTGTTGTTGTAATAGTAGTTGTTTTTTGGTGTGGTGGTGGTGGTGATAGTACTATAGTAGTAGTAGTAGTAGTAGTTTTATTTATTTGTAGAGTTTTATAACTGTGATTTATCGTCTTAATATTATTATGTTAAGTTAGTATTTAATTTTCAAACACTTATATGTGACTATTATTTTATTTAGGTACAATTTAAAGTTTTAATACTCGTAAACGTATTAGTTGGGTTTTCTGGCATATTTTATTTTGCAAGTCTGTTAATCAATGCCAATTCACAGATACCTGGAGAAGCGTTCCAAAGTGACGGTGTCTGCGCAGTGGACAGAAGTCGAAAGTTTGTTCATTGCCTGTAAACATTATGTCGGAATATATTTTTATTCGAAAGAAAGGTCACACAAGACTGTAGACCTACTTTTGGAATGACGAAGCGTTTCTTGTGTCCTTCTCAAACAACGTGAAGGTATTTGGTTGGCAGTCATTTTACTGTGGTGGTGACTGCACAAGACGAATGAGGTGATCTGTTCTTCCTTTGTAGTGTCCAGTCCGATAAAAATAGAATAAATACCTCATCATGCGCTTTTAAAATAGTGGCAGGTACCAGCGTGTTGTATTGCATTTTATCCGTGACAAGTGATCCAAATAGCGACATTACACAGTGTTTTTCCACTCTTCTAGGTCGACATGCTCTTCTTCATGACATCAGCGTTTCAGCACGTTCTGTAGTTTATGGTCCAGCGCAGTTTATCATTGAATGTCTGTTTTCTGTGGTTACAAATTCTTCGTATTTGTGACGTCTCCGATTCGCACCTCGACCTTCTTATTTTCCCTTGTTTTACAGCGTCACTCCGTGTGTTTACTTTGTGAGCCTAAAAGAGGCAACGGTCGTCTTAATCTCCATTTCTTCATATCTTTAATTCTACATACCAACTAACTCAGAATACCTCTGTAATTATAAATCGTTACTAACGCAAGAATAAACTGTTTTTGGATTTATTCAATCCTTCGTCCTTCCGTATTTTGGTTTGCAATATTCGACTTCTTTGTGAAATTGTATTTGACATTTCAGGGTAAAAGTATGTTGAATTAATGTGAATCTGATATTTGTCATTTATCAAGAACACCATTTACATCGAGAACTGAATACAATTTTCTGTTTACCTTCAAGATATTGAACAAATTATTTCAGATTCTACTCAGTATGAAGTATGTAGTGTACTAGCAAATCGAAGTGAACAGCTGCAAAAAAATTAACACAAGTGACTGTTTCCTTATTATAAAACCAACTAGATGCACTAATTTCTCAAATTATTTTTGGAATGGAAATCTGCATGTTTCACACAGTTATTCTGTCCATCATCAGGAGTCATACGGGTTTTGGTGACTGCTTGCTAGCAAGCAGTCACCAAGTATGACACATACCACTGCTGTGTGTACAGTGCTGGGCTCCTGATGATGGACAGAGGAACTGTTCGAAACATGTAGAGTCCTATTCCAAAAATAAATTTGAGAAATGAGTGCATATAGTTGGTTTTATTATAAGAATATATCATGATGCACGGACCTCTGAATGTCGAATGTAAAACACAAGTGACGATAAGATGTAGCCTACAGATCTGTAATATACACATTTGGAAAACATGTGCACCATCTCCTTCTTATTTGATGTCATAGTGTGACTGACAGCAGAAATAAACTGGTGACCAAGTGTTAGAGAAATACCGATAATTGAACGTCGATTATCTGCTAACATCGAAGTAGACCTGTTATCATTTTGTGTCTTTCATTTAAGCCAAGTAATCTGTGAACAAAACAGTATTTTTTTAGTTTTTATAAAGGTGCTACTTTCACGTCCGTCTCTAATTCAAAGGAAATATTTGTAATTTCCCCCTTTTTGGAAAGAGATATTGATGGCATAAAGTGGTGCTGCCTCACCGAATGAAGCTGTAAGCGATACTGCTGCCTGAGTTGCGCCGAACCTTTCCGCCCGATCTACGTACCCCGGAATTGACGGTCTGCTCTCCTGCTGCGCTACCCCGTGTGTCCCGTTGGAACACCACGCCTCGTGATCCAGGGCAATATTTTGTTATGTCTCAAGGTCATAATCTGTGTGGTTTATGGTGAAATTGCAAGATTGATTGCCAGGCTTTGACAGGAGTAACAAACATTCGTTTGTACCGAAAATACATATTTATTAAGTAGAACCATAGGGGTATACAGTGGGTTTCTGCGAAGGCCAGATGACATTCACACTTATAATTTACTGTCCTTGAGTTTGACACTTCCCAATACAGTCACTGATTACCGAAAAAGCTGGATTTTTTTTATTATTAACTAGCCAAAGGCCAGAAGAAATGACGGCAAAGACCCGAAAAGAGAGCTTATGTGACGAAACCAAAAATCCCCTCAGACTGTATTTACCTCAACTTGAGTGACTGGTCGTTAACAGGGGATTTTCCTTCTACAAATACAGCCAGCCTCATTGAGCAACTGATACCAGCTGCAGATAGACATTTTTGTTGGTGGTTTCCTACCAAACTCCGTACCAAATTTTCTTTCCTCTGTAACCACAGATTTCGTAGTGATACCTACGTGTATGTGGCACTAAGGTTTGTTCCACTTGAGACGCGACATTCCGCAACTGCGGTGTTAGCGACACCTGATGTTAAAGCTTGTAAACTCAAGTAGTGCGATTTAAAAACTTCATCATCTTGTCCACCTCAGTAGGCCTATGTTTATTTTTCATTCCCGCGCTTTTTCAGTTTATCAGCAACGTCACGTTCAAATCAACGCCGCTTAGTATTTTCACGAGATACAGGAAAATGTTTTATGGGTAAATTGGTTCACGGCGCTTGGGATCTGTCTCTTTCTGCCTACTGTCTTATTACCTTCAGTTTCTACTGATCTTTATTAACCAGGCCAAAGCGCATGTCGCTGTCGGAAATTATCGCGTGGCTGTCACTACAAATATTAATGTGAACGGTATGGCCAGACGATTGGATGGTAACATAAGTAGTAGTGTAGGTAGATCGAGAGAGACCTAGAGGGTATCCGTTCGTGAGACACTTCCTTCCGTGGCCTCAGTATAGCGTAGTTGAAACGCGGTTATCCTAAAGGAAGAATGTATGGATGCAACATCATTCCACCCCTTGAGGTTACTTGTTTATCGTGTCTGTCAACAGAACACGCAGGTGACAGACGACACAAACAGAACAACATCGGTGAGATTAAAGGAGAGAGTCCCTGTCTTGCCACATACAGTGACGTACAAAAATAACAATTGCAGATTTGGGGATCGCATTAACCAAAGCACATATCCACATTTGTATTTTACTGTGACTAAATTCAACATGTTCAGCGGTGGACAGAGACAGACAGACTATCACACTTAATTATGAAATGTCAGCCACGCGGGAAACGAAGCCAAGGACGACCCCTCAGAAGATTTCTGTGCTGCTGGTGGGACCAGAACAGGTCGCGAGGCCTAACACCCTGCAAGCTATATGATGATGCGACTAATCTGATGTTAGGCCTTTTTCTGATTATTTCAGTTAACGCTCCGGATCATACAGTTTGTATAATGCAGCAATTTTGTTTTATTTTCAAATAACCAAAAAGTGTGACAGGAGTTTTATTACTATATATTCTATAGAGAAGGGTTATTCAAGAGCCGATAGTTGCTCAGATGATCGCGACCTTTCCTGACTTCGAAGTGCAGGGCTCAATACCAGACCCAATTATGAAACTCGTCAAAAGTCCCACACGTTCTGTAATATACATTTTAATATTATCCTTCTGACTACGTGGCAGCTTCCAGGTTGTCTCGCTGTCTCTCTTTGGCACTTGTGTTCAATAGCCTTGTGTTTTCCGGTCAGGAACGTAGCACTCAATTTTCGTCATTCGCAAATATGACCGGTTTTTACGTTTTCATGAGAATGCAACTTCTGCGAATATTGGGGTTACACCAGTGTTGTTCTCAACCCATTCTGAACGTAAGGGCAACAACACTGAAAATGAGCCTGTATTTGTGTAAGGTCATTTCATGGTGATTTGTGACGCTAACCTGAATAGCCTTTTATAGGCTGTGGTACGATCGTTTACGAGGAATGTGCTAGTATCCCCATTTTATGAGTTTTCGCCTCTTGGAACATCTCCACTGCCAGTTGTAATATCGTTTACCAGTTCATGGTTGTCTGTCCGGTGAACCTACTGCCATTGAAACTGTTCTGGGATTGAATGGAACTTTATTTATCCGGATTTTACTATCAGGGCTGTTTAACGTCCGCGTTGCCGTCTGCTTCATGTAATGGCCTCAGCACCTTGCTGACTTGATGCTGATGTAGCTGAAAGAGTCTGTTTTTGCCAGAAACGTGATGTTTCACCATACGTTCTGCTACTGTCGCACTGTCTTACGGCTTACGCAGGCTATTGAAGCTTCTGCAATAGATAACATTCAGAATGAAGGAACTGCCACTAATGAAACTGCGTTTTTAGGCGCTTTTCGCAAAATTGCGAAAAGCGACTGTTAACTTCATCATGTCTGCCCGTCCGTCCGTCCGCGTAGAACAACTCATCTCCCAATAGATGGGTTTACATTAAATTTGATATTTGAGTGTTTCTAGAAAATCCGTTTACAAAATTCAAGTTTCATTAAAATCTGACAAGCATAACGGGTAATTTACTTGACGATCAATATACATTTTTATCATATTTCTTCAGTTCTTCTTGGAATGAGAAATGTTTCTGACAGACTTTGTAGAGAAAATCAAAAGACATTTTATGTTCAATAACTTTTTTCCCCCGAAAATCATGCCGTTTGTGAGATAATGTGGACGAGTACTTTACAGCCGGACGGGTCAGAGATGACGATAGGGCGCAAGCGCATTGCATGCTGGATACCTAAGGCTAAACACGCACACATATTGCTTTTACACTGCAACAATGGTTGCACGAATGCTCCTCAGTGTTAAGTTATACGTACGTTGACTGTCTTGTGACTAATTGAAAAGAGAGACGCGAACAAATAATTGTAAAGTTTTGTGACGGTGGTTTGCCATTACATCGTAGTTATTTTCGACATTATCCATGTGTAAGTTACATTTTGGACCGAACTCGGTGGCCGTGATGTCTAACGAGGTCTAAAGCCGCTTGTTTTCTGGGATCGCGTTTTCGAATCCCGCTGAGAGCATGGATGTTCGTCTTCTGTGTTTATCGCGTGACGTGCTGATCCCTCGTTCAGAGGAGTCCTATCACGAGTGCGTGCTTGTGTGTGTGTTTGTGTGATCTGGAATCCTCAACGGTGAAGCGGCCTAGGTCCGTTTTGGGCTGTTGCCCCACAGACAAAATAAATTTATATGGCTTATTTTTATTGTTACACCGTGTATGTTGTCGAGTTACCCAATTATTAAACCATGCTGCAGCATGCTGCCACAACACCCAACTTGTACAACGAAATTAATCTGTGACTATTTCTAGTGTGACTTTAGCAAGGAATATATAGCTCCCTGATGATGGTCTTAGGACCGAAACATGTCAGAGCGTT
>Ga0136643_10018652_pt1 | contig 10468 bp, 10 predicted proteins | sample TergutLab28metaG_FD_96883 | JGI IMG/M metagenome (GOLD analysis project Ga0136643, IMG submission 96883) | Labiotermes labralis P1 segment gut microbial communities from Petit-Saut dam, French Guiana - Lab288 P1 (version 3) (version 3) | ecosystem: Host-associated > Arthropoda: Insects >... | reverse complement strand
CCCATCTCATTCTTCTCGATTTTATCACCCGCACAATATTGGGTGAGGAGTACAAATCATTTAGCTCCTCGTTATGCAGTCTCCTCCATTCCCCCGTTACCTCGTCCCTCCTAGGTCCAAATACCGTTTAAAAATTCGAAACAGAGAAATGTGTCCCAACCAACATTCGGTACTGATTTCTCGTCTTCTTTGTCCGAAATGCATGTGTCAGTAGCCTAAAATGACTTACTATATCATCGCACTCATTTAAATGGGCTTTTGTTTTCCGAAAAATTATCACTGATAAGACGTTGGGATGCCCATGACTGAGAAAAATCGCATGATGACTATCAAAGTTGTGAGAGACTAAAAACCAAGAAGACCACAATATAAACTTGTAACTGCTTTCTTTTTTCAGAGTAAAAGGCAACATAAAAAATATCGAACGTTACTCTTATATAACCTAATATTTAGTGCGATGGAGAAGAAGCGGTAGTGGTGTGGTGTACTGTTTGAAAACATTTGTTTCAAATGGCAGAATGAGAACGCTGGTGTCACACAAATCTGTTACGTGGTGAGCAAATGTCTTTTCTTTTGTTTGTAGTGTGAAATGCGCACAGATGAAGACGGGTATTTTGAAATTGCTTCCACATAGTCCCAGCTCCGTCCCGAGCTGTAAAGAGGAAGTTGCACCTCCTTAGTTGAGGTATTCTGCACAATTCCTTGGTGTAGTTAAAAACCAAATCCCTTCCTTGACCTGAAATAAAAATTATAGGACATCCACAACTTCTGGTAATATGACTGACGAAATCTGGCGTGAACTCTCAAGTAACTGAATATTCGAAGGCCTCTGCATACTACTGAAATGATCAACAAATTTTAAAAGCCATCTGTTCGTAGTGTGACTGGTGGAGACGTGTAATTTGAAAAGCGTCTGTACGTCCCTCGAGGCTACCAAGAGACATCCCGAATTCTATTCTATCTTAGCTTCTCTGACATGCGTCACTGCGCATTACCTAATCACGTCTCCTCCCTCATCTTAGACCACTACTGCTTTATATTTGTCAAACGAGGAATTTCTCTTCTCTATGGAAGGACAAAAAAGTCCTATCAAGATGAAACACGCCAAGGTGTTTCGCCAGTTTGTCTGGTACTATTACTTGTGCTTCTTAGCCTTTCTGACGACTGTAAACGTCACCTAATGGGACAGCGAAATGTTTGTTCCAGTTGGAGAATCCAGCCGGTCTGTGCTGAAGGCAAAATGGACCCTATTTTTGTTCCTATAACGCATCCCGTACAGACAAGTAAACTTGTAATTACTATTGCAATATGGCGACTGAGCACATACACATGAGTAGTAAGTCATCCCTTTTGCCGCCGGAAATGAAGTCACAGTCACGTGATGTAAACAAATATGGCGGGGTCAATGACCTCTGGACCGGAAGTGACGTCACATGTAAACAAAGATGGCGGGCGGACTTGTCCCAGGCGGTCACGCGAAGTAAACAAATGACGTCACATGCAAACAAATATGGCGGATGACCGAATTATGGCAATGTGGCGTTTTAACCTACCTTTAACGTCCTATACGTAACAAATTACGTCACATGTAAACAAATACGGCCGACGGTAGCCCCCCTCAGAATAATACCTACAGAATCGGGTTTCAGAAACATGGTCCGGAACACCTTTTTTGTGATAGGTTCCCGAGAGGGCTCCATCTTGAACTATTTCAAAACAAAATTCCGAAAAGCACAGCAAGCCTGCCTCAGTACATTAACGTCGTCCATGCAGTAGGCCAACAGTTCTTCCCTAATGTTAAAAATTTTATCTTTTGCCCCCTCATACCAGATCAAAAATTGGGCTCGCTCATCACCTCACATAAACACTGCCCCATAATACTTGGGTTCGGGATAGGAGTCCACATAATCCAAATTGTTGGCCGTGTTGAAAAAGTTGGGAAACTAACCCTTCCTGCATGTGAGGTCAAGAGATTTAGGCATGCTCTTGAGACTCATAGGCAAATAATTCAACGAATCCAGAAAGTGGAGATTCTCCATGAACATACTAACAAGTTTTTGTAAGGATAATTATGAATTGCAGCACCTATCTCAATTCCAGGAACCTACTGAGAATAAAATGTGCGTAGTATCCATGCGAGTTGTGTGAAATAACATGAACCTTGTCCGCGAATGATCGAGACTGCCGAAGGTAATCAATAAATTTGCCTACGGGTTCTTGCCAGAACGCACGGATACGCTTACCACACTGTTCACAATCGACACTTAAATGATACACCGATTCACATTTAGAACACATTTGCTGAGAACATATGAAGTTCGGTACATGTTCAAAAGACCCATCAGGCTTTTCAAGGCCTTGCGTGCACTTCGTATCGAAGAAAACGTACAAAAACGTGTCTGACAACATGGTGGGCTTCAGTGGAGCCACGTAGCAGAAGTGACCTGAATGTTGCTTCTTACTGCAGTAATTACAAAATTTCTTAAAACATTCATGTTACGAATCAGCTGTTACCAAATAACTACAATTTCGGCATACCTGTTTCCACCGATAAAATAGCTTGCCTTTCACTTTGAATGTTATGTGATTCAGAAAACTTCATCACTGAGAACCAATCTGTTGCATGTACCATTATTCTTGGCCTGATCCTTAGTACAGGGTGGTGTAGCAGTACACAGGAAACAACTTCGTCACATTCGTGCTTATTGTCATACAAAGTATCACACCTGTTACACATGTACTTTTTGTCCATAGCAACCTTAAGGTTGGTAATGACATTAAAGTGCCCAAAGTCCCGATCATGCAGTAAATACAATTTCTTGGCCGAAAGGAAATTTCTACTAAAAATGACCCTATCGGGTTTCAAACCATAATACACAATTTTGTAGTCTGAAAGTTGCTCTTGAATATTTCGAATTTTTTGATAGCTTCCGCCACTGGTCAAATCAACGTCGCAAGCCTTCAACAGGTTTTTAAACCACACTCATGCCTATATGAAGCGTACTTAGGGTCACCATTAACCCGAGCCATAGCGATAATTAATGCATAAGCCAGATAGATAAAAGCCGCCATAACTGCAATAATATTTCTCTTTATAACGCTCATCACATCCAAAGATCGACCCTTCCTCTTAACTCTGCCGTTACCAGGAGGTAGCCACACATCGTCTAGATGAAATTCGAGACGGTCAGTGAAACAAAACCTACCATTGCTTTGAATTACTTTCCCGAGTACACCCCAAACCACATCAGGTTTAAGCTGGTCCTGGCGACGCAAACTAATGCCAACCACTTTATCCAGTACATCCTCAGAATTGCGGATTCTCAAATCCACCAAATCTCTACCCGGCACGTCATCGACTAGATACTTTGTTAATGCAGTAATGCATTCCTTCAAATATGTCGTAGGGTCTTGCTCTTCACTAGAAACACTAAACTTTATAAGAAAACTACGCCCGGTCGCGTTAAATTCCGGAAACGATTTTGCCGTCTGATCCAAAATTAAAAAGGGTAGCTGTTCCGACATGGGTTTGTTTCTGCTGGTAGATGCTATTTCCTCCCTGCTTACATAGGGGGCCTGAGCAGAAGAAATAGCTTTCTCCCTATTCAAAAACAAGTTCTTTGCTATATTTTGATTTGTAACAATATCTTTTCACTAATGGGGTTTTAATGTTTTCGCCACTGGGTTTGTGATTTTATCGATCCAAAGAATTTTAATGAATTTACCCTAAGTTGGCCATTAACGCTAATAGATTTGGCCTGGTGCGTGGACAGGCTTCTAATTTGGCTTGTGATCTTATCGATCTAAAGGAATTTTAATGGATTTAGCCTTGGGCGTGAGCAGGCTTACTCATCTACGGAAAGGAAGACAACTACCGCACGAGTTGGTAACCATCTCTCAAACCATGCGCGTGGAATTTAACTCTGCTAGTGATTGTGTTTGTCAGTGTGCATGTTCTAACCTGCTAACCCTGAGGCAAACACCAACCCTCAGTTTCGGTGATAGTAGTCTACTCCGCCCTCGCAAGTTTACCAACAAGCCTCACTGTGGTCGGTCGTAAAAGTTCCAAATAATGGATTTTCTAGAACTCGGTGATGTTTCGTTTCTTCCAAGCTCAAGCACTGGAAACCTGTGTGAAGTCTTGAACAATATTGTAGGACAAGGTGCTTCGTACGACACATTTTAAGTTCAAAACACAAAGTGGTTATGGTTGGTAAATGATATTGTTACGACCATGAACGGTGATAAAGTGTTGTGTGGTTAAATCGGTCTGTACCCGAGTTATACAGCCGTTATCCTAATCTTTGTGAAGGAAATTCATTTCTATATGTTGTGTACTGGAAAGTTAAATTACGCAGATTATATTGAAAAATGTATTTCCGATAAAGAGTGCACATTCATGTTGCTTACAGAACACAATTTTAAGTTGGTTACAGAACACCACTTTCAGTTAACGTTTGGTGGTGAAGCAGTTACAATATCGTTCGAAGCAAGGCAATTTCCAAAACTACCATTCGAACTAATATTTGCAGAAGGTTTATTGAAGAAAATACAGGTGTCTTCTCTGGCTTACGGAATAGTAAGTATCAATAGCCGTGTTACATACATAACTAATGAAGTAATAACGTCAAGGCATGACTGTGTTTGAACGTTACGCTTGTGATTTGGACTTACCTAAAAAAAAAAGGTGGCTGGCTGCACACTGTATATGCGGTACTGTTCCATGTATCTAAAAAGACCTGTCCCTTCTACATATTATACTGCACAAAGAAATCTCATCGTTTGTTTGGAGAAGCTCGGTGTCGTAAATTGAGCATAAAAGACAAACCCGCCAATTTAAAATCACAATGTGTTAATAAGTTACAAAGTTCACTCACAACCTAATCAAACTGTAAGTGTAAAAACAGAAAATGTATTTAAAAATTTACGCGTTTTTTAATCACACCGCAAGCAACCTTCTGTCAGCTACCAAACCACACTTTGCTGATTAATTAAAGTAAGTGTATAAACAAGAATAAAAAGGGCTAACTTGCATTTATATATTTGTAAATTGAAAATGGTGTGTCTTTATTTTCCTTATTACAATATACCTGGGATAGGATCCTTTAAAAAAAATACATGGCTAAAGCAGCAGGATTCGAACACAGAATCTTTCAATTATGAGTTCGGTATCTTATCGCTTCAGCCAAATCTTTTCAAATATATAAAGTCATATAACGTTTAAGTTAGGTTTCAAACCTAGCGCGCTAGCTACCATATTGTAAAATGGCGGATTTTAAAGTTAATATTGATTTAAAACTAGCGCGGTGGTAGCCATATTCAAAATGGTGGCAGGCGGTAATTCAAATTTAAAGTTAGTTTAGAACAAATTGAAATAACGCGCTAGTAGCCATATCGTAAAATGGCGGACTTTAAACTTAGGTTAGCGTTCATTCAAAATAGCGGCAGGCGCCAATCTGTCTGGTCCTGCACGGCTCCATACTGTCTGGCATAATTAGGTCATCCGCCATATTTGTTTACACAATTTACTTGTTTATTTCACGTGGCCGCCGCCATATTTGTTTACATATCAGAGGTTAAATTAGGTTAAGGCGCCACGCGGCCTGGAATAATTAGGTCATCCACCATATTTGTTTATATACTACATCATTTGTTTAAATCACGTGACCGCCGGATCAAGGTCGTCCACCATATTTGTTTACACATCAGAGGTTAAAGTTAGTTTAAGGCGCCACAATGTGTGGCACAATTAGGTCATCCGCCATATTTGTTTACATACTAGGTTATCTGTTTACATCACGTGATCGCCGGAGGGAAGGTCGTCTGCCATCTTTTTTACATTTGACGTCATTTCCGGTTCAGATGTCATTGACCTCGCCGCCATGTTTGTTTCCATCACGTGGCTGTGGCGTCACTTCCGGCGGCAAAACGGGAGGCTTACTATTCACGTGGGGTATTTTCTTGACTGAAAGGTGTTCCGTAACGTAGTGAAAATCCATCAGTTGTGGACTCCAGTGCAGATACAGAGCATTCCTTTCTTCGGAGTCGTGCAGCTGCTTGATCTGTTCCAACCAAATATTGTTCCCAATTCAGGTACCGCATTAAGTAATGGGCTTATATTCGGCTATAAAATATCAAAGTACACTTTGAATTGTACAACAACGCTGGCTCTCCTACATGTTTAAACTAATCATCGGAGAAACTTTCACATCTTCACAGGAAAATACATAGTTGTATAGTCTTATACACGTTAAAAGCAACATTTATGCAAGTGTTCGTAATACCTGTAGCAAAATGTATATACCACGTATGTAAGTAGTTCTTAATTGTGAATTTGTCCTAGGGAGATAAGATGCCCCTTCCTTTTAAGGTACTCTAGTACCTGTTTAAAATGGATTAATATTATTTAAATAGTAGCAAATAATGGCGTTCGTATTTAAGTATGAAGTAACGCATTCGTAAATATGGCTCGTGAATGTTATGCGGGTGTATTGATCGAGTTTTTTTCCCCCCATTCACCTTACTTGGCCCATATTACATTTTTCGTGGTTCCACGACTGAGTACCGCAGAGTTAAACTGTGGATATTGTGGATTTCGTCACCGTGACGCTCGTACACTGTACCTTGTGTGGTAGTATTAGTTTGTGTTGTGTCGTCACAGTGGAACCCACTATGAAATTTATTTTTGCATAGATATTCATATATGTACGTACAATTGCCAGCGCGTATGCGACCACGCAGATGAGAATATATACATGCGTCTTGCTGACCCACATCTACATATTCATTTTTCGGTTACGCAGAATTATCAGATTCTGCGTTTCAATTGGCACAGTGTGGCGTGATCTGTAAAAATTTGTGGACTATAATTCCTATCTCAGTGGTTAATAAACTTCATATTTACTCTCTTTTTACCGTTGATCCCGGTTCGAAGCCAGAACAAAAATATGCTCGGCGGAGAGACAGGCAAAAATACGTGGGAAGAATAAAGTAAAATTTAGGACTTCCAGGAAAAGAATTTCTTTTGTGTGCAATATACTGGTACATTGTGAGGGTGTGGACTTCAAGGTTACTTGTATTAAGCTTATGACTGTGTTTATCACGCGAAGGGATGCGGCATGCTTTTAGCTAGGGTTACAAACATATTGCCGCTTTGTCTCCCTAGGAACAGTACATTCTATGCCCCTTTCGGCATATATCAATCGGACAGCTGTTATGCTTGATGAGAGTAGAGGTCGTGAAGCTAGCATAGGTTGGGTTCGGGGACTTCTTAGCTGACACTCTTGTGAGCAGGTTGAAGCGGAAACGTGACAATACTAAAGCGGTGTATTTTGTTGATACAGTTTCTAAAAGTACCGGACACAAATAAATTGAATGTGAATATTAAAGTATAAAAATTGGCGTGACTGTGAGAATAAAACTAAAGAGGCCTAACCACAAATATCCTTCTTATCATCTAGTCGGCAGATACTTAACGTTTCCTGTGACCACAACGCGTTATAATCCCTGAGTGGAGTTCGTGTTCCCGTCTTTGAGATTTGGCCGGTTAGACTATTATTACAGATCTAATCGAGTGATGAAACAAATGGGACAGCTGTCACAAAAGATACACAAATATCACAGTGTTCAAGACCCAACATTTTCGCACTAAAACACGCAACCATTGCGCTGCGGAAAACATCATATATATTAGACATATTACAAAACCTGGATTAATGCAATGTACACCTTGTGTAACCAAAACCAAGTGCCCAAACCGGAAATGATTCAACCGTACAGATGCCGTCGTAACTCCAGTCATTTATTTACCTGTCTTCCTCCGTATATGCTTTTTCTGCTCCTTCCATTCATTACAATTACTGAAGCCAGAAACCTGTTAACTAAATGTAGCTACACGTCTGCAAAATTTGAAATAAACGCGGATTAATATCCATTAATTTTCCAAGACCTGTGAATGGGTCCCGCCACACAGCACTGATGAAAGATGCGCTGCAAATGGAAGATCCGTACATTTGCAGCTAAGCGGAAAAAAGGCGTTCGTCTTTTTCGGATATCATATTTGCTAGTTCAAGTCCCGGTATCAGCATAGTTTTTTCTCACCTGCACAAATACTTATTTAAAGTGCACAAATGTACCATTTAACTGTACGCTTCTGAAGTTATTTGTGCTGCACTGGTGAGGCTAGAAGTGTGACGTAGAATATTGCTGTTGCGTTTCTATGACTCGTTACTTACGGACGTTCTGATTCAAAGGGTCCGTGTGGACAAACAACTTAATTTAATACACGATTTGCAAGCGTGCTTTTGTTGAAGTATTTCACTTGTACTGCAAGTGAATTTGTATGTTAGTTATAAAGTTCATACACCAACCAGTGCACTCTTTATTAAACTTGATAAAGTTTTAAAATTTACATTAAAAATCTCTTCGACTTGCTCCTACATGTTTCGGTCTTTAAGCACGACCATCATCAGGAAGCCTTCATTACAGCCTAGCTAAAGTTATATTAGATTAAAATTCGGTAAAAAAAAACTACGTTGTTATATATTATGCGGTGGTGTGGCAGCGTGTCATAGGTATGGTGTGTGTACTATTCGCTGTGTTGAGTGCGAGCGCACTTGAAGTGCAGAATCCCTGAGTTTCCACCACCGATCACGATCGTCTCGTCATGTGATATAGGCTCCATTGGGGATCTGACGTAGCAATAGGTAAAGCAATCCCTGTACAAACCTGGACAGGCCCTAAGGGCTCCAGGAGTTTGAGGCTCCTAGATTTCTAGACACTCGGCACATGAAGGTGGCAAGATTGTCAGCTCTACGCACCGACCGCCTTTAACCCCCGTAAACATTCCTGGTACTCATTCCTGTTAGAGGCTGAGTCGACCCCATGGCCATAGTACCGCCGGAAGGATTATGACCATAAAAAATTCCAATGACACCATCGGGAATCGAACCCGCAACATTTTGGCTTGTAGCGCAGTGATCCAATGTAGCGCTGAGACGAAATAATATCATCTCAAGCGTCTGATATTAAGGTGCAAAGAACATCATAATACCCGTAAGGTTGGACAGGTCAAGATCCTGAATGGTAGCTATTCTTCATTTCACTCCGTATATTCTCGATGGGGTTCAAATCAGACACTCGTGGTGAAGAGTCAGTCAGTTCGACATCGAACTGCAGTGAGAGTCCTTAATGAACCACGTGAGAATCGACAATGTAGGAGAGTGGTGGAGTTGGAACAGGTTTAGTATATTCGTTTCCTCTTTTTTTTTTTAATTTGATTACAATTTTAAAAGAGCTAGAATATTTGATTTTTATACCTGAAGAACTCATTTTAATTAGATTTTTTGTTTGTTATTTTTGACACCCGATTCATATAATTTATGGAACTCTGAATTTCAGTACATAGCCAAAATATGAAAAAGAATTAGAGACACAAATATATAAAATTCAATATTTCTGATATTTATTAATAATTCTTCAGAGACTACAAGCTTAGTATCCACCACATGTAATACGCTATGGTAGGTACTTAAAGGCCTATTACTGGACATGAAATTGAATGTAACTGTAGTAGGTTTGCTGGGAGTATTCTTATTTGTAACGCTGTGCCATTGTTGGGAAATTTCCCTAACTTGCATTTATTCACTGTTGCATAGTAAAGTATCATGAGCAACAGTAATGGTCTAATGCCGTGCGGCACCATCCGCACCGTACACACGACCTACGCAGCGGCTCTCAAGACCACCACCCAACCCAAAAACTCGGTGCAGAAAACCATATGCTGCAACTCAACATCTAATGCTCCTGATGAAGACCGTATGTACCCGAAACATGTCGAGCTAAGAATACATCAGTAAAATTACCTAGTTGCATCAAGTTGGCATTTCACTTTATTTCATACAAATATTCTCTTTTGTATCTTCACTGGCGTCACAATTCGTTACGAAGTTTCAAAACAATTACTTCTATAAGGTCTATGTGATCTGAATTTTACAAAATCGTATTTTCCATATTCCATTAAAAGCGTGGGTTAAAAACACCAGTTAAAATAATAGTTGCCGGCCCCAGTGGCCGCGCGGTCTAAGGCGTAGGTCTGCGACAGCTCGTCAGCTGAGACTGTGGGTTCGAATCCCACCACCAGGGGCATGCATGTTTGTCTGTTGTGGGTTTTGTGTGTTGTCAGGTACAGGTCTCTGTGATGAGCTAAAATCACTCGTCCAGAGGAGTCCTACCGACTGTGGTGCGTCGTTGTGTGTGATCTAGAAACCTCGTGAATGAGGAGGCCATGGCCCACTGGGGGCTGTAGCGCCAGAAACAAAAATTTAAAAAAAAAAAAATTTTGAAATGAGAGAGAAAACCAACAAGATGCAACAGTTAGATGTTTATTTTTAACAATTTCTCAACATGTTTCGGACATCATTATGCCCATCTTCAGGAGAACAAGACGTATGTTACTGCATGTGGTGTG
>Ga0136643_10018651_pt1 | contig 10468 bp, 5 predicted proteins | sample TergutLab28metaG_FD_96883 | JGI IMG/M metagenome (GOLD analysis project Ga0136643, IMG submission 96883) | Labiotermes labralis P1 segment gut microbial communities from Petit-Saut dam, French Guiana - Lab288 P1 (version 3) (version 3) | ecosystem: Host-associated > Arthropoda: Insects >... | reverse complement strand
TTTTGTGTTTGTTGTGGTGTTGTGTGTGGTTTGGGTGGGGGCGTGGGGTTGTGTGTGCGTCGGGGGGGGGGGTGCGGGCGGGGGGGGGGGGGGGAGCCTAGAGATTTCTGAACAGACGCTTCCATTAGGTCTGCTTTATTCCTTTCTGTTATTCTTTCGTTGTAGTTCCGCTGCTGGTTCGTTATCCAGTTTTGTTGATAAGTCCGTCGCGCATACTCATTTACTGCTATTGATTACATGTTCAGGGCAAAGTTGCGTATTGCTAAACCAGTTTCCAAGTTTACGAATTCGTAATACATTAACTGCCCTAAGAAACGTAGTTTATAATGTCTTTAATTCTTATTTCCTTAAAAAATGTATATTATTCATGAGTGTTTTTGCCATGACCATTTTGTGAAGGAGGATGGTGTCATCGTTTAATGATTTAGACTTTGGCTGTATGACCGAGGAATAATGGTTCGATGTCCGGCAGAGGAATTGAATTTTATCTCTTTTCTCGTCTGTCATGGCGGTGTTCAGGCATAAGTGTTCTCTACGAGTGTTCTTTTGAATTGCCACGTGTGACTCAGAAGAAAATATAAACAAATACACCTGCTAGGTGATGTATTGACGAAATGTGAAATAAACTTGGACTTTCTAATCTAATTTGCAGTTCACTGCTTCACTTCCCTAACAAGATTTATAAAATAGCATACGGCTGTCTTACCCTAGCGACGTCGTAATATTAGCATATTTCTCTTCAGGAGAGGATGATGAACACTCCGGAAACCTTACAAATTAAGGTAACGTTTAGTGTACACATTACAAAGTCACTTTCATTCAAGAAAAATGGCGGCTCAACTTTTCTGATCCATACTCTTACCGGGGTGCTGATAAGTCCTTAGCCCGACCAGGAAGGATACTAGCTCGGAAGCATGTCAGAAACGCACGCGATTTCAACAACAACGAGATGCGAGCTGTCATTAAGTTTTTTTCCTTGCAAGGCAAGGCGCCGAAGGAAATTCACGCCATCCTGACAGAAACCTTAGCTTGTTTTCCTACCTGGTCGGGCTAAGGACTTTTCAGCACCCCTATATTATACCTTCATTACGAGAAGTAATTAAAAATTTTCCATTTCTGTAATTTCAGCAGTAATCCTTTAATTCAGTTTATCTTCTGGCAGAAGTAGTGGTTCTGTCTTACGTACTGAGTTATTTACCTCAAATGGAAATTCTGTTCCTTTATGCTTTTAGCACACGAGTGTATCGTATGTATACAGCACAATATCTCTCGTCGCCAATTGTAAGCAACACTCGCGCTAACTGAAACTGTAACGTGCGCTCCAGAGGGAAGCATCCTCCATCTGCCTGACAGTTTTCAGACACAATTGTCATGCAACTGAACTTTGCATGTGTCTGATAATATACAACGCCCGCCTAAGCACAAATACAATAAAGAATGGAACAGGTTTAAGAATACGTCGTTCCATGATGTGACTCCGTCTGGGCTGTTGGCTTCATCTTCATCATAGGCTTAACTTCTATCATGAATATGGCAACAACAGGGTTCGCCGAAACATGTGAAACATCTACCACACTACATACCATCCCAGCCCAGAAAACAACAATCTTAATAATAATAATATAATAATAATAATGTTTATTAACTGCAATTGGGTTGTTACCCGGTGGCAGTGGTTATTTTACATATGTACAAAATAAGAAATTGGTTACTACTTAATTTAAGTCGGGAGGGCTACATGAGAAGCATGTAGTGGCAACTGTGAATCTTGGGAACCATCTCAGCATTTGCTTATAGACACAAGGCTACCAAGAGAAACATGTGTCGAGGTGGCCGGTCGCAGGACCTTCCTAATACTGACTTCTAGCCAGCAGTCCGGCATGATGAAGCCACCCTAAAGAATATGCAATCTGATGGAAAATTTGATTATATATTCCACTGATAGGGTGTTATGATTATTGTATTTTAATTGAAATTGTATTGCGTTGTATTATACATTGTATTATATTACAAAACGAACGATAAAAAATGCGAGTCATTTGGCAGGTAAGGGCTGCAGAGTTTTGGTGGGGTAATCTGGAAAGAAATGAACTGCGAAACCTAAGTTCATATGGGCTGATACTGCATGTCGGCGGAATCGGACATTTTTCCCTATTTACGTCGCTGTTCTTGGTTAGTGGCATGTACCGGGACATGAAATAGCGTCCAAACGTACGGCGTTCGAGGTAGTCAGGTCGGGGCCAACAGCATAGTTTGGGTGAAAATAAGTTGACAAACACGTCAGTTAAAATATTATTAATGCAGAAGCTGGCCAGCTGGTACGCAATTTCGGACTTAAACAACTTTTTGAAAAGTAAAAATGTAAACGAAATATTTTTTGAAACGCGCCAGTTTTCTTTTTGTGCGAATGGAAGCGCAGTGAGACGGAGGTGGATGAAGAATACTGCTGGGCGATAACTTAGGCGGCGAAGTGATTATACTGCGGCCTACCAGGTTCCAGTGTGTTGAAGTTTGGGTTTTTTCTGGACTTCCTATTTGCATTAATTCATTTATTCCATCCATTAATTTCATTCTTTCATTCATACTTTCTATAGTCTGTCTTATGACAAATCTGTAGCCTCTTTCAAAGCGAGTTCTTCACAGAGTGCGATCTAGTGCTTCCTTTTTCAGTTTCCAGTATTCTGTCTTTTACCTTAAGTCATCCAGTAGCTTCTTACGTCTTCTTTCTCGTCTTCGCGTCACTTCTATCTCTCCTTCTACTTTTCTTTCAATGACGTGTTTTAGAAGGCAGTTCCTACGCAAAATGTGACCAATCCAGTTAGCCTTCCTTCTTTTTGTTGTATGTGGGATATTCCTGTCCTCCGTGACTGTATATTATATTCCGTTTTTCACAAGATCGGTCCAACTGATCTACTCTATTCTTCTCCAGCACCACATATGAAAACTTTCTACGTATTTCTGATCTACTTTCCTTATCCTTTTTTCATACGCACGTATTGACAGTATGTGTACTGAATTCCGTCTTGCGCGAAATTCACTTCGGACCGGAACTTCCCGAACGTAACTGCTGCGAAAGTCCGGGAGTGCCAGCGTCTATGTCACGTCAGTATATAATAGATACCGCCCGAAACTTGTGTATGTGCACGAGCATGCTTACGTACTGCGACTACCGTGTTTTTCAAGGGAAAGACACTATGTCACTTAGGGCTGAAACCGGTTAAAGAGCACTGAATCGTTTATCAGTGGCCTTGGCCACTGGTAATGTGAGATAGAAAGCGTAAACTGCTCGTAGAAGGGTAAAACTCGTCTTATAACATCAGAGTTCCCACACATTATTGTCACTGGACGTGAGTGGCAGGCGAAATTATTGACTTTTACTGATGTATCAGGAGCATTTCACCGTGAAGTATTCTACTGTGTCGTCCCGCAACCGTTGACATCCTGAAATGGCGTGATCTTCCACCATAACGATCACTACTAGCAATCTTAATGAGGATACAGAACATTTAAATAAGAGGTAAGACTTAAATACGATAATAGCGATAAGATAAAGAAATTAAGTGAGGTCGAATATGCATATGAGGTTACCAGGTTGAAGAATTCAGTTCCTCTGAAATGACAAGGAAAGGACTTATTTGAAAGTTAGTTCATATTATTAAGATTCCTTTAAAACTTTCTTAACATCATTAATTTCAACGGAATGGACTTACTGAAGTAGGCGGGTTGTTCAGTTTTGTGAAAAAAGTTCCGTCGTCACTTACTTTTCTATATCATTACATTCGCATAAGAAACGAGGCTCTATTGATTTGGTATCACAGAACTGAGGCTCGAAATATCTCTATTGGTTACCTAAGCTCAACCTCTCCCTCCGCCATCTAGAAACGTTTCCGATTGAAAGAGATTTCCTTCTATCTCTAGCTATGTGGCTTAAGAGATTTCAGGCTGATGGAGTCGGAGTGATGGCCAGAAGTTGGGATTTGGCACAGAAGTGGCGGGCTAACACTCACTCTTCCTCCTCATCCTCCTCCACACCTCACTTGCGATCGACTGTCAGCGGAATGAAGCTACCTGAGGGCGAGATTCGCCTAAGTCCACAGACCATTTTGACATGTCTTTATTGTGGAGTTCAGAGACATATCACGCACAGACGAGTTAGTTTTGCGTGTGAACAGCATAACTGACTCGGAGGGCAGCCATTGAACGGCCGGGTCATCATAAGACCCTTGTCTGGTTATATGTAATTATTGCAAACGTACGCAGTTTAGTAACATGCCTTATTTCGTGGCGCGAAACTAAATCTATTAAGAAAATTGTTGCGTTTTTAACAGTTTACTGCAGTTGATTTCCATAAATGCTTCAAAAGACGTGCAGCATAAGTAACAAATAGTGCTATGAGAAATGCAATGAAAGTTCCACTGTGTAAATCTCAAGCGAATAGACAGTTTGGCAGATAAATTTAAAGTTTAATGTTGAGAAAGGCATGCGGGTGCCTGCGAAGAATGTGTGGTGGGCTGTTGTAAACACAGTAATGAAACTTCGGGCTGGAGAAATGGTTTTTGTAGCACCTCAGATTTATTTCTGTCGTCTAAACATTCACGCCAACACAGTGGACCGCGGTTAGTCGGAAAAGTAGCCAGTCCGTGGAAATCAATAAATAAAACGTAATAAAATACAGTAAAAAAGGTAAATCAGTCCCATTACAGGCCGGAAGTACCCAGTGGGTTCCAGGAAGTTAAGGTTCCAAGATTACGTGACAATAGCCCAGGATGGTAGCAAGGCTGTCAGCCTTAGGCACTGGCCGCTTTTTACCCCCAAGAAATCTTCCTGGTACTCATTTCTGTTAGAAGCTGAGTCGACCCCAGTTCCATAATGCTTTCTGAAGGATTATGTCAATGAAAAATTCCAGTGACACCATCTGGAATCACACCAACGACCTTTCAATTTGTAACACAACACCTTAACAACTTTGCTGCCACGGTACCCAGTAAAATATAGCGAGTCATAAAAATGACTATTTGCTCTTATAAAGCATACGAATGATGCACCATGATAATAATGCCAATGGTGGTAATGATGACAAACTTCAAACGGCACTCATACTTGGTGTAGAGCTTAAGAATGGACACAGAATCCACATAGTTGCAATTCTATATTGAGGCAGGTGGCAGCGCGCTTCCTGGAGTACAGAGTTATGCGTTAAGAAACGTTCTGTGCATTGAAATTTAATGAATTCTTTACATAAGACATTATTTTCGCCTATTCTCTTGTTCTGTAGAATCTAGGCGTGAGTTGGAACAGGGAAAGGACTCGACTACGAAAAAATTATAGTTCGATTGCCGGGATGATTCTTCTCTTCTCCAGAGCGTCCAGACCTGCTCCGAAGCCCATCAAATGTCCTATTTAGTAAATATTTAGGCCACTTTCACCAGGAGTAAAGCGACCGCGGCTTGAAGCTGAATAATTATTGATCTCCAACTTTTGTTGTGTTTGAGAATAAGTCGAGCCATACATCTAGGGCATAAAGGGGGTTAAATTGAAGTGCCAATTAAAGGAGAGACATTTAGTGGAGGTCCTATGTGTGTGTGTGTGTGTGTGATTGTGTGCGTGTTTTTCGTATCTTTCGAAACTTCCTTCAAGTACTGGGCAGGGACCCAAGGGAGTTGACGGTTACATTTATATCCTGTCAAATACAATTGAATGAGAGAATTTCATGTTTGTGATCTTCACTGTTCTCGGATTTTACGCAGTGTAGATTGATAGATCGTTAGGGATGTTTCAGGACAACATGTCCGTCCCTTTCAAACAATCAAGGTGCGTAACATCCCAGAAGAGCGAAGATCTCATTTACACCGCGGCGGAAGCCGGAAATCACGCAATTTCGTGTTTATAATTAACATAAGCCGCATAAACGCTGCAAATTAAGTTATAGTGCGCATTTTGACCGCGCTTAAATTCGCTGTTATATAACCTTTTAATGTCTTTTTAGGTATTTCTGCCTTCTCATAATTCTATCTGTATGCTGTGTCATAAATGCGCTTATGGTTGGTTTTGGTGGTTTAATTTAATTAAATATGTTAGTAACATGTTTTTTTAATTCTCTAACTATTTATCTTTTCTCACAATAAAACAAACAGTTTGTTACGTCAAAATACAAAAATATTATATAATTCTGGGTATTTTGTTATGGCAACATGTTTCGGTCTTTTTTTCGACCATCATCAGGCCAACGTTCTTAAGTAAGTGGTACAATCAGTGCGTACTGTGTACTGTGGGATCCCATATTACTTAGGAGGTGTACACAAAACTAATCAACCTTGTAAGTAATACGGGATTCCACAGTACACAGTACGCACTGATTGCACATCTTACTTAAGAACGTTGGCCTGAAGAAGGTCTAAAGAAGACCGAAACATGTTGCCATAACAAAATACCAATAATTATATAATATTGTTGTGTTTTTGACATAATAAGCTGTTTGTTTTATTGTGAAAATTGAAACACAACTGAATGTCTTTAAACAAAATAAAAAAGACACTTTTCTGTTTTATAGTTCGTCATAAATGATTGATGACAGGGTACTGACACATTTAGTTATTAACAAATGCCTGATGCATTAATAGATGACAGAGGTAAAAGAAACAATTGTAGTAGAGTAGAAGGAGAATTTAAAGGTCTACTGGCGAAAATTTTCATTAAATTACACCTTGGGTGTAACGGAGTTATATTAAATGTTCAGTAGACTATTTTGCGTACCTCCAGCGAACATAAGGCCTCTTCTTCAGAAGGGAATAGTCACAGAGCTAGTAAAGTATTTTGTCCCCTTTCATAAACTCTAAAATTTATTAGGGCTTTGGTTAAGCCCAACTACTGCTCTCTGTTCTGAGCCAAGCGATTTCAGTCCGTACCCTCTCTTACTATTCCTTTTATGTAAACTGTGATGATATTATTCCTTCTACGCTGCACCTGCCGTTTTGCTTTTTATTGCTGGTCTTCCCACTAAAAAATCTGTCATCTTCTCTTGCATGGCTGATGCATTGCGCGACCACCAACATCAAGGACTTCAGTAACTGTGCCTTTTTTGTCTGATAATAGGGTTAAATATTAGTTTTATTACGCGACAGTGCACCAGAATAAGCGACAGTACATGTAACTGCTCATGCGCCAGAATATATTGTGAGGAGGGAATGGCGCTATACTCCATTAATCCATATGCCTTCATGAACTGATTTCCAATAGGTGTAATGTTAAGTGCTTTGCTTCAGAAGGTTAGATAATTTGATAATATTTTAATAATACGTTTTTTTACGACACTGGTGCTCAATTTTAACCCCTTGAGCGGTGCGCACGTACTTTTGTAGCAGCAGATGCCTTACTGCTGAGGGGTTCTGCTGTATCTTTTTCTTTCGGAACGTTTATAATCAAGCCATATTCCGGGGTCTAACGTCCAGTCGTAGAATTTTGCGTGATCGTGTTATTTTCGTACTTCCAATATTGATCAATTAACACTTGTGTTAGAGTACCTATTAGAATCATTTTAACGTAGGCTGAGGATGTGTTGAAAATAGGATGTTGAGGAGGATATTTGGACATAAAAGGGACGAGGTAACAGGGGAGTGGGAAAAACTTAATGATCTGCACCCCTCACCCAGTATTTTTCGGATGATAAAATCGAGAAGAGAGAGATGGGAGGGGGATATAGCGCGTATAGGGGAGCGGAAAGGCTTATACTGGGTTTTGGAGAGGAAACCTGGGGGACCCGTCTTGAGTCGATTTTCACGAAAATCACAAATGCTGAGTGGATTATATACGTATTTTCTACAACGTATTCGGTCCAAATCTTAAAACATGTAGAAAATGCGGGTAGAAATTCACTTGTTTTCATCTCCAACCAGTACTCCCACTCAAGTAAAATAGAGCATACTCAGTGCCGGTTTTTGTGAAACGTACATCAGTTATTAAATGTTGTGGTTATGTGCTTATCGAATTTCGTGATAATGTAGAAAATCCTGTAAATTTCATTGGGATTGCAAGTAAAATACGGCTTTCCCTGCACGGATTTTCACGAAATTTGCAATTGTTCAACGCCGATATGCGGATATCTCATTTACCTAATTTCACCAAAATAAGTGAAGAAATATTGTAAGTACAGCTGGATGGAAATCTTGCCTGTCTTTATATAAAGTGTGACTGTCGGTGAGCTCATGATCACGATATGAGCACCTGTTTGGTAGAATCCTAAAGTTTCTCTGTTCAGCTTTATGAATATCCAAAAGACGGCTTACCGTATGTTTTTGGTTCACAGACACATGGAAGGATGGACGGACGGACAGACGGATGTGATCTCCACACCAAAACTTTCTCTTCTAGCTTCTTAAAAAAGCCTAAGAGATATTGAGAAATATATACGTTGTAACTTCACAGTTGAACAGGTTCCGTAATTATATTTCACGGAAACTGTGGCTTTCTGATGTATTCGTTTAGTTCCAGAATACCAGGTAGTTTGCAGTACAGGTGAACGATCCTTTCAGGAAAGAACACACATTTTTTGAATGCGGTATTGGAAAACCAAAAGCTTCTCGCGGCACGAAATCTGGTTGTATATAACAATTTGTTTTAACGACATTTTCATCGTCGAAACTCCCATTTGGGTTTCCTTGTGGTTGGAAATTCTAACTTTTATTAAAAATGTTTTGTTGTGTTTTGAAGTGTTCTTCTAGAACGCTGCTGTATTGAGTGTTATTTTACGCACGATGAGCCTTTGCGGATTTAGCGAAGTAAAGCTTATAGCCCCTTTATGCGATATTTTTTTTTAATCTAAAGTAGTATTTACAATTTGTGGGCCGGGTAGCTCAGTCGGTATAGCAATTCACTACGGGCTTGGACGGTCCGGAATCGAATCCCGGTGGGGACGAGATTTTCCGCTCTTCCAGACCGGCCCTGGGGCCCACCCAGCCTCCTGTAAAATGAGTACCGGGTCTTTCCCGGGGGTAAAGTGCGGCCGGGGCGTGCTGCTGACCACTAACCCCCCTCTAGTGCCGCGGTCATGGAAGTATAGAGTTATACCTCTACCCACCCTCTGGGCCACACCGGGCCTGTAACGGGAACACTTTACCTTCTTTAGTATTTAAAATTTAATATCCTACCTCACATTAAACAAACTTCTGTGTTCCATTAGAAAGGCCGAAGCATGTAGTTGACATGTTATGTGTAACTGACAATATAGTTCTGTTATGACAGTCATGTCCATGCATAATTGTTTCCTTATGTCACTGGCTTATTTTTTTAGAGAAATAGTCATACTGTAGCGTGATTCCAAGCTACAGCCGCATTATCTGGGATATTACCCTGCGTAGATTGATAGTTTGTTAATTACATTTTGAAACACCCTGTAGGTCACGTCTTTACGGGTCAAGCAGTCCAATAAGAATTCCGGGAACACTTTGGTACGCTATTACGTAGGGAATGGTGTGGGCGGGAATTAAAAATCCCAGAAGAAAGAAGATCCCAGCGTTGTTGTTTATTTCGGGAATCATGTGAAAGGCATAATTACACTCTTTGAGAAAAACACGGAGCTCTTTAAGGTGAAACTACTTTGTTCTGCTAACGGATCAAAGAGGACAGCAGAAACTGCTAGCACGAAGAGGCTTTATAAAGTTGCTCTTTGAAGGAGGAAGAGTGCTAGCATAACTGAAAACGGGACTGACGTACATCTTGAGAGTACGAGAGTGATGTATTTGGGAGTCACTTCAGAATATCCGTATGCATCTCTTTAAGGCTTGTCAGTATTACATCTGCACCTCGCATGTGTCACACTGAGTTAATTTCTGTAAACGTTTTCGCTAAACAAAATAACATTACCATAAAGTTAGAGGTTCTGACGACGATGCCTATCAGGGACTAGGCCTATGCTCTTCCAGGCTGTGACGACGTGCAGTTTGGTAGATATGTCACTGTGTTGTGAAGGAACCTCCTGGCTATAATGCCAGGGTACAAGAAACGAGTCTTTTGAGGACTGCGCTCTTCTGGCTTATTACTCGACGTTCTGGGACAACTTAAAGGTCCCATCTTCAGGGATTTCTTGACCCCTGTAGATATTACCGATAGGTTGTCTCGAAACGTCGCTAATAAATTACCACTATATTCGCAGTGTACAAGCAACAAGATGCAACGTTTCACAATTTATTTCTGTAAGACGCTCTACATGTTTCAGATGGTTTTTCGGTCCATCATCAGGAGCTCAAAACTGCACATACAGCGTCAGGCATTTGTCAGACCAGTGCTGCTACCTGCTGTTAAACCGGTCAGGCTAGCAGCAGGTAGCAGCACTGGTCTGACAAATACCTGACGCCGTATGTGCAGTTTTGAGCTCCTGATGATGGAAGGAAACGCCGTCTGATACATGTAGAGCGTCTTACAGAAATAAATTGTGAAACGTTGCATCTTGTTGTTTGTACTCTGCGAATATGTT
>Ga0136643_10018649_pt1 | contig 10468 bp, 9 predicted proteins | sample TergutLab28metaG_FD_96883 | JGI IMG/M metagenome (GOLD analysis project Ga0136643, IMG submission 96883) | Labiotermes labralis P1 segment gut microbial communities from Petit-Saut dam, French Guiana - Lab288 P1 (version 3) (version 3) | ecosystem: Host-associated > Arthropoda: Insects >... | reverse complement strand
GGGAGCAGCAGGTATGTTATGTATAAAAAAAAAAAACCACCGACGACTAAAGAAGAGGAGGAAAAAAAAAACAAAAAAGAAAATGGGTGGGGGGGGGGGGGGGGGGGGTGAACCACACATAAGTGCTATTCATATCAATACTTCTGCTACTACAAAATACTGAAACAAGATCATAGGTCTGACTACAGTAGAACTAAGCTCCAGTTTTGGTAACACCAAACTGAAAACGATACAGTTCTTCTAATACTAAAACAGACTTTTAAAGGTATGGAATGGGAATGGACTTCATTCATTTAGTTCAGGACAGGACAAGAAGCAGGCTCTTGTGAACATGGAAATTTGACTGGCTCAGGATTTACCAGCTTCTCAAGATGGACTCTGCCCCATGCCAATACTTTTAATCAAATGGTCATAAGAAAGTAAAATGTTGCCATATTTTCATTAAAATTCCTGTCTCAGATGTGTTCATAGACACACGTCTGTGTAGGATTTCATTACATTGCTGGTGTCCAAACTGAAAATAGAGGCAAGCACCACCATACACACATTTCATTTCCCAATTCATGTATTCACAACAGCAACTAGCCTCGTCATCTGTGTTCTCTCTGTTGCACAAAAATCATACTGAAGAATCTGTTGTACTACTCCCCAGTGCCACACACGTTTCAAACACACATATGAGGGCTGTCCGGAAAGTATCCGGCCATGTTGAATATCTCAAGAATCGGTTGAATGGCCTTGATGTAACTTGGCAGCCAGTTAGAGGAGACCTTAATGTGCATCCATGAACAGTCACACTCCCGTGGGGCTAGTGAGTCGGCAGTGAGACGCCGTTGACTGAGCTTGTGAACTGTGACAAATCTCCCCCATTTCAATGGCGATTTTAGCTTTCGGAAAAGCCAGAAGTCACAGGGAGCCATATCTGGGCTGTAGGGGAGCTGACAGATCTGGGTGACGTGATGCTTTGCCAAAAAAAGCCTGCACAAGAGCTGTAGGATGGACAGGCACATTGTCATGATGAAGCTGATCTGCTCACTCAGTCCTTGGGAATGCAACGATCACAGAATACACAAGCTCAGGCAACAGTGTCTCACTGCCAACTGACTAGCCCCATGGGAGAGTGACCCTTAACAGATGCACAGTAAGGTCTCCTCTGACTGGCTGGCAAGTTACATCATGCCCACATGACCGGTTCTGGACATATTCAAAATGGCCGAATACTTTTCAGAAAGCCCTCGTAATCATCTCCACTATGCTCATGTGAAAAACCTTTCATTAATAAAAACATAACATTCCCCCCTCCTTAGTGTGCGTGTGTGCGCGCGCATACTTTCATAATGTCAACAAATCACAAAACCTGCTTAGCAGGGTACTGTACCCTAACTGCAGACTCAATATCCACATTCCCAACATCTTGTTTACGCAGGCAGGCACATTAAGCACGCATCATGATTTCTTCCACATGCTGCCACTCCAAAGTCCCTACCATCAGAGTCACAACACCAATCACAAACAGCTAACTTCAACAGGAGTGACTGACCATGACAACAACTGCACACCAGTATACACCAAATGTGGCTTGTGAAGAATGACAGAATTGGTAAATGCCAAATGCAGTAAGCAATATTTCTGAAATACTACCCTAAACACAGTTTCTGAGGTTCCATAAGGGGGGGTATACTAAGTTAGTGCTGACAGACATGACTATTTACAAATACAACTGTGATACACCAAATTTAATATTCCGAGACCATTAGCAACAAAAATTTTGCTGTATGAAACAAGATCCTGCTACAATTTGGTCTTCAATTATTGGAACCAAAGAAATAATCCAACAAATACCAAGCACAAAGCCAGTCATAAAGAGAACTACGGCTGAACTAAAAAAAAAATATAAAAAAAACCCACCACCACACGGTGGGAAACACAATTATTCCTGCATTGTACTCAGACACATGTGGCTGTAATACTGACATTTCCTGGCCACTGCCCAGGGCACAGCCTTACATCATTATATCAGACTAGTGCCACAAAACTTTATAACTACACATGATTATGGCTTGGTGCACTTGTGCTTCTAAATCATGGCATTTCCTGCCCCCCGTTTCAAACAAGCTACCCAAAGTATCACTGAAAGTAAAAAATATCTATGCTACTATCCCAAAAAAAATCATTTATAAAATGGTACTTTTATACAAAATTACAAACATTTCACCTTAGAAACTCAAAATCCAAGACTCATACTACTGCATTTTGAAGTTCATCAGCAACACAAATTAAAAACTTCAAGTTAACCTTTATCTGGAATGTCTAACAACATAAACAATTTAGACAACAGTCTGTGCAACTGTTAGCACTAAGGTCCCAAACAGTCACTCACTTATACCGACTACAATCTGACGTAAGTATGAATTGAAGTTGATGTGTAGGGTGAACGTAACAAGTGGTACAGTGATACACTTCTTGTTCTGGACAAAGGTAATACATACTTATGAGCTGCCACACAGCATTCACTACTCAAAATGAAGTTGAAGATCTGTCTTGTGAGAGAAAATGCAATATACCAGGCTTGTTTGAAGTTGTGCCATGCCAAAACCATTAAAAGAAGCTAAAAGCAATCAAAATCTCTCAAAGGATCTACTGCCTCCTTCTTCAGGGTTTCAGTAATGGTTTATATGACAACACAAACCAAACAATCATGATTCACACTTGTTTGGGCTTTGTTCCTATACAATTGTCAGTGCTAAGTTAAAAATTTGACTCTCACTAAACAGGCAGTACGTGCTCCAAACACTGATTTTTGTTTTCATCTTTCTGGTGCAGCATGACAAAAAGGGGACTCTATAATGAATACAAACTGTTATAAAAAACCAAGCACCATACTCAATATGATGATTTCCCATCAGTTTTGGTATCTGTGAATATTATAATATGGGAATATGTGTGTGTGTGTGTGTGTGTGTGTGTGTATGTGGTGTGGGGGTCGAAGGGTGGGTGGGAGAAAATGTGCATTCTCGTTTCTTAATGAAATGCACCATATAATACTGTGTCAAATCAGTAGACACACAAACTTTACCCACAGAATATGACTGCCAAGTGGCATATAGAGTAAACTCTGTTAGCTGTTAACAGACAAAACATCAAAATTTTTGTGTGGGCACACATTCTACTCAAACATCTCTGTATAGAGACAAGACATCACACACATCTGGCTCCCATTATGACATGTAAGTATACTAACTCTATCAATATTAAAAACTAAAATATACTGACCTACATTTTGAAGAAAGTGGACATAACATCTATACAACTTGCATCACATAACTATTGTCCTTAGGAAACAAACACAATATCTTCTCCTAGTACCAGAGAATTCAAAGTTGTATCTTTTGTAATCAGAGAGTTCTATGAAAAGCAGTATGACAATTCACATGTATCCACACATACATACACACACGCAATGTAAAATCCCACTGGGACGACAAAAGAATGCACATTTTTTGTAAAATACACAGCACCCTCATTAACAGAAGCCTTTTTGTTTATCATTATGTTTAATTTTGCACAGGACCTCCTTGAATCTCATTACTTCAATTCAATGACAAATAATACAATGGGAAAATGATTATCCCAAAGTTCATGCTACTGTGCTGGTATCTGTAAACCACAATGCTACTCCATTAAGCCCTTTCCCACATCACACTAACTCTTAAATTTGGGACAATGTTATTACCTACAACCACATGGAAGTATTTCAACTCCTTGATGCAGAGACACTTACTTCATGATGAAAAGTATTCAATTGCTTTTAACATAATTCATAAAAGTCTGATCATGTGATTTAAAAAAAAGTCATCAAGTCAAGTCTTGCCAACATAAAAAGTCATTAAATACTTTCATACATAGTTTAGATTTTGAACCATGGTGTGCAGCTAGCCAATGGTCAATCAATTCTCTTCCAAATAACCAAGTAAGTTCACCATTGTCATCCCCGCAACCCCCCCCCCCAAAAAAAAGAGAGTGAGAGAGAGAGAGCAAGACAACTGAAAGAAAGAGTCCACAATGAAATAAGAAGCAAAAATACTGCAAATTTTAAACAGCCACTCTTGTAACCACATAAGAGAAGAAATTATGAGAGATCAACCAGAGTCAAACTGGAAGATTAAAGAGAAAGTTACACAGAATTCTTCACGTTTTCTTCACCGTCATACCAATCAGTACTTTTGCGTGTCCTTAAATACAGTTCCATTATAACATTAACATATGGTGGCAGCATATTACAATTATTATTAACAGGCTGAGGCAATGAATGGAACATCACACAGTGCAGCACTGTATGCAGTAGCAGCAGCAGGTTCTGTTGAAATATTAATATATACAGCACATACATATAACAAAACCACCAGCTGTTTCCTCTCATTTCTTTAAATTACAAAGGCTTGGTTTACATATACATAATATATATAAAATGCAAGGTGGGTGAACATGATACCTTAATATCTGCTATGACATTATTAATCCAAATACAAGCCTCAAGAAGATGATAATTAATGTCATCACAATCCTGCACAACTCACCAAACCACAGAAAATTACTGTCATCAGCAGAATCACTGTTAGCAACAACAAAAATCACATACATTATCAACTGCTTTGTGCTCAGTGGAGGTATCAGGACTTCCAACATAATTATGTATGTTCATTCCTCACAATCAATTGAATATGAAGTGGCATCAGTTGAATCTAAGCGTAGGGCAGGACTCTATATATCATCCACACTTGCCAGTGATGCTGGCTCTCCACAACCAGTTTGTTACAAAACAAAATGCGCTCAACTTCATGTCCTAACAGCATCAAGAACGGGGTCGTTCTTTCATCTGAACGTCATTCACCTCACAATCACGATCACTTCTTGTTATGTCTTGCGATGCTCTCCTTGGTTAAACTTCCCCTACGGGCGGAGCCTCCCCCCCCTGTGACCCCCTGAGGGGGGCCCATAACCGCTCCGGGGGGGCTCAGCCCCACCGCCGAGACTGGTGGAGCCATCTGACCCACGGTGGCGCTTCCAAAACAAACACACACACAAACAAGCCACATTAGCGTGAAACCAAAAAAAAAAAAAAAACCAGACATGACCATGGGAGGATTGTGTAGAAGTGGACAGCGCGCGGCATTTTAAATTCTCGAGGCAGGGACCACGGCTTCGGTACTCACTTGGTCTGCTTGCCCATAGCGGCGTCAGAAGCCTGCCTGATGTTGGTCAGGTCGGGTGTTGAGATGTTGGGCCCCGTTCCACCAGCCCCTGTCGCACTCCGGTGCAGACGCATGCTCACCCTCCTCTCCTGAGTCTCACCCCCTCGTCCTCTTGGAGACGCTGGGGGCAAGACACCAGGTGTTTCTTTACTCTCAAGCCAAATATTACAGGACCTACACTACATGAAATTCAAGCTAAAATAGCTAACACTGAGCCAGCTGCTCTGATTTAATCCTAGCTCCCTTCCAGTGAGTAAACAATAACGACCTGTCATTAATTTCATTTTCTTCCTCCAGGGAACTGCCCAATATGCAAAGTTACCCTTTTGTTGTTTCTCTTCTGTGCCTTCCATAGCCTGCCTGCCTGCCTGCCTGCCTACCTTCCTCTTACTTTTGACTGAACACAACACCCGAATCTTGGTGGCAGTGAGGCAGCTTTTAAGTTCGGTCGGGCTAATGCCGGGCTCGGCTCCATGAATTACCGGTGGTAGGGCTGGCCGTTGTAACTGGTGGAGTTGTTCCTGGTGGTGTGTTCACCATGTCAAATGCAGTCTGTGTGCGTCTGCTGGTCCCACCGGCACCTGCGGCACCACCTGCAGTTCCCTGAGCCGTGCGTGATGTATATCGACGTTCCCGCTGTTCCTCTGGTCCCCCATGCCGTGATCCACCCTGACATCAGAGAAACAATATGCAAGACAAACTCTGTACCCCAAAATAAGGCTAAAAATAATTATATATATTTGAAATAATTGCCAAAATACTGCTACCATTTGACATCATATGGGAAACAAATGGGCATGAGGAATTCCTAAAAGAGCAACATTTTTTTTTTAAATCCCTCTCAGATATCATTCTTACAGCACTTCTATCTGCTCCTCATACAGCAGACAAATAAAATTCCTTTAGAAGCTACCTGTACCAGATCATACAAAACTCTCTATACAACTGTATTGCCAACAACACCTTTAGCTCACTGTCATTCAGAAATGAAGTCCACCACTATATGGACTACTTTCCACTTACAAATTTGAGCATATTCCAGTCAAAGACGTAGTCATAGGTAAAGCCCTGACGATGGAAGAGCGTACGAAACAGTTGGCGTAGATACGAATAATCTGGCCGCTCTTCAAACCGCAGTGAGCGACAGTAGTTTAAGTAGGTAGGAAACTCCGCTGAAAAAAAAAATGTATTACATGAAAGAACTGAAAGCAGTATACTCGACAAGAAGATTAACAAAACCTCATGTATGTACATGGGGACCGCAGTAGCACAGTGGTTAAGGTGCTGTGCTACAAATCGGAAGGTCGCTGGTTCGATCCCAGTTGGTGTCAGTGGATTTTCCATTGACATGAAATCCTTCCGATCACACTATGGCCCTGTGGTTGACTCAGCCTCTAACAGAAATGAGTACCAGTATTATTTCCTGGGGGTAAAGGCGGCCGGTGCGTAAGGCTGACAACCTACCACCATCCTGTGCCGTTGTCATGAAATCTGGGAACCTTAACTTCCTGGAAGCCTCTGGGCTTGCCCAGGCCTGTAATGGGACTGCTTTACCTTTACCTTTTTACCATGTATGTACATAATCTTATCAGCCACAATATCAATGATATTCCTATCAAATCACTACTGACAGCTTAGATTAGATGCCATGACAACCCAACCATGAGACCATTACAGCACTGCCTGGTAAGTTATCTCACATTATGTAATATATCCTGCAATATTACTTAAAGCATCAAAAATATACAGACCTGCCCCGCTTCTACGTGGTACCATCATCTGAATACTAGTCCAGTATTAGTTATCAGAGCAGTTTGAAGCTTGAAATAATCTGTAAATTTTCACTTGTCACTGCATTGGCTCTCAAGTAACCATCAAGTAAATCAGGACATATATCTGTCACGGTGCTGTCCGTTGATTTTTTTTATTTAAAAGTAAACTGGTCCTAATACATTTCATTCCAATATTCATTACACAAATTGTATGAAATGAGCATACAAGACGTAGACTGTATCTGTTTCATGTGTGACATTACTCACAGTTTAGCCCAACACTCTGAATTTCCTGCATTGAGACCAATGTTCTGAATCATAAAATGGGACAGAAAATGTATCTATAATGTAACATTCAGGTACACTCAGTCTCTGCATCCTTGACTCCTCTCACATGGTCACTGAGGTGTGTTCACCATCACAGATATGTAATGGAATGTTCCTACTGTCACTGTCACAAGGATTTATTATTACTTGTTATTACATTTCTTCAAGAACTTACTGCTTATATCTCTACACTGGTTTTGTCATTACATTTACCTGTCATATACTCAAAGATTTGCCCTGTTGAAATATGTAACTTCAGACTATACAACTTCTAGTGCTATTCATAATCTAACCACACACCAAATTTCATACTATCAGATATAATCTTATAATACAAGCCAACGAGATGCACTATTTCTCAAGTTTATTTTGATAAAGAACTCTGCATGTTTCAGACAGACCTACTGTCCATCATCAAAAGTCTCAACACTGTATACACAGCAATATGTATTTGTCATGCTAGTTATGTTGACTGTCTGCTAGCGAGGTCAGGATGCTGACCTCGTTAGCAGACAGTCAACAAAACTAGTATGACAAATACCGGTCACTGTGTATACAGTGTTGAGACTGCTGTTGATGGACAGTAGGTCTGTCTGAAACATGTAGAGTTCTTTATCAAAATAAATTTCAGAAATAGTGTATCTTGTTGGATTCTATTATAAGAATATCTCACAATGCATGGTCCTCTGAATGTCAGATTCTCAGATATAAGAAATAACTACTAAATATTACAACTATGTTCCCTGCATTATGCATCATGCATGTCATGTGAAGAAGGAAAAAAACTGCATATGAATATGACATATAACAATACAAAAACTAGGTTACTGCATTATCTCCCTACATATACTACGGCATGTGAGTCACACCCTGGTTGCTATGGTTACCACGTGGAACTCCATGCGGACGAAGACTAACAGAGAACGTTGCTAACATACAGAGATGGAGAGCAGGGGTCACATTCAACTGTAAAGCTCTTTTGCCATAATACAGAGCAATCTCTTAGCAGGCATACTGTGTCACAATTGGAATGAATATCGAAAGAAGTCATATTTATGTGACTGATACATGGTGAGTCAGCTTATGACATGAAAATATTGTGTAAAAATTGACAGGGGAACTTATGCAAGGTGCACTTCGACTGACGAGAAATGCATAATGAAGATCATGAGGAAATGAAACCCTTCAGGAGGCAGCTTCGTAAGCAGTAACAACTTGCGGCAGTATTGACAAAGTAACACAATTTTATGTTTATGTTTATGGCTCTGTGCATCGCTGATCTGTATTGATAACTGTCCAATGAGATGCAACACAAAGCAGTCTATTTATTACTCTGCAAGTTCACTCTACATGTTTCGGGTGTCAACCACACTCATCATCAGTACACAAAACTGTAACTATAGCCTCCAGCACTGTGCAGCTACCTCCCTCCAATGTGGCCAAGTTAGCTTAGCCATGTTGGAGGCAGGTAGCTACACAAAAAATATGACCAGTTCCAGAGGCTGTAGTTACAGTTTTGTGTACTCCTGATGATGGGTGTGGTTGACACCCAAAACATGTAGAACGAACTTGCAGAATAATAAATAGACTGCTCTGTGTTGCATCTCGGACAATTATTCACATAAAGTAACACAAATTTTGGCAGGAAAATGAAATACTTGAATAAGCAGCTTTAAGGAATGCACCCCATCCTTGATACAACCAACAGTTGTCTGCCGTAAAAAATTATGGCATTCAGGTACATTTAAAATATAATAATAACTGAATAACCGTTCATGTAAGATGACAAATCATGATGGCCCCAAAAATAAATGATGAAAAGGTCACAGAGTGGCACACAAACGTTATGGCAGCCTGTTACACAACAGGCATGTCATCATCAGTTCCTGTCACTCTTTGCAGTACAGAATACGGCAGCAGTAAAACATTTCCATCCTTTTCCATTGTTAGGCAGCCTCTTTATTTTACTCCAGGTCTTTCCAACTTTATTGGCTTCCTCTTCTACGGTCCTCTTCCAGGTCTTTCTGGGACATTCTTGTCTCCTCACTCCTTGGGAATTCCGATGCAATGCCATCTTCACAATATCTCCATTCAGTTTCCTTATTGTGTCACCTAACAAGTGCCATTTCCTCCCTTTAAGACGTTGTGCAATCCGCTGCAGACTGCTCATCTCCCATAGATCTTCTTCTGACATCACTTCTGACCAACTCATGCTCAAAATCCACCATAGGCATCTGTTAATAAAAACCTGTAGCTGTCTGATAAATGGTTCTATGACTTTCCATTTTTCACAGCCATACAATAAGACCAATTTCACGATGCTACTGAAGAGTCACAGTTCATTCATCCAAAAATGTTTTTATTTTTCCAGACAGCACACAACCAAATAAAAGTTCCATTCACTTGTCTAATATGTCCCCTGACCACCTCTTCTGTACTATCAGTTTTTGTGACAATTCTTCCAAGATACATGAAAGAATCCACTTGTTCTATATCTGTTCAATTCAGTGTAAGTTTGGCTTCTATTCTGGAGTTAATTCTCTCTCTTTAGTTTTCATGGCACTGATCTTTAGTCCAGCATTCTTTGCTTCTTCTTGTAGCTTTGCCATCTTTATCTCCATAACAACAGGCAGATGGCTACTTCTAATTGTGTCACAGCATAACAAATCATACCAAAGTAGTGCAATATTGTGTATGTTGTGAAGTGAGAGAGAAAACCAACAAGATGCAACACTTAGATGTTTATTATCAACACTTTCTCAACATGTTTCGGGCATCATTATGCCCAACTTCAGGAGACCAAGACGTGTGTTACTGCACACGGTGTGCTGCGCTGGTTCTGCTGGATGTGGTTGGTAGTGGTTGTGGGCCACTGCGTTGTACGGTGCGAGCACTGTGAAGGTTACTGTTCGACCTTCACAGTGCTCGCACCCTACAAGAGTCGAACAGTAACCTTCACACTGCTCGCACCCTACAACGCAGCGCCCCACAACTGCTACCAACCACATCCAGCAGAACCAGCGCAGCACACCACGTGCAGTAACACACGTCTTGGTCTCCTGAAGATGGGCATAATGATGCCCGAAACATGTTGAGAAAGTGTTGATAATAAACATC
>Ga0136643_10018648_pt1 | contig 10468 bp, 8 predicted proteins | sample TergutLab28metaG_FD_96883 | JGI IMG/M metagenome (GOLD analysis project Ga0136643, IMG submission 96883) | Labiotermes labralis P1 segment gut microbial communities from Petit-Saut dam, French Guiana - Lab288 P1 (version 3) (version 3) | ecosystem: Host-associated > Arthropoda: Insects >... | reverse complement strand
TTGATGATCCCCGATAATTTCCTTCGCATATGGAATTAACCTTGAGAGCAGAATGTTGGATAAAATTTTGTAAGTGGTTGGCAAAAGTGATATGCCCCTATAATTATTACAATCTGTTTTATCTCCACAACAAAGGGAATATTTATTCCAATGTAAAGGAAACGTCACAAGCTTATAATATTGTAACAGACCAAAGGGGTCCAAAACTCCTACAATTTGCCTAAAATATTATCCCATGCTTCTCTTTCTTCAATAGAACTCTTGTATAAAATTCTGTGTAAATCCAATAAAACACAAGCCATACATATATAGAGGGAATAAACATGGTGGGTTTTATGCGGTGCACAATATGTCAAAGAAAATTAAAAATATATTTACTGTCTTTTTTTATTGTTCACCAAAGCATGACAGCTGCCACGTTTTGTACCAGACGAAGCAGGTGCTATGAAGCTAAACTTTCATGGGAACAACGAAAACAACACGATGCGTTGGGTAATACGTTTTGTGCTGTTTGGTGGCTGAAACGGATGTTTGTACTCTTGCTTGTGGATAGGATGACATAATGCAGGAAAGTGGCGGTATCTTGACACGAAATGTGTGGCAAGAGGTTGGAGTAATTAGGTGGTGTGATTGGGAGGGAGAGTTGCGCTTGGTGTCGACTGGGTTACGCCTGAGTGGATATCAGTGACAACAGTCGGTAGTAACATCTGCGTTACGTATTTGATGTCTATCAATTTTATTGGCGATTATCACACGCTATGTGTGAATAATCTGTATAATATTATACGGATATTGTTGATTATTTACAAATAAATAGCTTTATAATAAATCCCGCCAAAGATGTACAAATATTGAGTTAAAATACAATAATCTCAATTAAAATATTGCTAATATATATCAAAAGTATATTAATTGCAGGCTTTTTATATTTCTTGTAAATGTTATATTGCATTTCAGACAAACAACTATGTCGCTACTGTCATCTTTTTTCTAAGACAGTCATATCTCAAAAATACTTAATTAAGAATTAGAATTGATTTACTTCTATGCACAGGAGGGTTAAATTACGTAACCTGTTTTGTCTGGTGATGTTTATACCACAGTTGGCCACCGAAAATTGTTTCCGTGTCTGTACTAGTACAGGGTGTGTTGTAACATTTGTTTAAGCGCATGCGAGTTCTGGTCAAGTGTCATGCAGTAGTGCGTGAAGGCAGTTGGTTCACAAGTGTGTTTTTTTTTTGTAATTAGGATATTATAATTTTGTTGTACTGAGATTTAAAAAAATTCTAACTCTTCGTGCGAATGCCCTTCTTTACTGACTTCATTATATCCTATGAACCCTATATAAATCCATTCGTACTGTTGGTTTAATATGCGTATTGCCTATGTTAGTTGTACTATACATTTATTGCTGTCGAAAACCTAGTGTTAGATGGCTGGCTGTTTGTCCCACACAACATTTATTACACGTATTACATTTTCTTCGATAAATTTCACACTTGTTTTATTTTTCTCTTTCTAATGTAATTTTATCTATTTTAACTGAATAAAATATATTATTTGGGGAAGCATTTGCTATTTTAAGATTGGGGTTCTTATACACACTACTAATTATTTCGGATTAAGGAACGCTTGGATTGAGATTATATTCACGAAACCTACACAGAGCAGGTGCAGTAGCTTAGGACTCGTACAAATAAATTTAAAAAGCTACTGATCTTTAAGGAAAATAACAGTGAAGTTGCTACAGGTCATTTAAATTGCGGATTAGTTAACGTAGATAATGTTATTGATATCTAGCACGTACAGCACATCACTTCTTCTAATATCAGAACACTAACAAACAAGTAATATTTTATCAGTAATTGGTTTTCATTATGCCCGTTTCATCTCTGTGTGTTGAAAATAATAAGCAGAAAAGTAAAAATTTTCATTTATGGGGCGGTGTTCCCTTATGCGTGTACAGCAGTGGCAATTTTTCCACTCAGTTTATTAGTTTGTCCAGAGTAATCCCGAAGAATTTTATTGTACTGCTAAAATGAAGTTTCCATGAAAAGGTTTACAAAACATGAAATAAAGTTTACTTTTTTTCCCGAATTGATTAATATAATGCGTTTACTCACTGACTAGTAAATGCTTGTCTTACATAACAGTCAATCATGAGGGGAAGTCTTATATTGCAGTCGGAAACGAATGTGTAGGATTGAAGGAACTCTTGTTTAGTTAGCAGAAGTGAATGAAAATTGAAAATTATCATCTTGGTTCCAGTCACTGAAGGAGACTTCAATGTACATAGTTCTATATCAGTTGCTAACAACTGTCTAACAAACTGTTTATTTTACACGAAAATGATCCTTATTGTCAAATGTAAAAGAGGCTTGAGGATAACGGCAGTAAATATGTAGAAGCATTGTTCTTGGGCGTTATTTCGTGTAATTTATTAAGTAGCTGGCAACGTTGCGGAAGAATGTTCTTTCTTTCTTATTCAGGGTAGAAGAGAGGGCATACTGGAGAGCGAGGCACAATATTCTTCGGAAACTTTGCTGCTTGTCTACCAAACATAATGAAGTGACCTTCCAAAGGACAGAAAAATTCAGAACATAGACTTTTGGGGTGTACAGCTACTGTTAGAACATTCCTGTATTATGGCATAGTTTCTGAATTTAACAGAACAACAATTAAACCGTTCCTTGTAGGCAGTGCTGAAACGTGGTTATTTTTGTTACTATGAAGTGTCAACAACTGCGCAGTACTAAATACCACAAAACGTATTTAAACAATGGAGCTGCTTATTCACCAAATTTAGGCTACGAATAATCATTTTTGTTATTATTGTTGAATGCCTATTCTACTGTATAGAATGTGTTGAACCCTTTTACAACTGACCAAGAAAAGAGAGAGACATTAGAGAGAGCAGAAAGAAAAGAAACAGGAAGTAATGGGAAAAGTGAGAAACAATTTCGAGGTTAGGAGAAAGGCAGCATGGCGTTCGTAGAAGATTCTGTTAGGAATGGCAGAGAATGGAGGCGCCATAATTGAGAGAATTAGTATCTTCAAAAAAAAGCGCATCGGAATTTTCATTTGTGGTTAATATTGAAATGCCTAAGCTGCAAATTTAATTTTCAGTCCTTATAACACGGGGATTTAAATGAATTTAAACAGATATGTATGCATAAGGAACATGCACTAACTGCTTGTAACTTGGTAACTACCTCAGCTCTTGCTCTAAGGCAAAGGTAAATAAAGAATCCTGTCATGTTAGAGCCAGTCGCATTATCTTTTGGCAGTTACTGTATTTAGAATGAAGTCCAGTGAAAAGAATGGAAATCCCTTAAGGTTTTGTTGTCGTGTTTGATGTTGCCTTGTTAGTAATTTATATTGCAGGATGTACACTATTGAATGATAATTTGAATTACATATCGGATCAAGAACACACTTGACCATTTTCTTAGCAGTCGTCAGCACACAACGCAGAATTTCGGTTAGGTCCTGCCTACGAATCAGCTTCACTCTGCTTATGAACGAGATTTTCAGGGAGGACCTGTGGTGACCAGCCACCGAAAATTACAGCTATTCTGTTAGCACTTGATCATAAATAAATTTCCGCGAAATCTAGTAAGTAGAATCTGAAGGAAAGTTTCTAGAGTGGTATGGCTTTAAGATGTTCATTATGAGGATTCTTTAGATTTCTTCGTCTATCTAAATTTACATACGTATACACACACATGTGTGTGTGTGTGTGTGTGTAATTACTTCTGGCTGTATCTAGTGTACTTGGACTGACTTCAAGAGTAAGTTCTTCAGTCAAAATAAATAAGGAGTTTAACAAAAACAGTTGTCTGGAAATGAGAATTTTTTACCTTAATTGGAAAATTAGTTAAAGAATAATGTATTAATGTGTAATAAATTACTTACAGCTGACATAATACATTTAAAGTAAACATTTCAAATTTAATAACTGTTCAATTGGTAGTTCTTATTAGTTCACAGTTCATAACAGACGCTATTAATATCCTTCATCTTAATCAATGCACGCTTCAACACGTGTCAGCATGGACTCTCTCACTATTTCCGAAGTCCCGGAGAGGTTGCAAATGGTTTGGCGGGAATTAAAATATGTTGGGGAAGTGTGGCTTCGTTTTTAATTGGAGCCGAATAAACCAGGGATTTTAGGTCGCCACGAATAGAAATTTGAGGGAAAGAGGTCGGGAGAACCTGGAGGCTGTACATCGAGTACTAAAAGTTTGCTGTCATATGTTGAAATGGACCATTTTTCGTTGTATTGTCTCAAAAAAAACACTGCATTTTTAGTAATTACTCCAAACTTACTGCATGGTGCAGAGTCCTTCTTGAGAAGCTAACTGGTTTGCAGCTAGTCAAGAAATTCCCCGCATATCACGGAACCCGAAGGTTCATTACCGCATTCACAAGTACCCGCCACCCGTCTCTATTCCGAACCAGATCAATCCAGTTCATGCCCATCCACTTCATGAAGACCTATCTTAATATTATACTCCAATCTACGCCTGGATCTTGCGAGTTGTCTCTTTCCGTCAGATTTCCAACCCAAACTCCGTATGCACCTCTCCTCACCCACATATTCGCCACACTCTCCACCCATCTTATTCGTCTCGATTTGATCACCCGAATAATATTGGGTGAGGAGTAATGATTATTCAGCTCCTCGTTATGTAGTGTTCTCCACTCACCTGTTACCTCCTCCCTCTTAGGCCCAAATATCCTCCTCAGCAAGCTATTGCCAAACAACCTCAGCCTAAGTTCCTCCCTCAATATGAGCGACCAAGTCTCACACCCATAAAAACAATAAGAAAAATTATAGTTCTATATATCTTAATCTTTATATTTTTGGAAAGCGAACTGGAAGACAAGATTCTGCACCGAATGATAGCGAGCAAACTCTTGATTTCATTCTGTTCTTAATTTCTCCTTGAATATAATTTTGATTCTATATTGTTGTTCCAAAACATATGAACTGTTCCACCCTTTGAAAGGAAATATTATCTTTCTTTATTCTGTGACTTCGTTCTGCATTCTGTTCACGAGACATGATCCTATACTTTGTTCCATCAGCATTTACTTCTAATTCAATCTCCTTACTAGCATCTACTAAAGCTTTTGTGTCTTCCTTTATAGCATACAAGCTTCCAACCAAAATAGTAATATTATAAGCGTATACCACAACCGGTAGTTGCCATTTAATTTGAAGCCATCCTGGTTTAACTGAACCTTATTAATAGCTTGCTCTAAATGAAAGTCGAAAAGCAAGAACGATAATCTTCTCCTTGTTTCACACCATTCTTAATATGAAATATGTCAGACAAAATTTTACCTACCCGAACTCTGTTATAGGTTTCATTCAGACACATTTTTGTAAGCTTTACCAGCTTCATGCGGATACCAAACTCAATAGGAATATTATATAAGACCTCCCTCCTAACTGAATCATAAGCCCTCGTGAATTCTATAAACAGCTGTTGTCCTGCTTCGTTTTATTCCCATTTTTTCTCAAGTGTTTAACGAATGCAGAATATATGATCAGTAGCTGACCTGTTGTGTCCAATCCACATTGATGACCACAAATAATTTTTTTTGTTTATGTATTTAGACTTGAGAGCAGGTTGTTGAATAAATTTTTATACGTGTTTGGCAAAAGTGATATGCCCCTGTAATTACTACAGTATGTTTTATAACCCTTCTTATAAATAGGTACTATGATCGACTCCTTCCATTCCTCAGGTCATTCCTCCGTATTCCAAAAACAATTAATAAATTTATGGATCTCAGAGCGAATTTTTCTACTCCCTGATTCAACTGATTCTGCTGGAAATTGATCAGTAACTGGCGACATGAGACTATTTAGCTTTTAAATAGCCATCTCAAACTCAAAGGCACTCGGCTTACATACTAGTGATTTTGCTGTATTTATTTCTACCTGCCTAACAACTTCAACCCCATTATAATTCAATGGCTGATAGAAGTGGTTCCTCAACTCAGCCAAAATACTTTTGGGGTGTTTAAACAAATCACTCTTCTTATCTTTTACTACATTTGTTCCAGACTGATAACGCTTATTAAATTCACTTATTACACTATACCAGTCTCTGATAGTTTTTATCTTACTGTGAGTTTCAAGTTAATCAATTTTAGTTTCCAGATATTCCTTCTTTTTGATCTTGAAATGTCTACCAGCTTCCCATCTTATATTGTTTAGAGTCTCTTTATTGCTTTGGTTTGGATCCTGAAATCACTGTATTTTGGGATGCTTATTTTTATCTTAAAATCATAAACACTCTTCATCAAACAATGTTTTTTGCTGCCTCAATTCATACAGACCTAAACTCTCTTTAGCTGAAATTTGATAATCTTTTAGATATTTTACAAAACCCTATTGATTTCTTCGCTATCATTTAAATTCTGCAAATCAGCAAACCTGTTTGAAATCTTAATCTGATAACGTTTCCTAAACCCAATCCAAATTATCTTCCTGAGATTATATCTCTCCACATCAGACTTCTGTGTTTCGTGTTTAATTAATACCTGTATTTCCCTACATCTTTCAACCACTGAACAGTAATCAGTATCACAGACCGTTCCGCGAAAAATTTGTACAACGAGCACACTCGAATACCATCTCCTAACTATAATATGTGATTAATGTGGTTGTGAGCCTTGTCTTCATAGAGGTCCAGGTTTATTGATTAGTGTTTCGGTGTGGGAACATTGTGTTCTTAGCAACTGGGTTTTTATGTAGCAAAGTTTACTATTCTAAAAACCATAATCATTACTATCCTAATGCTGAATCTGATTCCAAATTGTTGGTATAAATATATCCTCTTTCTCCAAATTTGCATTAATATCTCCTAACAGAATTTTTATTTGGTAGTTGTAAAATGATAGAAAACCTGCTCCTATTTGTCATAAAATCTGTATTTTGAAGGTCGTATCTTCCCCTCTTTGTGTTTATGAACATTCAGTACTATAATAGTAACCCAGTAACGTCTTATAAATTTTAATGACATCCTATCACACACAAAATCTACTCTCATGAATGTTGGTACTATTCTGTGCTGTACAAAAAAACCTAGTTTCAAATTCACTTTATTAACCAACAAATGCACTTACATAAAATTTAATATAAAAACACTTAAAATCGCTCCGACATGCTTCGATCCTTAGACCATCCTCAGGGAGCTACGTTGTTCCTTGCTAAAGTTATTTTATAAACATTCGCAAATTAATTCCTTTATTTTAACAGGTTTTTGTGACAGCATGTCGTGTTGTGTAAGAGTACGTTGTTGAGTATGCGGTTGGCTAGCCAGCATTACACACCATATGCGGCAATAACACAAGTACAGTCTCGAGCTCCTGATGATGGGCATATAAGTGCCCGAAACATGTTGAGCAAATTATAAGTGCAATAAAGCATTCAGTAGCATCCAGTAGGTTTTGTTCTCTACACTTTGTTGATTGTTTGCGACTTCGTTATTCAGTGCACTATATACACGTGCCTGAGGAAGTGTCGTGTAGTATTGACACGGACGTACGTAACGTAACCTTAATCAAGTTCAGCTAACTTAAAAGCATTCAGTTCAAAGTAATAAAGTACACACAACTAAACATTTGTTATGCTAGCTTATTTAACTTCTATTCGTAAATACAATGAACATGGGGTTTAAATAAGTTGAATATTCTTCACCCAGTGCTGCCAACACTACTTTAAATCTTAAAAAGCTAAATATAAGATATATATATATGTGTATATATATATATATAACGTTGCTAAAGTTTCTATGTAAATTCGAAGTGCAGAAGTGATGACACTGAAAATGTAAGATCACACAAATAATGTCAGTCGCCATGAGCATAATCCTGAGTGCAAAGGAATGGGTGTGGAAGATAAGGGAGCAGTGAAGTGCATGTGTAGTAAGCACTGAATTCTAATCCGGCAATTTATAGGGGTGGATAATTGCAGTAAGCAAGTTTCTAAATAAAACACGTAATAAAAGTTCATTACCCACAAAATAAATCTAAGACGCTGCGGTTTAATTTTGGTATTCGAGAATGTGCAAGTAACTTTGATGTCAGATATTGATAATTAATGGGTTTGATCTGACATCAACTTATATATATATATATATATATATATATATTATATATATATGTGTGTGTGTGTGTGTGTGTGTCAAGTATTAACCAAAAAAAACTATAAAATTGTATTCAAGGTAGTCGTATACTACAGACTTTTCTTTTCGTCTCGGTTAATCCCATCAGTTCTTATCAGCCAGGAACAAAAATTTGTTCTTTCCAGATTCACCAATCATTGTAAGTCAAAAGTTACATTTACTTCCCCGGAGTCTGTTAAATTGATAGCAAGTTACTGAAATTTTACGAATCTGAATGACAGATTGATTCGAAGTTCGTTTGTAGGTTTTCACGAAGTGTTGAAGTGTTTATTTTTATTAATCATTATTATCATCATCATCATCACAATAACAATAATAATAATGTAGCTATCATGGAGTTGCGCCACTTGCTGACCCGTTCGGTTCTCACCCATCCAGAACTCTCTTAGGTGGTTTTTCTTTGTTTCCTTCTGTCTTTTGGAGTAAAAGATTTTATTATCCTGGGTACTGTTGGGTGCAAGGAATAGTGATACATAATACTATAGCCTCTCCTACCAAATAGTTACCAATACCATCTCGTGGTATACCCTTTTTTCCCACTGAGGCAATAACAAGCGGGTCAGAGCAGTATAAATTTTCCATCAAGAATGGAGGAATTGCCAACCCAAAGTATATATGTCCAGAGGCTAGAAATAGCAATCCTGCCTCTGGGCTTTCCATACTCTGAGCTCATGATTCATTCAGGGGAAATTCTAATTACTGGCAAGTTCACAAGAAGAAGCTTCGAATTTTTTGTTAATGAAAGAGAAATGTTTGGTACATTATTGGCTAGGTTGTCATGAATATGTATCATTACAATTTATTTATTTATTTAGAAGAATTAATAGTCAGTTAGTATGAAAATGAGTAGTAAGTTTATACGCTTTACATGTGGCTTTCTTCATATATTAATATATAATTAAATAGGTGACATTATTTTCCCCAATTCCCCGTCTTTCCATGAAGATAATTAAGCAACTGACTGCAATGAATGATAGTTTGTGCCACTGTATATTAATGTTTTCGAGATAGGATATTTTAAGCCTTGCAAAATATTAAACTCTGTTATTCTTGCACATAGGACAAGAGCGAAATAATCGTTATCATAAAGCAATCACTGAACAAGTCTATATACTCTAACTAACATACCACAAAATAACCAAGTGCTGATGTTTATTGGACCGTACAACATTGTGATAACTGAATAATAAAAAACCAACTAGATGCCAGTTATTAATTTTTTGTACTTCTTATAGTTTCAATATATTTCGGACACTACTATGCCCATCATCAGGAGTTCGCAGCCCGGGCACTACCGCAACTAACCTCCAACCTACAGCAAACCAAGAACAAAACGACCAATGTGGTTATCAAAATCATATTCGCGAGCTCCTGATGATGAGTATAGTAGTGTCCGAAACATGTTGAGCCTATAAGAAGTACAATAAAATAATAACTGGCATCTAGTTGGGTTTTTAATTCTTCAGTTAGCCAAGTGTTATCTGTCTATCCCAATCGGTTCGTCAAACTTATGTATCACAGGAAAAATATTACAACATAAAATATGTTTTCTTGGAGAGATAACCTCGATAAAATATATCAATTTTTATATTTCACAAATTTGGGAAGGATGTCTAAGAATTCAACTTCGAAAACTGTTCTCGAAAAGTTCTACGCGTGACAAAATTGTAGAGCGAAAAATCAAATATTCTTGTGTTGGACGAAAGCACAGTGACCAACACTAACACACAGTGCCAGGATTTAAACAGAATTTGCCCGAGAAGCAGGTTGTCTGCAGCTTCTCTTGATAAACCAACTGTTTCCTGTATCAACGGAACAAATCGCGAAAGGAAGTGAGATCTAGTTAATGAGCAGGACATCCATACCAACCTCCAAGGGGTCCGTAACCGTTCTATCTTCCCTCCGTGTCAAGGGTACACTGTCACTCCACATCAGACTTTACACTGTCATAGTAAACTGGATAAGGTTCATTCCAATACACCATGATCCAAGTGTGAACACTAAGTTATCTGGAGTTGGTAGGTTGAAGGCTATCGTAAAAAAATGAAACTTACTGTAGCACCGTGCATTTTTGTAGAATCACTAAAATGTATTAACCAACGAATTCACATATAATTTCACATAACACACTTTTAAAACACTTTAAAACACTCCGACATGTTTCGATCTTGTCAGATCATCATCAGGGAGCTTAGTTCCTTGCTAAAGTTATATTATAGTATTCACAACTCAATTGGTATTTGAAAACGCGGTGTTGTGGCAGC
>Ga0136643_10018646_pt1 | contig 10469 bp, 10 predicted proteins | sample TergutLab28metaG_FD_96883 | JGI IMG/M metagenome (GOLD analysis project Ga0136643, IMG submission 96883) | Labiotermes labralis P1 segment gut microbial communities from Petit-Saut dam, French Guiana - Lab288 P1 (version 3) (version 3) | ecosystem: Host-associated > Arthropoda: Insects >... | reverse complement strand
GTGTGTGTGTGTGTGTGTGTGTGTGTATCTAATTGTTTGTGATGTGGAAACCTCAAAAGGGAGACCTATGCCCACTTTGAGCTTTAGTGCCACAGGGAAAAAATTAATTTTGCGTGTGTGTGTGTGCGCTCACGCACGCACGCACGCACGCACACGCGCGCACACACACACACACACACACACACACACACATACACTGATTATTTTTGGTTGCTGGACTGTTTGCTGTGTAGCATACAACATTTTCGCAGTAGAGTGTACAACATTGTTGCTTCATAGGCAGCCATGATGCTGCCTGCTCAGTACAATGATGAAACAGTGCATACTCTGTAGATGCAGTCTCAGAGGCATCATATGTACATAAGTGGGAGACTGAAACTAATGTATGATTAATATGTGACTAAAGTGTATTCAGCTACATGTGAATGATGTATGATAGTTTCATATATTTCATTGCCACCAATATTTTTAGATTACCAAATTATATTATAATGACATTGTGTGTTAGCGCATGGCCTCCTCTTCAGTGTGTTCCGGGGGTAAAGTGGCCGGGGTCTGAAGATCGCCATTCACCTCCATGTAGTGTGGAGGTTAAGAATGAGTGGATCTGTACTTCCACTTCTCCTGTGTGCCTTCATGGCATGCAGAGGGACAACTTTACCTCTACCTTTTTATCTGCAAGTGCATGATGATGATGATGATGATGACCTTTGCCTTCACATTAACATGTGAAGGTAAAGGTCTTCCCATAACTTATCATGAAGGCACACAGGGGGAGTGGAGGTATGGCTCTACTCATTCTCAACCTTCGTGCCAGATGGGAGTCGGTGGTCAGTGCCACATCCCTGCTGCTTCATCCCAGGAAAGAACTTCGATAGCCGTTGTATAAGAGGTAGATGTGGAACAAAACTGATATTTCAAAACAAGCCAAACAACTACCAGTATCATACATGTTATGTTTCATTTGCATCAACAATCCAAGCACAGAGTGAGTTTATTAGGTTTATGTATGAAATTTTCCCTCATGGCCCATTTCTTTATTTCAAGTGGATTCGTAGGTAGAGTAAGGACTGAAGTAGTGAAATAGTGTCAAGTAATATGAATTTTTTATAACTTTATTCCATTACTAGTTTTTATAAATATCTGTCACTGTCCATACCATTATCACTGTGTAGCGCCGTTTTCAGACCACTTGTAAGTACCTTAACCGTTTCAGTGTGGGGGCTTGTGGACTGGATTTATCTGGCTCAGGATAGGTACAGGTGAATGTGGTAATAAACTTGCAAGTTACATAAAAAGCCGGGGTATTTTATGACTAGCTGAGAAGCAGTTATCTTCTCAAGAAATTCTCTTCCTGGAGTCTGATAACCTTGTAAAGTTTTGTGGTCACTCTGTGTACCACCCACTGTACCACTTAAACCTCAGCATTTTACCCACAGTGTGTTACTGCTGCTTGTAATTCTCAGCACATATATCAGTCATTTGCATAATGAGAATTAATTGGTTGGAGTTTACAATGGAAGTGCAGTGTGTTTATGGTTAGGCAGGAACACATTTTTCATATAAATTTAGATGAAGTTGTTACTGCAGTTTACTGTATTGTGTGTTGTAGTTTCCATGTGAATTTGTGTGATTCTGCTGGGTTAAGGAGTGTCTGTCCAGGCAGTTTTGTGTAAATCTTGACACACCTTACAAATATCTCAGATATTACACTACAGGGTCTAGAATTTACATGTAACTGACAAACAGATGTTATGAATTAGTTATAGATTGTTCCTTTGTGAATATTGCATTATCTGAGTGATGCAGTTGAATGTTTCCATTTCCATCAAATTGCCTTGTCAGTTGAGGATCTTTCTAAGAAAGGGATTTAGCTGTCATGTTGCACTATTATCAGTGTCTCTGTTTCTGATGAAGAACCTTTGTCTGTGTAGCAGATATTTTAATACACTTAGGTTTTTCTATACTTTCTTCTCAGAAAACAGTTTACATAATGAATTGCTTATGTTATTAGAATATTTCACTCATGAATCTTTGTCATCTGTGCTGTTAAATGCAAGAAAGTTTGTACCTGTTTACATTAGTCATTCTTCCCTTTCTGTAGCAAAGAATAACATAGAACAAAGCACACATATATATACATGTGTGTATATATATATATATAAGTTCACACACATGGACACACATGGGCGTGCATGCAGGCGGTGCTAAAAGGTTGCATTTCTGTAGTCAATAAATGAAAGTACATAATGTTCGGTATTCTCATTATTCGTGTAGTGAGTTAACAGTTTTCAACAGAAAATATTTTACATGGTGAGGAGAACAAGGTTGTATGAGCATTCACACTAGAGTTTACAATTATAACGAGTATTGATAAAGATTTTAGCATGGAAATAAAGATATGTGCAGCCTGTGTACATGCAAATGTGCCGTGAAGATCAGTGGAGCTCTGCCATGGTTGTCAAGGTGCACTCACAGTAACTTGAGAAGTATTCATGGCTATTTGCACGGAATTTTATTTCTTCCCTTGAATAAGTTTCTTCAGTTTCAAACTTGGAATTGTTACTGTTTATACAAGAATTGTTGGGCAGGTGCCTGCAGATGTGAAGTCTCTTCTTTCCAGACTAACAAATTTCATTGTGCGTAAATCGATGTCATGATTAGTCTTATCCACTGCTCCAACAGAAAAGATGATGAGCGACATTTAGTTTTGATGTATGGAGATGATGGTGCTTTAGATGTTTGTTTATGGTTTATTTAATTTTGTCTGTCACAAAGACTACATAGCATTGACATAATGATGTCATATAATACCTTCCAACCAGTCTGAGTTTCAGACGTTGATGCTTGCAAAGGAAGTTTATTTTGAACAGTTTATTCTATTTGTAATACTATTATGGACTTGCAGTGTACTTTCATAGTATGAACACACCGTGAAACTTCCTCAGATGAAATTTAACAGTCTCTCTCCTGTCTATCTTAGACACAATTATAGTTGTGTGCGGTTAAGAGGAGGGTGGGGGCCTGACCTTGAGGCTATATGTAGTTTGTTTCATTTTAAAAACCATTGTAGAAATCATACCATAATTAGAACTGTAGGAAGACACTGTTTGCAACTGCATTTGTATATTTATAAATATAAGTACATGTTATATGTCTCACTCACCTAATTTCAGTTACAGGATCTAATATTCTTTTTTTTTTTAATTCATCTAAGACACCCTAAAATTTTATTTTATTTTTCGAAATTCCCATATACAGCACATCAGCCGATTTCAGTGGCTAATGTTGCAGGAGGTCACATCACATAAATCGTTTCATATCACCATGTCCATTAAATGTGTTTCCCCCCTGCCCCTCAGATTTTGATTTGCCTGTAGATCAACAGCCCCCACCTCTTTTGAGTGTGCATCTGGTTTTGCAAAATGCTGATTGAGTTTTATCTGAGAGAAAATTGTCCACTATAAGAAAATAAATAAATACCAGGTCTTATAAATATCTACACTTTTGAATAGAAAACACCGGACTTTGTACCTTGTGTGTAATTCCAGAGCTGTGTAATTAAATTTTCTATCATGCACTCAGAAGGCTCAAATTCCTTTGTAGGAACTTCATAAGCTACCTTCTGTCATTAAATTTTTTATTTGAACAATTTGGCTTAATTGGGGTAACGTAAAAATCCATGACTCTTCAGAGATTTTTTTCATTAAAAAATGCAGATTTTGGAGAATTAATGTCAATCTGCATTATTTCATGCTTACCCCATGAAGTAGATGAGAACTGCACTCTTCTGGGTTATCAAGCAGCAAATAGTGGTAACTAGAAATTAACACTATTTGCTGCATGTTAACCCAGAAGAGCGCAGTTCTAATGTGGAACTATTGATTTAAATTTTATGGTTCCATGCATATGTTCCATAAAAGATACACTATGGAAGGCAATGGTGTATGAATATATCCTATGAAAGAGACAAAATGGAAGGCACATGATATATGAGTATGTTACATAATACCTGCACAATTGAAGGTACACAGGATGCCATCCATGAGAACTGGCAGATATGAAGTTATTCTGTGGTGTTGGTGGTGGTAGAGAATACCAAAGCCCAGACGACTAAATTTCCCCACTTTGTGCAGTAACACTGTGCTACCTGGTTCAAAGGTGATAGCATTACCGACATAGATTTTCACTCATAATGCTTGAGCCCAAGCTCTGCTACAATTACCTCACCTCCACACTTAGTTCCGATTTTTAACGCCTCCTGTGCAGAAGAAAATCCTCACATTAGGTGGTCAGAGTATACAGTAAGAACTCGGTGGTTGAAGGTGTTTATGTTATTGAAATCAGTGTGGTTTAAGTACAAGTAAATCTTAAAACAGCAACCTTTAAACTTCCAGGTATGCCCACTGTATCAGTCAAAATTCGTCAAATGTGAATTCAGCAAGTATAACAGTGTTATAGTCGTTTCTTACAGTCTTGTATGGAATTTCTTATATATAAGTAAAGGGAAAGCAGTCCAAGAGAGTGCTTCCAAGATGTGGATACACAGAGAAATTGTTTTACTTGGAGTTATATTTATTTTCTTGTGAAATTACATTGCTTTCCATGTCTTATGAAGATCCTCAATTGACACAAGGGTGGAGTGAATTAACAAAAACTTGCTTGTTTTCCACTAATTTAAATTTCACTCCACCCCTGCAGTATATGTATTATTCTTACATTTTAAGTAAGTGTTAGCACTACAAGACAATCAAAACTTGCTGTGCATAAAGAGAAAGATATCAGAATGCAATCCTTGTTTTGTTGTTCTTTGATGCATGAGTTTTTTTATCTAGGTTTTTAATATTTTTGTAGAGGCAATGGTGTACCTTGTTATTGCATATTTTTATGAATGTTATGAAAATATGGTAGAGATTTTCTCATAAGCATGGTTGTGTTGGTTATCTTTCACCATAATTTGGGTTTCTGTTATTTTCTTTTTTTTACCTGACAGTTTTCAGATTAATGGGAACTGAGTACAAATATAAAAATGGAATATTCAATTTCGAATGGGTGCACAAGTCAAAAATGTGTACATTGAAGTGTTATAATGTTACATAACCTCGTCTTAAGTTCAAGAAATACCCAATCATCTTTACGACCTTCACAGTTTATTTGGTGCCAAAAACCTCTGCAGTTGGCACATCAGTAGATAATTGGTACATATACAAAAACTCATCTGTTGCATTAGTTTAAAATCAGCATCCTGTGTTCTTCTGACAGTTCACATAATTTGAAGTGAAAAACACAGTCTTGTGCTGGTCAAGTCTTTGTAAATATTTATGGATTTTGATATAAAATATTTGCCTATGTGAATGCTGTAATATTGGAGTATATCAGGAGTGGTAATGAACATTTCATCCGGTGGCAGAAGTGATCATGACTGTGAAAGGTATCAGAATATTAATCTCTGTAAAACTGATTCTTGAAAGAAGCTGTTTTAACTCTGTACATAAGAAGTTTCAGAAAAATGTAACAACCAAGGATGCAACCTATGATTAATTAACAAAATTTTAAGTGCTCTTAAAGTCGAATTAATTGTGGGTGGGAATTTCTGTGATTTAGCAAAAGCTTTTTATAGTGTTAACCATGATACTTATCTGTGAACATTAAATTTCTGTGGAACAACAGGAAAAGCCAATGAATGGATCACATCATACCTTAGGGATAGGTATCAGGTATTGCAGTCATAATAGTTTTTAAAACTGGGGAGTTATAAAACACAGTGTTCCACAAAGATCAATTTAGGTCCTACACTCTTTCTTCTGTACATGAATAATTTGTCAAAAACTATTACTGGAAAACTACAACAATTTTCTTTGCAGATTATATGAGTGTAATATTCACCAATTCTAATTTAGAAGATTTTAAAACCACAAGAAAAATTGGATTTGAATCTTAAATAAGTGGTTCAAAGCCAATAGACTCTCAATAAATTTTGATAAAACCCATTTCATACAATTCACAACTTAAAGGAGTCCTCAGATTGGTCTGAATATTAGTTATGCTAACAAATTAATCTCTGAAGCATGTGATACAAAATTTCTTGGAATATATGTAAACAATACACCTGGAAAGTTCATATTGACAAATTACACACAAATTAAGTGCAGCTTGCTATGCAGTGAGATCTTTTAAGCCCTTTATGTTACAGGAAACGCTGAAGGTGGTTTACTATGCTTAATTTCTTTCTATTATGAACACTGGATTAAAATTTTGGGGAACTCTTCACAAAGTGCAAAAATTTTTAAAATGCAAAATAATAATAGGTAAAGCAATTCCATTAGATGCCTGGACATTCCCTTAGGGCTCCAGGAGGTTCAGGCTTCCAGAATTTCTAGACAGTCGGCACGTGTAGGAGGTGGGGTCAGCCCTACGTACCGGCCGCCTTTATCCCCCAGGACTACCCCTGGTACTCATTTTTGTTAGAGGCTGGATTGACCCTAGTTGTCATAGTGTGACCAAAAGTATAAGTCAATAAAAAAATCCCAATTATCCTACTGGGAATCGAACCCGCGACCTTCAAGCTTGTAGCAAAGTGTTTCAACCAACTGAACCACCACATACCCCCAAATACAAATGAATATTCAGAATTAATACAGCTTGCAGAAGTAGAGAGTGATGTAGAGTTTTGAGAATTTAAAAATTCTGCCTCTTCAGTCACAATATATGCTATCACTTCTATCATTTGAGGTTAACAACAAAAATAAATTTTAAAGAGATTGAATGCTTGTAACATAAATAATTACAATAATATAAGTTTCACCAACCTTCACCAAAATTACCACACTCTCAAAAAAGAGTATACTCAGTTGATATAAAAGTGTTTAACAGTCTCACACAAAGTATAAAAAATTTGAGTGATAACCCTAAATAATTTATATCAGCACACTGTTATTCCTTCTACTCTATAGATGAATGCTTGAATGTGTTGGAGAATGATAAATGAAGCTAAATCAGTTTTAAGCTAATTGTTCCAACAACTACTGTATATATACAAAATTTGCTTGAATTATTCTGTATTCTGTATTAACTTGTTTTGGATTTATAGAATGTAAATTATTTGAAATTCAAATTTGTACCAGGAAAGCATGTGAGGGAGTTTATAAATAGTATCACCCCCCGCAGGGAAGGAAGCCCCCCCCCCCCCCAAACCCATTCATTAGTAGGCTAGGTGTGCCTCAGAGCCAGTCAAGATGCCTTAGAGAAGAGAAAAATGTGTTGCTCATGTCAGAAGTGGAACCACATATCCTCAGTCCAACCCTTAACCTAGCCACTTTCTTGAGTGAGCCAATGTGGCCCTCTGTGGTGGATGTATACTTCCAAATACAGACCAGGAGAAGAAACTGAACATCAGCCACTATTCTGGCTTCATGCCTCAGTTGCATTAAATAGGATCTATCTGTTCGTATCATACTCACCTTTAAGCCATTGTCACTACCCCAATTAAAAGAAAGTTGTAATTTGAAAGGTAAAATTCACCTCTGCATATTTTTTTGGGTCTTCCTTAGCATAGAGACCAAGAGAGAGGGGACAAAACTAATGTGTACTTCATAATGAACTTCTGAGTTGATATAGAAACCTGTGAAGATGTGTAATAAGAATGAAGGTTTCTGGAAATCAGTTTGCCATATCTCAAAGTCATAATGGCAGTAAATAAACTGAATGAATGTGTACTGAATCTTGTAGGTTTCGAGCCTAATTTATATGCATTTATGAAAACTAGTGTGTCCATTTGCAAAGATGAAATGTCTTTGCATGTAGCTGTTTGACCTTACCATAAGTGCATATCTGCAAGTGTCGGTAAAAACGTTACTGTCTGTTAACAAACAATTGAAAAACAGTGCGGTACACAGAGCATCAGCACACAACTGTTTGACTGGAAACTTTTTTTCATTTCATTAGTCTTCATGTTAGTGAGTTCAGGTTCATAAATTTCAAATGATTTTTCTATCTGAAACGTGGAAAAGTTTGCAGCAAGCAAATATCTTTGTAGTTTTTCTCCATGTTCTGAAATTGTGCATGACATTTCCTCTGCAACAATGGTAATCCCTCATTAAACTGTTATGAGGAACTGTGCTACTTTCTTCTTGTGAAGTAATCATGCATCAAGTGACGCAGAACCATATGCTTTCAAGTGTTGGCTAGATGAAGTCTGTGAAAATTCCTTTCTTGTCAGGGGTAGGCCGATGGGTTGGATGAGGCTAACATTCCCGTCCATAGGGTGGCCCCTGCAGTATTAAGTGGTCCTGGATAGATGATTAAATGAAGCAGCGCAGTTGAGGCATGAATGTAATATAATAATGAAGGATGAAAATGAAATAATATTATTCTGCAGCATTTGGAAAAATTGGGCTTCTGTATTCAAATGTTATATATTACTGCTAGTGTTAGATAATCATAGTGATTGGTAAGGTGTTTGAAGACTTCAAAAAAGAATGCATCTTGTCAATTGCCCCACACACACAGGAGGTTTTATTTTTGGTTCTTAACCACATATCTTCCTTTATGATTGAAATAAGTAAGGCAAAGGAAATGTAAGAGATGACACTGTGAAATAATCCAACAAAGTAATCAAAATCTGAATGTATGTGTGTGTGCATATAGGCTAAAACCATTAAAAATCACATATTCTCCAGGACAGTGTTGTGACCTGGTGATTATGTGCCGCCAGTAAATAAGCACTGCCACTGCTGCCTTGTGGGTGAGGGGAAGAAGCCCCAAAGGCTAAGGGAAGGAAAACCCTGAAAGAAAACCAAGTGGTTAAGGGCCTCTATAAGCATGGAGAAGCTAACCCATCTAGGGGAGAAAACCCTGAAGACAAATCCTGGTCCTCCAGAATGGGGGTTGTACATAGGGTTAGCAACTCAATTCCGGAAAAACAAATGTTGCTATGAAATTTCAGTCAAGTATAGCTGGTTGGATATTTGTAAAATGAACTAGACAACGTAAAAGGATGAAGACTACGGAATTTAATGTTGCAACATGGAATGTCCAATCTGTGCTCCAAGCTGGGAAAATGGATGAAATTGCAGACAAGTTAAAGAAATATTACATAAAAATAACAGCATTGCAAGAAGTGAGATGGCCACATGATGGTTGGATTAAAAAGAAAAATTATACCTTACTATATAGTGGACTAAAAGCCTCAAAGTGACGGCATGGCACAGGATTCCTTATTACAGGTTGGGCGATACAGTGCATAATAGGTTTTGAACCTATTGTTGAGAGAATGTGCAAAATGAGAATCAAAGGGAAGTTCTATAATATGACAATTATAAGCGTATATGCTCCCACAGAAGATGAGAACAAACGAAATGCTGAAAATGTGTAATGATTTTATAACAAGTTGTCGGGTGTGTGTGACAAAACACCAAGAAATGATGCCCTGATTCTCCTTGGGGATTTGAATGCAAAAATCAGGAAATAATATTCAAATAAAAGAGTAGCAGGCAGACACACCTTGCATGATATTACAAGTGAGAATGGAGAAAAATTAGTGCAGCTAGCAAGAACCCACAACCTGGAAATAAGTAGCACTAAATTCCAACAAAGAAGAATCCATAAGGGTAACTGGAAAGCCCCTGGACAGGGAATTTACAACCAAATAGATCATATACTCATAAACAAAAGAAGAGCACCTATGATTACTGATGTTCGTACACTTAGAGGACGAACTGTGACTGTGATCACTCTCTTGTTAGAACAAAAATAAGGCAAAGAATTAGCAAAGTTAAAGAAAGTACATATAGAAGATCCAGAGAATGGGATGTTACAAAATTACAAAATCTCGATATAAAAAACAAACATCAAAAGAATATAGCTCAGAGTTTAAATGGAATAGATCCAAACCCAGACATAGAACTAAAATGGGATAATCTTAAAAATATCATAAATGATGTAGCATATGATGACGTTAGAGTAAGAATAAGCACAAAAAATGCAGGATGGTTTGATGAAGATTGTAGAAAAGCAATTAAAGCAAAGAATGAAGCAGGAAAGAAATGTATAATTAGAGACACAAGGACTAATAGGGGAGAATATATAAAAAGAAGAAATGAAGCTAAAAAGATCTGTAGAGATAAGAAAAGAGAAATGATAAATAATGAGATTAAAGAGCTAGAAAACAAAAATGGAAAGAATAAAAATAGAAAGTTCTACAAGAAATTGGAAATATTAACTAAAAGTTATAAACCAAGAAATAGAAATATCAAGGCTCAGGATGGATCAGATGAAAAAAGGATACTAAATAGGTGGAACAAACATTTTAAAGGAGAACAGAGTGCACAAGAATTTGAATTTTATGAAAAATAGAAGAACCAACACTGTACGAAATACAAGAAATCATAAGAAACTTTAAGAGAATGAAAACGCCAGTTCCACAAATGATCCAGAGGATACAAGAACTTATTCTTAAGATATGGAGATCT
>Ga0136643_10018641_pt1 | contig 10469 bp, 7 predicted proteins | sample TergutLab28metaG_FD_96883 | JGI IMG/M metagenome (GOLD analysis project Ga0136643, IMG submission 96883) | Labiotermes labralis P1 segment gut microbial communities from Petit-Saut dam, French Guiana - Lab288 P1 (version 3) (version 3) | ecosystem: Host-associated > Arthropoda: Insects >... | reverse complement strand
TGCACCACCAGTTTAACATTCAACAACTGTACGTTCTGCCCACACTGTATTTATGTGTTTTGTATTTATCTGAGAACAAACAGCGACTTTTGCCACTTACAGCTTAAACTGATTGGGTTTTATAACCGAGATGAAAAGTGTTTACAGCGCGGTACGGACTGGGTCTTTAAATAAAGTAGTCTGCGCTTCGTCTTTAAAGGGTTAAAGGACATTAAATAAAGAGTATATGTTTGTAAGCCACTTGTTACCTCGTTAAATAAAGTTGTATACAGACTATCTGTGCTGTTGTTGTACTTACTAATGTGCAATGAATCTTGTCTATGCACGGAAATCCCATGATTTATGCCACTCACAAACATGCATTTAATATTTGTTTATTGACGGCGTTTCGAAAATGCGTCTTTCCTTGGCGAAGTCGAATGAAACGTCGATATTTACAAGGCTGCAGGCTACAATGACCCCGAGACTTAACAAGATGTGAGAACCATAGAGAATCTCCCCAAATGTTAAAGCAGTTTTGTTCTGTTTCTTATTTCACAACTTACTGCGTGTTGAGAGTTGAAATGTCTTTTATTACTCTACATATATACTTCCTTCCACAAAACTCCATTACGCAACCTAACCTAAGGAAAAGCAAGAATTGTTTTTCGACGGATAAGGTAGGGACGTGCTCTTAGGGGTTCGTAGAGGGGTGTATTTCTGAAGATCTATTGCAACCATTCTGATTAATACTTTGTGTGCTCTTATTTATTGGGCTTTTACTCTCTTTCTTGTTTTCTTTTTTTCTGTTAGTCTGACCTTATGTACGTGCTCATTGTTGGTACACAGAGTTATTGTTTCACTTGATCAAAATCAGTGACACATAGCAACACTTGGTATTACTTCTCTGGACAAGGGATCGACCCGTCGCAAAGACCTATACCTGACATCACACATCACTCACAACAGACATACATCAATACCCACCATCCCAGCAAGCAAGCGGCCGCATACCTACGCCACAGGCCTCGCGGCCACCGACATCGGCTTGGTGGACCCCTTATTATATTTATTTTCATCAGAGACTATAAATTATCATGCTTATTCTTTCATATAATTTGTCCTTGAAGAACATTGTGTTAGCTCAATGTAAGTCTTCCTAGTACAGGATTAAATACTCAATATTTTAGTAAGGAAAATAATCGAGAGTTCGATGGCAGGATGCAGAAGGGCTGAATAAAACACCGCAAAACAACAAATTGGTCTAAACAGTTATCAAAATATAGTACCTCCATTAACGTAGGAGGTACGGGTTGGCGTAGTTGGTTGAGGCACTGCGTTATAAGACGGAAGGTCGGAGATTCGATTCCCGATGGGATCATTGTGATTATTCATACATTCAATTCTTGCGGCTGCACCATGGCCCTGGGATCGACTCAGCCTCTAGTAGAGTTGTGGACCACGAGTATCTCCTGGAGGGGGGGGGGGGTAAAGACGACCAGTGTTTGGGACTGACAACCATGGCAACTTCGTGCCGACTGTCTAGAAATACTGGAAGCCTCAAATAACTAGACTCCTTGGGACCTGTCCAGGAATGTACAGGGGTTACTTTACCTTTTTCACACTAACGCATAAACGGTTACTCTAAATTCTGCAAAACAAAATTTGTTAATTCTGTTACGGGAGAAGTACATTTTTCTTCTGCGAATATAATGGAACAGAAAAATACACAAAGTGAGAAAAATGAATAGTTATTTTTTCCGCTTTACCGTGTGGCACACATAAGTATGAAATTATTCGCAATAAATCATAGACTGAGCACTGTCTCTGTATTTTTATTCAATACGGCAGTATATCAACAGTCGATACACTTCAATAGAGTCTATTGTTCTGTCCCGAGGAAGGTTTTGTATAATATTGCCAGTGAGTTTGGCATGCAAATGAAGAGAGCTGCGTTGATTGAAACATGTTCAAACAAAACCTGTAACTGAATTCTTTCGTGTGAATATTTGGAACACATCAACTTCCTGTCTACGCAAGTTGTGTTAATTTAATGGGCAAGACCAAAGATGCCTAAAAGAGAAAGGCGAAGATTCCATTAGTGGCTTTTAAAACAGATCAAAACCTTATAGGTAACTATGAGCAGAGACAGGCAGGAGTGCAAGTGAACGAAACAATAGGAAGAACCCCCCCCACCCCAGCAGAAAGTCACAAAGTGGAAGAACAACGGCCAGGAAATAGCTTCGCTCACACGACGTGTTTAATATAACATACAGTAGCACTGTAGGTAAGTTACCTCACAATATTGTACGGTGTAAGGCATATGGGATCCCAAATGCACAAAATAAAACCTGTAAAATATTTAATGGTTCTTAGATCAGCCTGATGATGAATGTCACAAGTCGACACATGTCGCAGTAATGTTATACTGTAAATGTTAGTTGTGTTGACGGAAACATATTGTGATAGAGTAAAAAAAGTTAAGGTACTGCCGTTCCTTACATCAACACCATAAACGTAAACGCACTAAACATACACTGCTTTAATTGGCTTACTGGAAGTCGCAGGTTTTTTTGTTCATAATTTTTCACTGCCGTTATTGGTACCTATTTTTATATACATATTGGCACCTATTTTTATATACATATTGGCACCTATTTTTATATTCATATTGGCACCCATTTTATATACATATCGACACCTATATTGGCACCTATTTTTATATACATATTGGCACCTATATTGGTACCTATTTTTATATACATATTGGCACCTATATTGGCACCTATTTTTATATACATATTGGTACCTATATTGGCACCTATTTTTACATACATATTGGCACCAGTATTGGCACCTATTTTTATATACATATTGACACTTATATTGGCATATAGTGTATATATTGGCACCTATTTTTATGTACATATTATTCAGTTTCACTTGTACTGTACCATAGCGTAAATATTTATTCAGATTGGTTACTGGAACAATTTTGTAATTTATCCTTGTACACCCTGTGTATACTGTCTGTGCAATAAATCTTGTAAAAAAATTATCACCACCATGGCGGTTCTTATTTTTAAAAATTCTGAATATGTTGGGGTGTGAAATGTTTCATTTTGAAATGACATAACCCATTTTTAGCTTGACCATTTCTTGGTCCGTTTAATTCTGGTGATATGGTGCCCTTCTGAAATTAATGGTATTTATTGGAACGCGTTGATTAGCAAATGGAAGTATCTTGTTTTGCGTACACAAATATTGTGTTTTGATGACGATTTTATAACATGTAATTGCGAAACGAAACACAACGATATGGACTCAACCCTGAAATTTACAACGAGGAATTAAATTTTGTTCATTCGTTTTATGTTATGTGGATCGTTATTCCGAATGTAACTATATAAATAAACAAATAGATAACTACATGTAGAAGAGTCTCTCTTGAAAAGCTTACAGTTCCTCAGCTAGTCAAGAAACTTTCCGCACTTTATGGTACACGAAGGCTCATTACCGCATTCACAAGAGCCCACCAACTGTCTCTCACTCTCTCTCCTGAGCCAGATCTATCCAGTCCATGCTCCCTATCCCACGTCTTAAGGACCAATTTCAATGTCCTTACATCTATGTCTCCGTCTTCCAGAAGGTCCTTTATCCTCAAATTTCCCACCAATACCCAATTTACACTTCTTCTCTCCCCATACGTGCTACGTGCCTCAACCACCTTACTGTTCTAAATTTGATCGATTCATGGAATATATCCGCACATATGAAACTTATTTCTCGTTCAGGGTATCCGACCGGGAAGTACGTGACGATAAAATAAAATATGTGCAGGGTGTTTCAGGGAGAGTAGGTAATATTTTAGGAGGTGGTAGTATGGACTATTCCGAGTAAATAAGTTCATATAAACATGTGTCCAATCTCCAATGGGTGCGATGATACAGCTGTTTGAAGCTGGCGGGTACAGATCAGATTTTTGTTTGTGAGGATGGATGAAAAGCGAAGTCTACAAAGAAAAAGTAAACACAAGAGACGAATTGGTCGCTCGCATTATGAATAGTGCTGCCCTCATAAAGCAAGAACGCCAAGACGACATCAGGAGAGCTACACGTACTGTCGGCAAGAGGGTTGAAAAGTGCACTGAAGTCGATGGTGGGATTTTTGAAAACTTACTTTGAACTGTTTCAAGTTTATTGATATCATTTACATAACCAATAAATGCAATCAATACGTCATTTGTCTTTCCCTCATACTTTTTGCAAGGCCTTTTATGCGTAACATTCAAACAGCTGTATCTCCACACCAATTGAAAATTGGACAAATATTTATATGAACTTATTTACCCAGAATAATCATACTACCACCTCCTAAAATATTTACTATTACTCCTGAAACAACCTGCATATATATATATATATATATATATGTTTGTGTGTGTGTGTGTATAGAAAGTTACGAGATGAAGCGATCCAGTCACAATTAGTATCCTGAACATAATGTACTGATAAAACAATCCAGTATGAATATGTAAAGGGAACACATTATACTAAACCCCCGTTGGATGTGAGAGACTTAAAAGCTGAGGTTGATGATGGTGATGGTGATGATGATGATGATGATGGCGTCAGATATTTCACTCATGTCTTGCATTATAGAAGAATAATTTCGCTCTAGCAATTTCCTGCCGTCCACACACGGTACACGGATTTTATTTTCTAGCGCTTTCTGTGCATTCCAGTTTCAGTATGCAACGTCTGTCCCGAGGGACTCTGTGCTGTCACAACGGGTCACGTTGCTATATGTGGTGACCCTGTGCTCCGGTGACGACAGGAGCCAAATCGTGTTTATCATACGAATTTGCCATTCGCGGGAAAAAATTTGCGATTCTTATGAATCTCACGGAATGCTGCAGTTGCCTCATACCCGGAAGTTCAGGTTCATATCTTAGCCTTCCCCATTCTTGAATTCTTAATAATCTTGTGTATCGATGCTTTAAGCTTATCAATAAAAGGTGCTGTTTAATGAAGACTTAACTTTATATATGATCTTTAGTCGTGGTTGGTCTTTGTAACCTACAAACTGTTCTCTGTGGCTTAAGCTCTGAGGCCGAAGAAACAGTTGAGTATCGAGAACCGGGCATGATCATTTATCAACGTCGAGTATCGATATTTGGGAGATAGTGAATGTAAATTTCCCCTCTTCAAATATGTCGAAGACGGTAGATTGTTTATCTATTGCTACATTTCGAAAGGTTATTGTAGTTTATGTCAAAATTCTCGGTAATTTTTTGGTGAATAGTAACAAATTCGGAAGTAGGGACAATAACAGAGGGAAGGTTCCGGAATTATTACACCCTGTTGACATTTCTTAACTGGCTTTTGCTTGGAATATAGGGAGTCTGCGTGCTTTGAAATGCCGTTCTATTGGAATCCTGAATTATTAGGTGATTTTTTTGGCAATTCAAGAACGTTAGCTGAAGGGCAGTAACGAAAATTTTCGGAGAAAGACCTGTCCCAATACTACTTAGTTCACCACAATACTAAAAGATTGGACTGGATTTGAACACGGTCCTCTACGGTGAGACCACGGCGACTGTCCATAAGACGAATATTTTTGACTTCCTATACAGCACTGTCTCCTACAAATTACAAAACCGACCGCAGGCATTTAAATAACACATGTTGCACCGAGATTTTTCAATTAATTATGAGCCTTGTACAATCAGTCTTCCGTTATCTCACAGAAACATAAAACGTATTGGAGCAAAGACGCACCAGAGGCTTTTGTATTAATGACTGTCATTGCCCAGTTACATATTATTGTGCAATGTCATCAAGGATAGGGACAGATGGCGGGCACTTGTGACTACGGTGATGAACCTTCGGGTTCCATAAAATGCAGGGAATTTCTTGACTTCTCAGGGACGACTCTGCTCCATGGAGTAAGTAAGTAAGTAAGTAAGTAAGAAAAGAAGTAAGTAAAAAAGTAAGTAAGTTATCAAGGAATTGAAACAAAATATAAATCTGGATTAAATGGCGAAGTGAAAGTAATACAGAAAAATAGTGTATTTATGGATTCTGGTTAATTTAAAGTAGATTAAACTGGGACAGTGGTGAGATGGTTATGATCCACAGCTTGAAACACTACATAATAGTTAAAGTGAAGCTAGAGATCTTTATTTTTCTTGAAAAGTCGTGACCTGCACTTTGACCACGATCGGGGGTATCAGGCGTATTTCCCAAAGGGTAAAGCGACTGTTCCGTGAGGTTCATCACTCGCCTTAATGTTGTGTCGAAGTTAGTAGTAGGTGGTGCTATACTTCTTCTGCCCCTGTTCACCTTCATGGGGTGTACGGAGGAGTACAGATCTTTAAATGCCCAAACAGATATCAAGTATCGATTTTTGAACAAAAAAATTTAGTTTTTTTTAATGTTTTGGTGACCTGCATCTCAGTATAATCTTAGTAATTAACCAACTTAATGTACAAAATCTTGTTTTATAATAAGTTTATTATATGCCTCTACATGTTTAGAGCATTATGTGTTCATCACCAGGAGGTCAAAATTGTATTATACAGCATCTGGTATCTTAATCCCGTGCACCGGACGGCCACCAACAGTTGTGATGATACCAGATGCTGTATAATACAATTTTGACCTCCGGATGATGAGCACATATTGCTCGAAACATGTAGAGACATATAATGAACTTGTTATAAAACAAGATTTTGTGCATAAAGTTGATTAATTACTAAGAAAAAATTTAGCTTATGTTCCTTTCCGTACAAAGTCAGTGTCTTCTTTTGTATGTCTGTTTCCCCCCACTACATTTTTTAACTCTGAACCAGTGAAGAGATGGCCGTACCACTAACAGCCCAACCCAATTTTGTAATTTTAAATTTAATATCACTTGAGAGATGACAACCGGAATTTCTAAATATAGGTACACTTCGTGTAGAGCCCACAATTTAAGTGGTGTTAATATAGCATCAGGAAATACACAAATGTTATGAAATACTTTCGTTTGTACGTAGGTTATTCGGAAAGTAAGTACCGTCTGCGCATATCTCTTGCGCATCCTCGAGACTGTCACTTTGCGCATGTGAAGTGACTTCCACTATCAATTGAGAAGCCACAGACGCCATTTCGTGAAATTCGTGTTATGTTTATGTTTGTTCCTGTGCGCTAAACCTGTTTAAGACAATTGAAGGGGCCGCCGACTGTGAAATACGGTCTGTAATTTGATTTTTGAAAGCTAGGAATGTGCTACCAAGTGATATTCATCACCAGATCTGTCAAGTGTATGGTGATAATGCGATGAGTGATGGGCATGGTTAGGAAATGGGTTCGGATGTTCAATGAAGGTCGAGAGAACGTACACGATGAGGCGCGAATTGGGCGTCCATCTTTGGTGAATGATGATTTGCTGAGTAAGGTCAACGAAAGAGTGCGTGACGACAGACGTTTCACATTTTCTGATCTGTCCCTGCACTTTCATCAGATTTCAAGGACACCACTCTATGACACTGTCAGTCGTGGCTAACATCGCAGGCGGCCGCATTCTATGAGGAGGTTACACAAAACCTTGTGTCCCGCTACGATAAGTGTCTCAATAATGGCGGCGATTATGTGGAAAAATAGTTTGAAGAATGTAGAATCTGATAACAATAAAATTTTATACGAAACCTTACTCGATTTTTTTACAGCGAAACTGTACTTACTGTTTGAATAAGCCTTGTACAACGTAAGACAATTTGTTTATTGATAAATACATTATGTATTTATCTTAATGTTTGCTGGCGGTAATCAGTGCATATCTGGAGAAGAGTTGCCAATGTAGCAATGAATTTATTATGTAAATGTTTGTAAAAATATCGTTGGCTTGAATCTTCAACGTTATTTGTAGTAAATTTAAAGAGACCGGACTTCGTATTACTAGGCATTACACACAGAAGTGGGCAAGTCCCAGTAGCCTTGCGGTCAAAGACATAGGTGTAGGGACGCTCGCCTGCTGAGATTGTGGTTTCGAATCACACCTGGGGGCATGGATATCCGTCTGTTCTGATTGTTGTGTGTTGTCAGGTAGAGGTCTCTATGTCAGGCTGTCCACTCGTCCAGAGGAATCCTACCGACTCTGGTGCGTCGTTGTGTGTGATCTAGAAACCTCGTGAATGAGGAGGCACTGGTCGAGTAGGGGCTGTCGCGCCAAAACAAACACACAGAAGTGGGCAAATAATACAGGGGTGCTGATAAGTCCTTAGCTCGACCAGGAAGGAAACAAGCTACTGTTTCTGTCGGAATGGCGTGAGTTTGTTTCGGCGCCTTGCTTTGCAAAAAAAAAAAACTTTATGACAGCTCGCGTCTCGATGTTTTTGAAATCGCGCGCGTCCCTGACATGCTTCCGAGATCGTTTCCTTCCTGGTCGGGCTAAGGACTTATCAGCACCCCGGTATGTGTAAATATTGATTTGTAGTTTTTGAAGCCTACTCTGAAGAACCTTAGGGTTCATGTATTTATACCTTCTGAATTTTGAGTTGTATTTTAATTTTAGGCTTCGTTGAGGCCAACCTTTTTTATAATGGAAACGTAGGCACAAAACATAGAAGCCCGCAGATACAGACCGGCGTTACACTCTGTGTGACAGAGTAATGAGACATTACATTCCGGTCTCGGGAGTTCTTACAGCGAAGGGCTGCACAGATTTCCAGAGATACGACACACACACACACACACACACACACACACAGGCAGAGCATGTGCATGAATAATTGGACGTCGTCAACCTGTTTTATGTTGTTTTATCTCCCTACGCTTCTCTCGTTCTTCCTGACAACTTTGTGTAATTAAATTTCAAGGAAAGTCAGGGCTAAAAAAAAACTGTATCCACAAACACCGAGAATTAGGGACAATTTTGGAAATTAATGTGCCTTGCTGATCTTATAATTATAATGGATGATAAAAGAGGACATTAATTCAGTCGTGTTTGTCCGTACGACTGGCTGTCATTGAATGCATTCACGGAGGCGACCATCTGTGGCAGTCGGAAGGCCTGGGAAGAATCTGTCAGCATTCTCCAAACTATACCTCAACACGTAGAAGAAACAGGGCCTTCTATAGAAGCGCACGATTATCCGTAAAAGGTAATGCAGTCCCATTACAGGCCTGGAGTGGCCCAGAGGGTTCCAGGAAGCTAAGGTTCCTAGATTACATGACAACGGCACAGGATGGTGGTAATGTTGTCAGCCTTATGCACCGGCCGCCTTTACCCCCAGGAAATACTCCTGGTACTCATTTCTGTTAGAGGCTGAGTCGACCCCAGGGCCACAGTGCGAACGGAAGGATTTTATGTCAATGAAAAATTCCAATGACACCAGATGGGATCGAACCAGCGACCTTCCGATCTGTAGCACAGCACCTTAACCACTGATCCACCGTGGTCCCACGAAAATCTGTGAAAGTGACCTAAAAAGTTGTTTTGGAATTTGTCATTTTTCTCTTCGAGAGTGAAGTACTGTAAATCGGCGATGTAGTTTTGACTAGTAACGTTCCAGGACTTGGAAGAGCTCTTGGTTCTAAACGTCCACATTTAAGGCGTTGCCTGTTGAGAAGGCGGTCTAGCTATTCAGCGTGGGTGGGGCAGAGCTTGAGGACGTGAGAGGCATTACCGGTATTTATCTTCACCCTGTTGCCTTAATGCCCACAGGGATAATTTTCAGCTGCCCCTTAATCGCTAGACCAGGAATATACAAGAAAGAATATCATTTGGACAACCTTCGTAAATTTTCGCATTCGTGCCGTGCATCTTTATATTATGAAAGTTTCATTTATTCACCAACTGATGCACTAGTGAGTTGTCTTTAAAAAAATATTAAAATATACATTATAATTTACATTAATACATTACTATTTTAACAGCTGTAACTTTAGTAAGCACAAATTAAAGCGCTCCCTGATGATGGTGTAACTGTAACACCGAAACATGTCGGGGCTGTTTTAGTGTAAACTTTAATATAAATTTTAATATTGTTTTTTAAAGACAGTACACTAGTGCATCAGTTGGTGAATAAATAAAAGTTTGATAAACTTCGTAAATGATAAAGAAATTTTCTGAGAGTCTGTATGTGCTGTTACTGAATGTGGAGTTTTCTGTTCACCTTGGCAGTCGTTTTCGCTGGGGAAAGCCGACCGTGACTTATTGGTGACCAGCAACCGATGTATTACAGGTAAAACTAAACTGGACCTGAGTGAAGTCATGTTTGTGCATGTGAGACAATACAGCTATTTTCTATAATTTTTCTTGTGGTTACGACTGTCCATACATGTCACTTGTAAAAACTGTAATACCGAACGAAGCGAATGGCGACTAACTAAAACTAAACTCCGTGGCCTTAGTCCGCACGCGAACTATACCGACAGAGCGGCCGCCGCCGGTCGGCGAAGTTAGTGCCAACTTTTGCGGATAGAGGGGTGTCACGTGGTCAGCGC
>Ga0136643_10018638_pt1 | contig 10471 bp, 7 predicted proteins | sample TergutLab28metaG_FD_96883 | JGI IMG/M metagenome (GOLD analysis project Ga0136643, IMG submission 96883) | Labiotermes labralis P1 segment gut microbial communities from Petit-Saut dam, French Guiana - Lab288 P1 (version 3) (version 3) | ecosystem: Host-associated > Arthropoda: Insects >... | reverse complement strand
TAGACGCCTAATGTCAACTATAGTGGTCGTACCGCACCGCTAACCTCTAAAGTTGCATTTTATATATTTATTCAACAAGTATAGGTACTGAATATTTTAAACATGGTATATACTCTCCGTTTTCTTCTCTTCAAAATGCAGTTTATTTCATAATTCTAACTTATTGGGTTCCTGTATTATTCACATTTTATATACAGGCTGTGCTAAAATTAAAAAAATAATTCCGGCGCCAAAAGGTTAACGGAAGACATCACCTAGAGACCTAGGTATAGATGTCAGAATATTATTAAAATTGATCTTAGACTAAACAGAGTTTTTTATGTTTTGTTGACCGTGCATCTCGATATAATTGTGTAAAGAAAAACCAAATTAATGCGAAATTTATTCTTAATGTATTTCGTCAACCTCTACATGTTTCGGGCGTATCTAGGTTGGAACCAGTACAACAGACAGTCATCTCAAAAGAATAATAAGTACCAATTGTTGTATACATACGGTTGTACCTCCTGATGATGGGTCTGGATACGCCCGAAACATGTACAGGTTGACGAAATATACTAAGAGTAAGTTGTGCATCAAGTTTTTTTTTCACACAACTAAACAGAGTATTGGGAGTTTTGGTACAGAAGAGAAAACTATAGATAATTATATAAACTTTCCGCCCAACACAAACATTGAGCTTCATTTTGTTTTGACGTTTTGCTGACTGTACCTCTCAGTATATTTATCTCAGTAATTAACCAACTTGATGCACAAAATTTCGTTTCACAGTAAGTTTTATTTCATGCCTCTACATGTTTCGAGCACATGTGCTCATCATCAGGAGGTAAAAATTGCATTACACAGCCTCTGGTATCATCACACCTATAGGTGTGCTCGAAACATGTAGAGGCATGAAATAAAACTTATTGTAAAACAAAATTTTGTGCATCAAGTTGGTTAATTACTGAGATAAACATTCAGCTTCATATTTCCGTCCACTTATAGGAACATCGTCAAATTGTCAAAAACCTTTAAAGAAGGCAAATCTGCATACGAGCTGAACACTTCTTTATTTATGACATCTCATATATTTTTATTTGTTGTATTTCATTATGTCATATGGTAGGTGGTGGTTTTTTAATTCAAAACTATTTTCCAGGTGTTTAGGTTTATCGTGTTTTCTTCATTCTTCTCTCTTATATAAAGTTGTGTGTTGAAGGTTGACCGAAGTGGACTGAAACATGTAGCTGCATGGTAGTAAACGAATAGTTGTTTTTAGTGGCGTGTCTTTGTATTTTATCAATAAAGTTAAATCAGTCCCATTACAGGCCCGAGTTGCGCAGAGGGCTCCAGGAAGTAAGGTTCCCAGATTACATGACAACGGCACAGGATGGTGGTAAGGTTGTCAGCCTTACGCACCGGCCGCTTTTACCCCCAGGAAATGCTCCTTGTACTCACTTATGTTAGAGGCTGAGTCGACCCCAAGGCCATAGTGCGATCGGAAGGATTATGTCAATGGAAAATTCCTATGACACTATCTGGAATCGAACCAGCGACCTTCCAATTTGTAGTACAGCACCTAATCACTGTGCTACCGCGGTCCCCTTATATTTATCAATACTGGTACTATTACACAACTAGATGGTAACCATTAAAAGGAAGAAAACGCCCGGAACTATGGAATCTGTTTAGAAAGAAATGTACTTACGGAACTTTAGATACACATTATTTTGATTCGGTTATTATTTTATTATTCATAAGTTCTTAGGTAGCAATAAGTTAGGAAATTGAATTGAACTATTTTATTACATATTTTATACTTCGCTCGTTACTGAATTTGGAGTTATGTCATTATTTGTCATGTGTTTGTTAGTTTCTGATTTAATTATCTAGTGTAATGTTTACATGGATTTACGGCACACAGAAAAGAATCGGTACTTAGTTATCGTGTTGCATAAATTTAGCATTTGATGGATAATGTTTAAATGTAATGACTATAACTTTTGTGCATGTTTGGTCCTGCTGATATGTCATCATTTGAACATGAACAAACCTGACTCTCAGTTTAATAGATTTGATTTGATTGTTCTATCAACGTCTGTCGCAGGGCAGTTTGCTTGTTAAATGTCTGTCGTGTCCATTCATATTTTGTGACGCGTATGATGGCTGTGTAGAACGACTAATTACAATTTTTTCGAAATAAACGCTTTTTCATTAACAATGCTTAATCAGAGGGAAACACATTTTGACCTTATTGTGTTATTAATCCTATCTTGACACTTTTCAAGCTGTTTTTTTTTGTGTTAAAAGAATCCATATTTTGTCGGCCCATTTCCGTAGTAGCACGCAAGCCTAATTTATGTTGTTTAGAAGCCACGAAACTTTAACCTTTTACGGCCTGTTTCGTTTGTTTTTGTCACTGATCTCAAACAGTAAATAAATTAAGACCAGAGTCTTGTAATGAGATAGATTTCTGTCGTGTGTAACATGGGGAAAATTATCCAGCAAGTCGTTTCGACACCGCCAAAATTCTTTGGCAGGCGAGGAGGAGGGGACGTCCTAATAACACAATATCTGCCATTTCAATGAACACATTCCGTTTAGTTTGTAAAACGTCACGAAAGTAGTATACATTTCCCGTCACTAAACTTTTAAAAATGTGGGCCGAGTACTTCAGTCTGTATAGCGACTGACTAGGAGAAGGACGGTCCGGGATCGAATCCCGGTGGGGACGAGACTTTCCGTCCGTCCAGACCGACCCTGGGGCCCACCCAGCCTCCTGTAAAACGGATACCTGGTCTTTACCGGGAGTAAAGTGCGGCCGGAGCGTGTTGCTGACCACTCACCCCCTTCTAGTGCCGCGGTCATGGAAGAGTAGAGCTATACCTCTACCCACCCTCTGGCCCACACCGGGCCCGTAACAGGATCACTTTAACTTTACCTTTAAAATTGTAAAAATCCTTCTAAATCCACATTAATCCACAGATGGAAAGCAGAAAAATAAATGGAAATGTAACTTTACACTGCACCACAGAGAATACAGATAATTACGCAGCAGCAACTTAGAGCAATTTTTTCAGTGTTTAACGTAATATTTTAAGCTGTTTGTTTTATTTTTAGGTCCGGTAGCTTAAAAAAACACAACTAATGAATAGAAAGCAGTAGCTACAACAAAGAAAAGTTTCAGTACAATTAGTAATTTTAAGTAAATCATATATATAGGTGAGATCTCACGCCAGAGACACGCACGTCATAAATACACAATTTACATCCCTTTAAGTTTTTGTATACAGCCTGTTGAAGGGCCTTTCAAGCCGGAACATGTAGTGTATTGTTAGGAGGATATTATTATAAATAAATAACGGCGTTGTTTGATAGTAATCTTACTATTTAGTCACGTACACTGTTCCGAATCTGTTTTGACAACCAGCATATGTTTGCAGTTCATTGTTGTACCTCCTTTTTCAAACAGCCATTAGCTTTGATAGAGACCATTCGTATGACATGATTGATATGTATGCTGTATATATTGTGATCTTTTGAGAATTAAGTGCTGTGGCGAAATCGGGCCAAAGAATGAGGAGGTAGCACCAAGATGGACAAGTTGTTTAGAAAGAGTTCTGCAGTCTACTTTTGTCATCTAACATTGTTAGATTGATGAAATGAAGGAAGGTGAGATGTATGGGGCCTGTAACATGTGTTGTGATATGAGAGTGTCGTAAAATATTTTGTTTGGAAAAGCCTCCAGAGAAAACACACTTGGAAGAAGTAGGCATGGTTGAAAAGATAATATTAATATGAATGTTAGGAAAACACGTATGAGAATTTCGACTGGTTTGTGCTAAGCGTCCAGTGGACTGCTTTTGTGGTTATGGTAATGAACCTTTTCGTCGATATTATAGGCTTTCTTTGCCAGCCTTAGTCTGTCACATCGACGTTGTTTCTATATGACCCTATTGGCTGTATACAAACTTAAAGTTTTAATTAATTTTCCAATTTGTTACAGCAGAACTATGCTTTGGTCAGAGATCAAAATTGACCACTGCTTTACTCTTCCATGCTATTCGCAGTTGATTATCCATAGCCGAGACCAATTGTAAGGTTTGCTATTAGTGTGTTGGAACTTTGGGCTCCAGTAGCATGGTGCTCGGCATTTATTCATGCACTTTCCTTGTTGACAGTTCTTTGGGCACTACTTTCAAGTATTCACTTGGCGAATTCACGTTTGCTCAGTTATCTATTCAGTTCTGAGGTGACGCCTATATGTTTCTTTAGAGACGGTTACCTGCTTATTTTTTCTGGTAAATCAGATCACTGGTTAGCCAGTTGCTTGTAATCCCTCGGCACTTGCTTAATAAGGCAAGTGAAGAATGTGTTTGTGGCATAGCTACCACACACCAGTTCGACTCGCAGGTCGGCAAGTGGAATGTAAGTGGTGATTAATTTTCACAGCTGTCGAATGTGCGACGTTCAGACATTGTGTAATCCAGGCGTCGTTCTCTGTCGCTAATTTGCGGCGTCAGGGTCTAGGGTGGTGTACTTGTGAGTGGTAATGCCAAGTGGAAGAACGGATGGACGATTATGGGGGGCAGACTGCCAAAAATTCTCTTTACTTTCCCCCTGATGGTCCCTCGACAGAAGTGGAGCGGTGTATCCACTTGACAGGCTACCAATCAGAACTCTGGATTCGGATCGGATGGAAGACTGCCAGCCTGCTGTCTCTTTCTCTCTCCTTTTTAACTTCCTCTCCACGATCATTCCCCGGCGCATCAAGTTTACGTAGCTCAATCCGCGAGAGAAAGATAGGAAATGTACATACCACGTAACAGTGAAATTCCTTGCCACTTATGCCGGAGCTGACCGATAACCTATTCATAACTTCTATTACCACCCGTCTCAATCCTTTTGCTCAGAACTTTCCTTCCAAAGTGTGTCGTCATGTTGCCAAACGACGCGACTGAGTAAGTATTGAAGTTCTTCTTCTCTAACGAGACATTCCAGGTTCGCGATCTCAAGTGGTCAAACGTTTTACCAGTGACAGTATTACCAGTGACAGTATTACCAGTGACAGTATTACCCAAAGTGTCTTAATTCCGCGCCCTTATACACCGTCACTGCGTTTTCCTTACTCGCGTCTGTTATACTGGGGTGCTGGTAAGTCCTTAGCCCGACCAGGAAGGAAACAAACTCGGAAGCATGTCAAGGACGCGCGCGATTTCAACATCATCGAGACGCGAGCTGTCATCAAGTTTCTTTTTTCTTGCAACGCAAGGCGCCGAAGGAAATTCACACCATTCTGACAGAAATGTTAGCTTTTATCCTTCCTGGTCGGGCTAAGGACTTATCAGCACCCATGTATTCACTGTTCCTTCGTAATACTAAATCAGGGAGAATGAGATGATTGATGCGTGCGGCACTTAGGGGCGAAAACAGAAATGGACACAGGGTTTTGGTGGGGAAACCTGAAGGAAAAATGCCACTTTGAAGACCCCGGGCTAGATGGGAGGATGAGTTTGAAATTCAAAGATCTTACAGAGATAGGATGGAAGTGCATGGATTAGATTAATATGGCTTAGGATAGGGTCAAGTGGTAGGCTGTTGCGAACACGGTAACGAACTTTTGGGTTCTCTAAAGTACGGGGAATTTTTTTGATTAGCTGAGGAACCCGCAGCTTCGCAATAAGAAATCTGCTCCATGGAGCTGCTTTGATTGGTTGATTGCTTGCTCGATTGTTTGGTTTACCGTGTTTTCTGCTGTTCTATTCAGCACATAAATTTGCAAATTCCTTAAAATGCACGTCTTATAGGCCTATGTATCGGGGTGCTGATAGGTCCTTAGCCCGACCAGGAAGGAAACAAGCTGCGCCTGTCAAACGTGTGATGGGCAGAGGAATGGCTTGATTTGGCTACGGTAGGGACAGGTGGTGAACTCTTGTGAATGTGGTAATGAACTTCCAAGTTCAATAAGATGCGGGGAATGTAGCTTGTTTCCTTCCTGGTCGGGCTGAGGACTTATCAGCACCCTTGTATAAATGTGCACCAGTTTATCCATGGCGTCCTACTTAGGCACGGGGGCCAATCAAATACCCTTAGGTTTTGCTTTACGTCTGTTTCTGCCCTGAAGCAGACAGTAGGTCTTGTAACTTTTATGACATTCGAAATAACTGCCGGCATCTCGTCCTGTAAATTCCAATACCTAGTCCAGTCCTGATGCTAGAACGGTACCCTGTGGTGATCACGCAGTTGGCTGGGTCGCACAGTCCCAGACCGCATTTGACTGTTGTTGCGGCAACACACAACTGTTCTCACCTTCGAAGCGCTACTAATGGTTTCAACATTCATATTCTCTGGCTTCTTCAGATCTGGTGGGTGAAGAATAATGTTTCAGCAGCTCTTCCAATAGGTGATTATTGAATCCCCTCTGGTAACCAAACCGTCGTTTGCGTCTAATCGCCTAATTTACGGGCCGTGTACTGCATTTTAATCAAGTGTGTTTATGATACATCATCAGAACATCTTCCTCTACATGTAAAGAAAGAATGTGCACATTTACGATAAAGACTATGTCACTAGGCACTGTGCATAAAGTTGAACTTGTTGTTGCACCGGTACAGTTTGGAGAGTGTCTGTGTCGGTGGCACTGTGCATAGAGTGGAGCTTGTTGTGGCACCGGCACACTTTGGAGAGTGTCTGTGTCGGTGGCACTGTGCATGCAGTGGAACTTATTGTGGCACCGGCACAGTTTGGAGAGTGTCGGTGCCGGTGGCACTGTGCATAGAGTGGAACTTGTTGTGGCACCGGTACAGTTTGGAGAGTGTCTGTGCCGGTGGCACTGTGCATACAGTGGAGCTTGTTGTGGCACCGGTACAGTTTGGAGAGTGTCTGTGCCGGTGGCACTGTGCATACAGTGGAGCTTGTTGTGGCACCGGTACAGTTTGAAGAGTGTCTGTGTCGGTGGCACTGTGCATGCAGTGGAACTTGTTGTGGCACCGGCACAGTTTGGAGAGTGTCTGTGTCGGTGGCACTGTGCATGCAGTGGAACTTGTTGTGGCACCGGCACAGTTTGGAGATTGTCTGTGTCGGTAGGCACAAAATGTTTCCTTTCATTCTTCTTCTGGCCTTTCATTTTCTTTCACTTCCCTGCTTTCTTTTTTCCTTTTCTTTTTTGATTTGATTTCTCTTTTGTCTTCATTTTTATTCCCTTTTCTTTTATTACTTTTTCTTTACTTTACAGGCGTGTGATTTTTCTTCTGCCTTTATGTCTTCTTTCTTCTTGTTACTTTCGATCGCCTAGCTCTTCTGTCTTATTAATTTTCTCTTCTACTCATTGGCTTTATTTTTTCTGTCTTACTCTGCCTTGCATCCCCGTAATTTCCTTTTTACTTTCTTTTTCTTTACTCTTGTGTTTCTTTTTCTCCAGTGTTCGTTAAAGTTGGTTGTAAGGTTTGTCTTCTCAGGCAACTTTCAGCTTCCTATCAATCAAGAGGCAGGATGCTAGATCCTGTGCTACATTTTAAAAGAGGTTTGTGTCAACTTTTCCTGGCATAGCAATGGCATGGGAGTTGCAGAGGCTAACTCCAACTGGCGATCGATCGCCTGGGAGGGTTGAAAAACCAACCCTATGTGCCTAGTGACTCATACGCGCTTCGGCCCTGCTGGTAGTTATTCGGGTAATTAAATAGCGTCCGTTTGACGGACATGACGACGGGGCAGTCATCAGGAAGGGGGCGGCTTTGTGGCCACACCCCATCCACTCCAGATCCCCGACTTTTTCTCCTCTCTCCTATGCATTAAAACTGTCTTCAGCGAGATCGGACGGTACGTAGCCTGTAGTCCTACCTACTGTGTACCCTCTTTTGATTTCCCGTACACAGTGGTCTTCGTGGTTATGTGTCGCCGGAACAAATCCATAGCAGCCGGTCACAGCCACAGTTAGGTCCCTGGATCGCGAGTTCGAATCTCGCTTGGCTTGGGACATGAAGCCTTACCCCACGTTTTTCTGCCCTTAGGTGCCGTGTGTAGGCATAGGTGTTGTTCGTTTCTCCTCCCTGCACTGAGTGGGATATCTAGTTCGCCGTTCCAAACGCTGCCAAGCCAGTATACAAACAGGAGGCATATACAGTGGGCAGAATACCCTTTTATCAGAGCAGTTACTACTACTACTACTACTACTACTACTACAGCATGGCAGCCCAATTTCGGGCCCTAGCCTCATCAAAACACATACTAAACGCCAACTGTAGTGTTATAATCTTGTGTTCGGGTGGTGACCTCTTTGCGTCGTGTTCCTTGTGTTGTCAGTTCAAGTCTCTGTCCTTGCAGCGGCTGGTTTTGGTGCTTTTCCTCAGTACCGCCACGTACGTTCTGAGGTACTACTCAGTTAGGCCACGGTCTCTATCCCTCCACATCCCTTTTAGTTTTTTTTTAATCATCCAACCCATTGACTGTATGCAGGATGCCATACTGAAAGCTTTACTCAGTGAAATACGTATAGACAGTGAGCATGACCTGGTCACTGTCGAAAGAATGACACAGAACTTTCTGAACAGGCAACATGAAATAATTAATTACTTTACACCATGAGTGTAAGGGTAGAGATATTTATATACTCGGAAAGAGGCGGCGCCACAAGCTACCGACAAACATTTCAGCTTTTACTGGCCGTTGTTTACGAGTCAGAGACAGATGGAGATTATCCACCGCCTTCTGATTATAGTACCCGTGCTGCTAGGTAGTGTTGCTGGTCCGAACACGTTGTTACGTTGCGTAATTTATAGCCGATCATCCTATCGGTTCCTATCGGTCATAATTTATGATCCTACATATCTGCACAGGGTTAAAACCGAACCCCGAATTACTCCAACTAGCAATTAATTTTACTAGAGTTGTGTTTTCGCCCAGCCATTTATAGGATTATACTGAATAATGTAATATCTCAGTGCATTGAGAGGGATTCTAGTACTTCAATCGTTTCTTCGCCTCCTTTTGGACATAGACACTGCCCACATTTCAACACGCGCGGGGTTCAGAGTGGCTTAGAGCAGCTGATTAGTTTCTGCTGTAAATCACTATCAACGCTTGTTGCCGCTTGCGACCTGCAAGGCATTTCTCACCTTCTCTTGTCTCAAGAAGCCAAATACTACGTAAAATGTTACTTCGTTTGTTACTTCGTGGAGTTGTTTGACGCAGTATTAGATTCGGGGTTTTACTAAGTTACTCTTCGTTCTCTTATACCCGACGTTTCATGAGAAGACTTCATTCACTCCTTCATGTGACGGGTTGTCAACAGGCCTTTCACTGACGGTGTGACTCAGCTGAACAAGTAGTTTCTAGATTTTCTCAGCCTCAAAATTTATCACCATTGATTTACCTTCTCCTGAGCCAGATCGGTCTAGTGCATATCCGCACCGTCTACCGTTACAACATCCATTTCAATATTATCCCATACCTATCAAGTGGTAGCAGTTAGGATTTAATAGATTCTTGCCACTGCTGATGCGGTTAGTCACCGGCCGATATACACGTATGTGGGATGTGTTGTGGAGAAAGTGGTACTGGGAGAGGTCATTCTGCGAGTACGTCTGTCTTCCTCTGTCAGGACAATGTTTCATGCTCATTTATTAGTCTATCCGCTAATAGTATGCACCAAATTAGAGCGTCGTTCAGTGATACATTTGAAATACTTAAGACTTGTATTCGGAATGTCCCCTGTTCGAGTATGGACCAGGGCACCAACTGTCCTGTTAGAGGATGACGAGCTCTTAGGCGCGTTCGCAAAGTTGCGAAAAGAGGGTATGAGCTTCGTGGTGTCTGTTCGCCAATCTGCATGGGACAGTGCGACTGTCACTGGTCGGACTTTCTCGAAATGTTATATTTGAGTAGTTTTCGAATATCGTTCAATTCTGACAATAAAAACGGTCACTTTACATGAAGACGGACGTAAATTCTTGTAATAAAACCAACTAGATGCACTAATTTCTCAAATTTATTTTTGGAATAAAACTCTACATGTTTCGTACAGTTCCTCTGTCCATCATCAGGAGTTTTTCACTGTACACACAACAATGGTATATGCCAAATAAAAAAAGTAAAATGTTCCCGTTACAGCCCCGATGTGACCCAGAGGGTGGGTAGAGGTATAGCTCTACTCTTCCATGACCGCGGCACTAGAAGGGGGTCAGTGGTCAGCAGCACGCCCCGGCCACACTTTACCCCTGGTAAAGACCCGGTACCCATTGTACAGGAGGCTGGGTTGGCCCCAGGGCCGGTCTGGATGGGTGGAAAATTTCTTCACCACCGGGATGCGATCCCGGACCGTCCTTCCCTTAGTCAGTCGCTATACCGACTGAGCTACCCGGCCCACCTCTTTGTACTGTAGTGCAATAAAATTAGAAACGAGACGGCCTTACTGGATTTCACAACAATACATTTTATTGTGTGGAACATCCGTTTGGTTTTTTTATCTCAGTATTTAACCAACTTGATGCAC
>Ga0136643_10018637_pt1 | contig 10471 bp, 3 predicted proteins | sample TergutLab28metaG_FD_96883 | JGI IMG/M metagenome (GOLD analysis project Ga0136643, IMG submission 96883) | Labiotermes labralis P1 segment gut microbial communities from Petit-Saut dam, French Guiana - Lab288 P1 (version 3) (version 3) | ecosystem: Host-associated > Arthropoda: Insects >... | reverse complement strand
TTTTTATTTTACAATAAGTTTATTTCATACCTCTACTTGTTTCGAACACATGTGCTCATCATCAGGTGTTCAAAATTGCATTACACAGCCTCTGGTATCATCACAACTATAGGTGGCCGTCTCGTGCACGAGACGGCCACCTACAGGTGTGATGATACCAGATGTTATATATACAATTTTGACCTCCTGATGATGATCACATAGTGCTCGAAACATGTAGAGGCGTTTAATAAACTTATTATAAAACAACATTTTATGCATCAAGTTGGTTAATTACTAGGATTTAATTTCCTTGTTGACAAAAACACCCATCGACAATCCGGTCCACAATATCACACGATATTTTTTTAGGAACCTTTATAAAAGTACCCTTCCATCTAGATCACTATCTACCAGGCGGTTTCTTTCCTCTAGACTCCCCTATTTAAATATTTTAAGAAATGCTTGTGTCGCCCATGTGTATCACATGCCGTAGCTATCATCTCTTCTTTGATTTTGTCACCCTGTATATATACGGCGATCCATTCAGAAACTGAAACTCCTTAAAACGGAACTGCATTCAGCCTCTTGTTAATCCTAATCCCTTTCATTCCTTCCAAGCATCGTAAGTAGCAACACATTTCTGAACACCATAAGTTGCCGTCACTGTTCCTGCTTATGTTCCGTGTGCACAGTGCTGATTTTCATGGCATTTGTCAAATGTCCTTTTGTATTAGAACCGAAGGAGAACTTGATTCTAACAGCAGTCTGCGAAGAAAACGCTGTTCAAGATATCGAGAAGGACCCCATCAGAGGAGGTATCGCTGCTGTTTGGGAAGTGAGTGTTTATAAACTGATAAAAAAAAGCCATGAAGGAATAAGAAATCGATGGAAAGACGCCAGTGAATAAGAGCTTGATTACATGAATTGCAGATGGATTATGATAAAGGCTTAATAAGTTAAAATTTATTTAACTTAAAAATCATTGAATTTAATTAAAATCATCAAGTGCTCACTCATCATCCAAGTTAAAACTCGTACTGAATTTTGGAATCATGCGAGAGATAAGAAACATGGAACATTTAGATTCTAGTAGTAACCAGAATAATTGAATGTTAGAATTATTGTTCCTCGTACGAAATGCTGTGTTGTGGTTAACTCGCGTAAAAACTAGCGCCGTGTACCGGAATAATTTAGGTGACAAGCCAAGTTTCATAGCCGTACACAAAGGCCGACATTCATGAAAAATTTAGTTTATCTTCATTTTTATTTCTCTTTTGTCCCCTTTTTGGTGGTGATGTATTTTAATCTCACTTTATGCGTCACTGTGTAGCAGCAGTTAATTTCCTACATTTCTCCGCTTCATTAACATTGTGCAGTGATAATTCACATGACTGAAGTTGCCGTAGCGTAAGATAACTTCCAGTGTACTAGTTTCATGGAAGAGAGATCTCTAGCTAACAAGACTTCCTGACAGCAGAATGTAGCTCACCCGCACACAAAAAATAGACAACAAATTGGAAGAGTCCGTCGAGAAGATGTAGCCTTGGACAAGCCGTGAAATTGCAGGATTAAGCACAAAAAGCAGGATGAATCTAGTAGGAGGGAGGAAATAAAAAGAGGTCTTCCTGCTACATTGCTTTCATTTCCTCACACATCTCTGAACTCTAAAGTTGCATGACTTCTCATATGAATCCAATTAGACCCAGGGACACTTAGACATAAGCGCATATAAAAAGAGGAAATGTCTTTAGTTTCATATACTCAATAGAGGACCTAAAATATTTTCAATGTTCTATTATCTGCGGACTTGTGTTAATTGAAGGCTTGATCTATGCATAGAAATTTTGAAATCTCACACAACACATCATCCCACTGGATGGAGTTAAAATCACTGAACGAACAGAAGATTTTTATAGCCGAGAAATTTAAACACAAAACCGTTCAGCACAATTGAATTATACACAATTTCTCATAAAGAGTACAAATATTCTGAATTATTAATGATCGGTCCGTATTCACGGTTTAACGTGAATGCATCTGTCGAAATAAGAGAGTGCTTGCCTTCAAAGACGTTCTTTGACATGGCAGTATCTTAACTCTTTAGAATTTGCACCATAAATTGTTCCTCTATACACAGATTGTGCTTACTTTTAGTCTATAAGCTGTGAACGAAAAAGAAATCCTCTTAGTTTTGCAGTCCACAATTTTGGTTACTGTTCATTTGTTTTATATCTTATTACATTTTGAGTCCATTCTTCAGACGTTAAGAGAGCGCGGATAGTGAAGGATTCGCCTGCCTATAATGAAATTCTTAGGATTCATTATGTTGTTAATATGAGTCAGCCACTTGTCCAGAATATTATATATATATAAAAATGAAATTGATACGTGCACATCTTAAATTTAATATCCTGTTCAAAAAATTCACCTTAAAAGTGGGATCACTTTTCCGACCAAACCTTTGTTTTCCTTTCTTATATCTTCCGTGGTTATTACACGTCCCACTTATTTCATCCTTGTTACCTTGTTAACTATAACAACTTTTGGTGAAAAGTAACAATTGTGTAGTACCGCAATGTGTAATTTTCCCTGGTTTTCTCTTATTCCCTTCCTGCTACATTCAAATCCACTCCTCAGCAGTCTGTTATTAAACGCCCTAAAGTAATGTTCATCATTCAGGATGAATTACAACTCACACCCAAACACAACCAGAGGCAAAAATAAATTTTGTGTTAGGTTTTCGTCTTTGGCGAATTCAAGATCTTAATTTTGTTTGTCCACGTGTAACGTACATTCTTCTGTGTACTTCATGAAAAATTAATAAATTTTCAGCGCTCACTCATCGTGTTTATTGCGCGCCTTTGACTGTTCTACAAGTTTAAAATATTAAGATGTGAGATATGCTTTTACTGACACCAATATAAAAAGCCCTTCACATTTTAATGAAAAACTGTTTAAAATTAATTTTGTCAAAACAACTACCTTCAGAATCTGAAATTTTAGACAGACAATTGCAAATATACACGTTGCATGCTAAAATCAATAGAACAAATATATGGGTATACCTTGGTGCTACTTGGGGAAAATAATTTCTGTGAAAGTTGCCTGTAAAAGTGAATTAATCTCCAATACACAGTTTCTCTCTTGTATCAATGGTAACTCAGTATCATACAAGGCAATTGCTGCTTCACCGAAAGAATAATTCTTTCAATCACGTCTAGGACAAATAGTTTAGGCAGTGAATGAGGGAACTGGCCTTCTTATGAAATGAGCGCTGACAAACAACTCTCACTACAAGCTATAGTTTCTACATTACCACTGCATGCTACAGTACTTTTCGTGCACATTTTATGATGTTAATTTATATGAAAAGGGCACCGAAATATATTGTACATAATCTGAAATGCAAATGCTCGTCGCAACCTAAGAAATAATATATATATATATATATATATATGCACTTTCCAGTTTTAGTTTCCGCAGCTTCCATTGATTGACTCTTACGTTTTAAATACAAAATTCACTTCATATAAGCTATCAAAAATTGGAAACTCTCTCCGACACATGTGGAGAACGCACTGCTAATTGAAGTATAGATATGTCTTACTGTCATTCTGTGGTCTTATGCTTGAGTACTAATAAACCCTACTTCAATATAATAATAAAATAATGACAAAAATCAGATTAAACCATACAAAAACAGAAAATTCTTACATTAAGTATCCAAATTAATGGAGAACCGAATACTTGGCAATATTAGGTCCGTAATTCTCAGAACCTATTATACAAACTTGGCTCCTCCATTGTTCTAAATACACACTGCGCCTGTCAGGAACGCAACATATATTTTATGTAGAAAACCTAAAGGTAGCTACATGTTTCCGCTTGTACTTAAGCCATCATCAGGCTGAACACAATTTTCTAACTAGTTGTAACTTACGACAAAGTAAGTAATTTTAAGATTAATATATACATAAGTACAATTAATATATAGTTAATATATATAGTGCAAATAATGTTAATTCTGCGATCCAAAAATATTCACATTCAGTATTCGTAAATATCCCAAATATTTCAAAGATCTGCTGCTATTTAAGAAAGCAGCTGCACGCCATGTAAAAGTACGTCATTAAGATTCTTAGAATGATTGGCAGTGATCGCAGATAACGCAATCAACATATTAATACCTTAGCAATTAACCAACTTAATGCACAAATCCTTGTTTTATAATAAGTTTTTTATATGTCTCTAAATATTTCGAGCAATATGTGCACATCATCAGGAGGTCAAAATTGTATTAAGCAGCATCTGGTATCATAACACCTGCAGGTGGCCGTCCCGGAACGGTACAGTGTTCTTCAGGACATTGTACCTCGAAATCGACAATCGAATTGAAACCTGCGAAATATGAAACAGGAGAAAAACCTCCGAACTTGAAGGACGAGTTTAAGCAACTGAAGACAATTTCCTGTGCCAAGAAATGTAACCGTGCTTAGTACGCGAATATGATTTTGTTATTCCCTCATGTACTATAATAAAGGTTTACGGTAATTCCCTTGACTCATTATGTCTTGCAGCTACAGATAGAGCTCATGGGCCTTGCATATAAAAGCTCACAGGTATTTGAGCGTTACTAATTGGCATTAACAAGACGTCGTGCTGGGCTCAATATTGTTCCTGTCATCCACCGCAAGAAAGCTTAAATTTAAAAGTTTATTTCAGGATGAACTTTATTTAATTACAGAATCTAATTTTAGCCTTCCTTACAGCATAGGTAAGATATGACAAGAAATATATTGTATTGCACTTAGCCTACTTTTTCAGCACAGAAATCGATATCACGCGTAGTTTTAGGCCGTTTCAAATTTGTATTCTCTGTTAAAATAGTGTCCCAGAACAGGAATATTTTTCATTCTTTCCGTATTCCTCTAGAGTGGGCTATCACAGCTGCGATGGTCTATAAATATGTCTGGAAAGTTTCGGGATCGAACGTCAGTATGACTCATGATTTCCATTTTATTCTTCAGTATTTGCAGATACACGTGGAGGCATCAGGCTTTCAAAACGAATTATTTCACAACGGACCAAAACTCTGTCTTGATAAATTCACTTCTGATTTTTAACCATCCCTTTCAAAACGATATAACTCATAAAGATGAAACGAAACTCATACAGAAAGAGAATTAATTAAATCTCTATTCTCTTTAGCCTATCGAACTCAATAGCTTGAGCTTCCATCAAGAAAGGTGGGACGCCTATCTGTTTAAAGACTGCCGTTATGTAGGTTAAGCACAAAATCCAAAAGAGTGCCAACAGGAAATAGTCTCCTTTTGAACTGCTTGACCCTGAAGATGACTCCTCGCTCCACTCTTCCTGACGCTGGTAACTGCTTACCAGTAGGCACTACATACCATTCCAAAGGACTTCAATATTCACCAGTACCACTATGGCAACCTGAGATCAGCGAAGTACTTCCCTTACAGCGACGCAGGTAACATCACACACACACACACACACAAACACACACACACACACACACACACACAGACAATTGCCTCTTCCTACCAGACATATATAATGGACATAATCCAACTCGGAAGGCGATAGAAACCGTCGAATGAACGCATATTGTCACAACAACGGAACGTCCACAGTAAAATACGTCACTCTCAGTCACTCATAAAAACTTGTTTAACGTTAAAGAAGATTTTAACCTTAAAGTTTTGAAAAGCGAATCTTTAGTGCCATTATACGTATTTAACCATTGTGCAATACCAAGTTCTTATACAATACATATAGTTGTATCCTATAAAGTACATTGATGTTCATGACGTATAACCTACAGAATTGAACCCATAGATAGCGATGTCATTATAGCTTTTTTTTTGTTCAAGTAACTGGTATACTTGTTCTAGCTGATGATGGTGCAGAAGCATCGAAACATATATGTATATAACAGATTCTGTGCATTTAGTTGTTATTGAAAAGTATCTTACGTCATAAATACTCGAAGAAATTGAAAACTTTAAAAGAAATGCTACTGTTCAGTGCCATAATTTCAGGATGTAATCAGTTTAACTGTTGTAACGAGCACTCTGTTTTCGCGGTTGCTCCAACCTAACCCTTGCGTGGTGCCTAAAAACGAAGTGTCTCTGCCAATGGTAAGAAAATAAAATATTTCAAGGCTCTAAAGTCATGTAAAATTACATTTTGTATTTACAATTGACAAAAGTCTGAAACCAAGCTCTTAACGTAGCATAGCGAGAAAATTAAAGAAGGATTAGTCAAAAACACCAGGAAGAGAATTTAGAATTACAGCTTAGTTTCCTGAGCGGTGTCACTTAAAGGCAAGCCATTATGCGACGTGGAAAGAAGTCTCCTGTCCGAATTTTAATTGCAAGAGTAACTATTCGGGAAATTTTAGTCTCTTCAGTCACACCTAGTTTAAACTGCAACGCGTGATCACATTCACGGCATACTGTGTTATTAGTATCCCTACATTTATTGTGTTATTAGTATCCCTACACATACTGTGTTATTAGTGTCCCTACACATACTGTGTTATTAGTGTCCCTACACATACTGTGTTATTAGTGTCCCTTCACATACTGTGTTATTAGTGTCCCTTCACATACTGTGTTATTAGTGTCCCTACACATACTGTGTTATTAGTATCCCTACACATACTGTGTTATTAGTATCCCTACACATACTGTGCTATTAGTATCCCTACACATATTCTCACTGCAGGCGACGTGAGTGTAAAACTTAAAGATTACGAAGGTACTTGTGTAAAGAATTCACGGTTACGAGATCAGAGAAAACCCTGCCTCCTATATGGCGTATATCGTTTTCGATTCTCGACTGCGACTGATTCATGTACGTTAATGCTGGAACACATTCTTAATGCTTTATACAGGGCCACGACCACTTCTATCCAGGTTCAAATCTAACCATCGATCACTTATTCCCATCCTTGCACAGGCCTGTGTAGTTCACCTAGTTGACAGAGCGTTGTAAAACGAACTACGGAAAACCTCATGAGAAACCTTCCCTTATTGCAGACGGACTGATATGGTGACGTAAATGTCTGGCCTGGCCTATCGTATTTTCTCGCTGCGGAGAAATGATTTATTCGTTTTACTTTATCTGTCTATCTGAGACAATTCTGCTGTCTTTGCCAGTGCAGGTTCTGGTTTCGTATTATCTAGATCATTTTTACACTTCACGCGACGAAATTAGTTGAACAAAGGAAAATAAATGTTTTGTGGAAGGAATAGAATTCTTCCATTTCATTTAATCCGGATATTTACAGAGACATCCACGTGCTACAGACGCTACGAAGCTCCTTCAGGAAATAAATCCTCCATACGACAAAATTTTCAGTGAAAATATTTTTAACAAAGCCTTCAGGGTTGTTCTAAATTAGAACACAGTACTGCAATACTTCCAATAAAATAGCATGCTACCGGACTCAATTCCAAGTCAGCTCCTTCGTGCCTTAAGTTAGGCAGGAATCCGTCGTCGTTATCCAACAAAATAATCCCACCAATCAAAGTGTTATTGCCACATCTGCTTGTCGCTTTATGATGATAGCTTTCCAAAATGTTTCCTGGTCAATTTTTTTCTTATTTCCAATTTCTTTTTTCTTTTTCCGAACTCCCTTTATAACTTTCAAAGCTCCACGGTAAAGGGTCGTAAATAAATATTAAGCCCTTTATGGTACCAGAAGTTGCTACTACTGAAATTCGAATTCACAACTTATATCTTGTCTAATAAATATGCCTTCTAACACTATCCTACCATTCACAACTAGGAATCCTCAGTGAATCTTCGTTTCAGGGATTATAACAAATTTCTCGTAATAACTGACCGGAAAATCATGGATAATCCCAGGTCCTTCCCAAGGCCAACCTTCATGGAGATCTTAGTGAACAACCCGTCGGTGGGACTGTTTGTTTCGAGATTGCTTAGTTTTATCCTACTGTCTGTATCACTTTTACAATGCTCTTTACACACATCCATTCACGCATAATCAACGTTACGTAGTCTTAGGCACTGATAGCCTCTTTAAATGAAACACGAAAAACTATGATAATTCAAAGGATTCAGCTACAGAGAGAGAGAGAGAGAGAGAGAGAAAGAGAGACATAATCTGCAAAGTAAGCAATACTAAATAAACATAACACGGAAATGCCCTTGTATCCAGCCTGTAGAAAAGTTCACAAGCAGGTCGCAGGATATCGACTGCCGCGCGCGTATGTCCGTGGTAATGAGATGGTCGATGCTGCACGACAGACAGAAGTCTGTTGCCACTGATTTATGTTGAGCACATCCGAACCTTGCAGCAGTGGCGCTCCGTGCAGTCCGATGTCACAGACACTCCACTGAAAACTCAACGTCATTAGGACAGTAAATTCACTTGTATTTTTGGCTCTTACAATGTAAACCTACAGGAAAATTTAATCCAAAATTTGGTTTTTAGTTGATGCATTTCCGTTGTGTATGCAACAATGAAATAAATAGCAAAGAAAGTCAAAACACAACTAATTTTATTTGTGTTAATGAAATGACTAAATATTGTTTGTGTGTGGCGGATGTTGAGATCTCAACATTCGCGACACACATAAAATATTTAGTCTCTTAGAACTTTGCAAACCTGATAATGGCCTCCGAGTAGGCCGGAACATGTCGTTTCATTAACACCAATAAAACTAGTTGTGTTTTGACTTACTTTGCCTTTTATTTCATTCCAAAATTTGGTTGTTTGAAAATCTGCTTTCGGAAGTGATCGTTAGTGTACGTTCATTGTACATAAAAGGATATTTATTTTTGTCATTTACGTTACCTAACTTGGCACATTAGAGAGACCATATTTTATTTCCACAATTTTATTAACTGATATTTAAGGAAAGGTTAAACAAATTACATTAGTTTCAGTTACAATGATCATGCAAAATATACTTAATTGAAAGTGAAGTTCCAAATTTCTATCACTTTTAGGCACGGTTCGCAAAATTGCTAAAACCAACTCTTAGCTTCGTCAGGTATATCCGTCTGTCCGTCTGTCCGCACTGTACAACTCGGCTCCCAGTTCACGCATTTTCTTTATAATTATCTGAGAATGTTTTGAAATTCTGTCGATAAAATTCAAGTTTCATTAAAATCGGACAAGAATGCGAGTATACAATATGAAGGCCAATATAAATTTTTGATCATATTTCGCTCAGTTCTTCTTAGAATGAAAAATATTTCGGACAGAAGCTGTAGAGAAAATCAAAACAAATTTTAAGCTCAATAACTATTTTTTCTAAATCGTGTCGTTTATGAGATAATGTGGAAAAATAATGTAGGCCACAGATGAAAATATGGCGCATGCGCATTTCATGATGAATACCTAAGGCTACTAACACACACTCTCTGAATATGTAATACTTACAGTTTCACCAACGCAGCAATTGTTACATGAACGCGCCTCCATGTTACGTTGTACCTACATTGCCTGTCTTGCTATTGTGTACCAACTATTAGCAAAGCAAGAACGAGGCCCTTGTTACTGTGAATGGAATTCTTCTCTTACTACAAGGAGTATGAAAAGTTCAAAAACTTTTGCTTTAGAATTTTATTAACAGAGAATAATTAATGAGCCTAGTACTACGTCCAGAATAAGAGAATAGAGTTTGTTTGTGTGTAGTGTATTCAATTGTCACTTCAATTTCACTTATCGTGTAAATAAAAAAGGAAAAATACTTACATTGTAGTTCTGTGTTAGAATGTTAGAATTTCTGTTTTTTTTAATATTGCCCAATTATACACTTAACTATCTTAACCTGGCAAAATTAAGATATATCACCTTAAGTCGGTTTCTCTTATGAAAATTTTAACAATTTGTATGCACCATCTCTGCCCTATGTAACAGCGCAGCTCCCACTGTAAGAATTTTCGTGATATTTGATTTTGAGAACTGTCACGAAACTCTATCGATAAATTCCAAATTTGGTTAAAATCGGACAAAAATAGCGGGCACTTTACTTGAATATGTAAATACTTTTATTTTGTTGCCAGCAGTAAGAAAATTTTTGTAGCTGGACAACAGTGCCGTTAAACACATTGTTGCCTTTTCCATGGCAAAACTCAACGGTTTTATGCTGTGACAGCTACATGTGGGCCAACAATAGAAAGTGAAGACAATGGTGCCTTTGCGTGGCCACAATTGTTATGCGAACACAACAGATTATTGTGTTACTCATAGACTGCGTATATTGTAAACCTCTGTTAACCTATATTTTTAGAAGTTCTTAAGGTAAAGCACTCACCAGAAGTCATCAATGTATCTACTTACTTTCTTCTTCAAATTCTTTTTTGCTATTTGTGTGTGTGTGTGTGTGTGTGTGTGTGTGTGTGTGTGTGTGTGTGTGGGGGGGTGGGTGGGTGGGTGGGAGGCAATTTCCTGCCTTCCTCTTTCTTTCTTTTTCGTCTAGAGTTCCTT
>Ga0136643_10018636_pt1 | contig 10471 bp, 7 predicted proteins | sample TergutLab28metaG_FD_96883 | JGI IMG/M metagenome (GOLD analysis project Ga0136643, IMG submission 96883) | Labiotermes labralis P1 segment gut microbial communities from Petit-Saut dam, French Guiana - Lab288 P1 (version 3) (version 3) | ecosystem: Host-associated > Arthropoda: Insects >... | reverse complement strand
TTTTTCTCTTCAAAATGCAGTTTGTTTCATAATTCTAACGTATTTGGTTCCTGTATTATTCACATTTTATATACAGGGTGTGCTAAAATTAAAAAAAATAATTCCGGCGCCAAAAGGTTAATCCTGCATCGTAATATGTGAAATTACATAAGATAAATCTTTATAGTCAGCAAGTTCTGAATAAGTGGTGTACTGATTTGTTGAGCAGTACAAATGTATATATATCTTTTAACAATTATTTCTTATGTGCCTATTTAAATAATACTTATAAAATGAAGTTTATACAGGGGAGTAAAATAAATATTTCAAGAACTTACTAATGCGAAGATCCATTTAAAGTACGCTGTTTGTACAGCTTATGATGACATTGTGCAGTTAGTTGCAATTATGCTGCATTGTTGTCAAGCAAGGGGGGCGTTTTGCGTGATGAATGAATTACATGATAAGTACACTTTTGTAAATAACAGCAATTTAAATTTAAACGCGAGCGATTTAAATAGTTGTGTGATGCTGGGTTTTGTTTTGATTTGTTGTTTGTTTTACTTATCACTTTCCCTTTGTCTGAGGAAAATGCAGGAAGGGAGAACATTTATGTCCTGCAATGTGCTTTCAATTCCGTGATATTCTTTGTCATTGTAAGGGTTGAGAGCTGCTTTGTGAGATGTGCCTGTTATGTTGAGAATTAAATGTGTTTTTGTTTAAGTACAGGTATGAACACTGGCTTGATATAGCATTTCCCACTCATTATATATTTTATCACACATTTTCACTACAGCATAATTCCAGGCAAGATGAATATTCATACTTCGTAATGTTCAGACAGTACTTGCCCTTCTTTCAGAGAATAATAGCTTAACCTTTAGACGGCTAACGTCAACTATAGTTGGCGTACCGCACCGCTAACCTCCAAATTTGCATTTTATATATTTATTCAACAAATATAGGTACTGAATATTTTAAACAAGGTATATACTCTCCGTTTTTTTCTCTTCAAAATGCAGTTTGTTTCATAATTCTAACATATTTGGTTCCTGTATTATTCACATTTTATATACAGGGTATGCTAAAATTAAAAAAATAATTCCGGCGCCAAAAGGTTAATATTTGTCGTTTTTATGCATGCATATGTTCTTTCTGAATGTATTCAAGTGTTGACAAATGTGTATGATGTATTACTGTGTCACCTGCGATCTCCAATAACTGGGCAGTGACTTTGAGGAATGCAGTCGTTTGTAGTCAGTCATTTCATTTATAGTTCGAGAAGATTTTAACTTTTGCCTTATCCGAGGGGTGTCTGGACAACTTATAGCCACAGTGACTGTACCAAATACCGTATTGCAGTTACAGTTACAACAGAAGGTGCAAGTTTTGATTTGAATGAAGAAAGCCGATTTTTGACAAGACCAAAATAGGTGGGTCAGTGTTGGGGCATGGAAGGTACAAATCATTAGCAGCAATACCTAGTCATTTTCAATGGTTTTAATCTTGACCCCCTTCACACCTACTGTGACATCATGGCCTTGAAACCTCATATAATTGCCAGAAGCAGAATATAACTACCTGGAAAATGTTGAAATCAGGTTTGTTATTTAATAAGTGAGAAGTGAAGTGATTACTATTACTACTGCCGCTGTTGTTGTTGTTGTTGTTATTGTTATTATTCTTATTACTACTGCTGCTGCTGCTACTACTACTACTGGTATTTATTCTACAAATAAAATTTCCACGCAGGATTTGAATTTCAGTTTCAGTTGCTAGCTTAACCCGTTGACTCTAATACACAGAATTTCACTAGATGTCTACTTATGTTTAGAAAAACCTGGTAGCTAGCAGCTGTTCAAACTTTGCAGAAGTAAAAGCTTTAGAAATCAGTTTCAGTATATTACACAAAAAGTGCACATACTTTGATTTGACTGACTTTGGTACAGACTTGTACAAATTGGTTACATTTACATTTATTGTTACTGCGTACTTGATTGATTTGTATTGTTAAGGTACTAGTCTTATAATAAAACCAACTAGATGCACTAATTTCTTAAATTTATTTTGCTGACAGCTTGCTCGCAAGCTGTCAGCAAACCTGTATGACATATACCATTGCTGTGCATACAGTGTATGAAACTCCAGATGATGGACAGAGGAACTGTCTGAAACATGTAGAGTTTTATTCCAAAATAAATGTGAGAAATTAATGCATCTAGTTGGTTTTATTATAAGAATTTATCACGATGCACGGTCACCTGAATGTCAAAATATTAAGGTTGTTGGATTGTTCGGTGGACTTCATTTTTACAGGAAGGTTCACCTACCAATAGGCACTTTTTGAGACTGCATCTAAAATCACACTGATCCTTCTTTCTGAAGAATATTTTACGTTAATCAAAACATTGTGTACCAAGTAGTTAGGTGTAGCACTAACACCATAGGCTTTTGGTGGGGAGGTGCGCAGTTCAAATCTCGGTCAGGACACGCTATCCTGAGTGAGGATTGTCATGGTTCTCATGAGTCCCACCAGCTAATTACTATAATGCCATCATTGGCCCCTGCTTCTTTTCAGGTTGTCATTTACCAGTCATTTCGCCATTGTCACTGTATCTGGAGATAAGGTAAATCACAAAGTTACAGACCATGTAAAAATGATATAACATGTTGGGGATGGTGCCCTTTTATCCTATGAAAAGTTAGGAAGAAGTACGTAATCCTAATTGACAGTGTACATACTCTCCATTATCCAGTTTGATGCTTATTTATGCATGATCGTGAATTGCTGATGACTGATGACAAAGGTGGTCAGTAACGTGTATCGTATAACCAACTAGATGCACCAGTGTATCAAATTTATTTTATTTTGGAATGACACCCTACATGTTTTAGACGGTCTTTCTGTCCATCATCGGGAGTTCAAGACTACATACAGCAACAGGCATTTGTTAAACAGATACTGCTGTCTGCTAGCTAGCAAGCAGACTGCACTGTCTGTTTGACATATACCTGATGCTGTATGTACAGTCTTAGACTCCTGATGATGGACGGAAAGACCGTCTGAAACATGTAGGGTGTCATTCCAAAATAAAATAAATTTGATACACTGGTGCATCTAGTTGGTTTTACTATAGAAATAATATCACGATGCACAGCCCTGTGAACAGAAAAAATGTGGGCAGTAACATGGTTTAGTGCTGAGTGGTTGAAAAATACTTCCGTTCAAACAATCAGGATCTTTCGTGTATATTTGGCTATGTGTGTGTTATGTATATAATAAATAAATTCTGGTTTTAGTTTTTATTCAGGGCTTAGTAAACCAAATGTTTCAGATTATCTGTGTTTCTCAGTCGTTGCACCCCTACCCAACCATTAACTGGACAGTCAAGATTATACTGTATTTCATGACCAGAATACCTTACAATATCAGTGTCAATTTTGAACTTGCATGAATCCCAATGTAGAGTAAAGAAAATTGTTCAGTTGTGCATGTTTGACATTTTTCACTCTCAATACTGAATTTTGTTACGCTGCCTGAAGGACACTGGCTTGAGTGTCGTCGTGGATTATGTTTTTAATCTGGTGGAAATGTGCCCATGCTGTAACACTACCTGATCTCATTATCTTCATAGTTACATTTTTAGATTTATGATCTTGAATGTTGAACATTTCTTGATGTGCTTTGAGGTGATGCAGATTGTCTAAAAAACACCAAATTTCATACAAAAACATGATGTTTCATCACATGAAACAGCTTAGGGTCTCATACCAATAACAACCTGTTGTGACATTTGCTAACACACATTATGAATGAGATTCTATTAATGCAAGATGGAGATTGTCACAGTGGTGCTGCTTACGATTCAAGTCTTTTGGGATGTCACACCATGTTGATTGGTATATAATTATATACCAATACTTCAAAGGATTGATACTTCTTGACAGTGAGGACCTTTGAAAGTGTCAGCCGCTGTTTACCAATTGGTGCAGCTTAACATCCCAGAAGACTTGAATTGTTGTGTTTCCGTTAACTCTTACACTGGGAACCATGCCATCATGTAATCATCAGTTTATGTGTTTTCCGACCGTGAGACTCATCTGAAGGGGCTGTAGACCGTACTTAAACTGTCTGATAATACTTTTTGGTTGTGTGGGCAATATGGTGGCCCAGTGATAGGATGATTGTGAGTGATGTTTGGGAATGTTGTTAAAATAGTTGTGGTCTGTTTTACAATAATATTCACCTGGAGGGACCGAAGGAAACATCTAAAGGAATCGGTCAGGATAGAAGTTCTTTGTGGTGATATTTGAAACCAGTACCTCCTACAAACAGGGCAGAAGTGCTATGCACTTAACTGTGACATTTATTTTGCTTCATTTACGATATGCAGGTATTCGCGTTAACACACAGGTACTATTCCTATCCCTTACATGAGCAGCAGTGTTGCATCATTACTGGAGACAACCATATTGAAAAGTGTCACTGTTAGTTGATATTCTGTCACAAACTCAGGAATGTTGTTTCACTTGCATCTAGCATGGACATGTCCTAATATGTTTCTATCTCTATCATAATTTAAGAAAACAGTGGTAATTTTGTGGACATAATCATTTTATCTGTTAATGTTACAATGCAAATTTCTGACAGTTTGTCCTCCATCTCCATTGTTCTGAAATGTGCTTCATTTGCATAACAGAACAATCTTTTCGGCCAGGAATTCATCTTATACTTTTTTGTTACAGTACTGCATGTTGAGAGTGGCCTGTCCTGAAGCTAGTGCTCTGCTGTCTATTCTGTGTATTCTTGCACACAAGTGATGCCATAGTGCCTCAGAAACTAAATAGTAGGTAGATGTGTGACACCACACATCATGTGCCTTAATGTAATCTTTAACACTAACAATGTGCCTCAGCATTCTCTGTTTAAGTTCAATCAATGCCTGCAATTTCCAATGCTTCTGCACAAAAAACATAAAGTTTGATGTTAAAAACACTGAAAATATGGCCTGCCTGCTTGTTTACTTACTTGGTAACTGATGAAGGTTATTTTCATCGAAAGTATGGTTTTCAGAAACTTGTAATAACTGAATTATAAATATAATTGGGCTAAGAAAAGGGGAGTGTAAGAGAGATTTAAATTATCTGCCATGTATTTTGTCAGAATCTGCTTTATTGTGTGCACCATGAATGTCTTTACGTACACTTCCCTCTTCATAGTCCTGTGCAGATGTCTGAACAATATTTATATTTTAAGACATTGTCCACTCACATGCCCATCTTAGCACTTGTTCTCCTTGCAGATTTCGTTCATTACAGCCATTCTACTCCTGTTTTACCAGGTAAACTTTCTTTTTGTTGTTTTTGTCAAAACTTACTGATACAGACTTGCTGTGAATTTCTGTTAGGTTTTTTTGTGTTATTATTTAATTGAAGATGTGATAGTAATAATAAACGTTTTTATTATGGATGGTATTGATTCACCCACTGAGAATTCCTGCTCCTATCATACGAACATACTGAACCCATATCACAGTGGTAGGCTGACATTAGTTGTATCACATGCTGGTAAGAGTTACTTCAGTAAGCAAGAATGGGATGCGACATAGTCATCAGTTCAGCTTTTTACCACCTGCAGCACTGTTGTACTGTATTGGTGTATATGAGAAATGCATATTGTAATAAGGATTAAGTAACCTGTGCAAAATCAAATTGATTTAAATGGTGGGTTTCTCTTTCCCTCTCTATTATTTCCTTCATAGTGGGTAAGGTAAGGTAAAGCTGACCAAGTGCTTGCCATGAAGTCATAAGGGGAGAGAAGGTGCAAGTCCAATCATACTTAACCTGAGCACTAGATGGAGATGAGTTGTCAGATTTACAACTTGGCTCTTGGCTAGCAGGAAAAGAGCCCAAGTACACATGGAATAGTAGGCTCGCCTTGGCCTCAGAGCTGGTCTGGGCATTTTGTAGAAGACAACAAGTCTCATACTTCTGTCAGGAATCAAACCACTGTTCTTTGGTTGTGCAGCCTGTCTGGTAGTCACTTGTAACTCTACTATTCATTGTCCGTAATACTGCTGTGTTGGTATTCAAGAAGAAAATTGTTGATATTCCATCTAAACAGCTATTGTATCAGATGGTATTTATTTATGAATATGTATGAATAAATAATTACCATTTACTCAGTAAGAGTTATGTGGATCAACAATTTTATCCTCACATTTTTTAACTGTGATGTATGAAGCTGAATTCATACATGCAGTGGATTTGTTCTTCCCACTGTCTCTTTGTAATTAGTGGGACATGAATTTCGTATTGGGCACTGCAGCACTCTTCTGTTTCCCTCTATACAGCGAAGGCTATATTGGGAGAATATCGCTATTGATTCGATAAAAGACACTCACCAGGCTTGCGCCAAATTTCAGGTTATGTTTGCTATCAGTTTTGCTGGTTACAGATTGTCTCGAGAATTTCTATGTATCCCATTATGAAAACCAATAATGCAGTCTGGTGATACATTAAATAAACCTTGGTTTAACTGCAAGGTTCCTGGAAGTGTAATTTTTCACATAATGGATTTTAAAAATAGTTATGCATAATTTTGCACATGTATGGGAATGTATACCGCCTGATTTTACAAATGGGTTGCATTCCGATGTGTGTGGAGAATTGTGTGCACATACAATGAAGAGTAATTCATTTTGTGTGTTTGGACAGGAACACAATATAAGGCCAGTTACTGATGGTGTCAGGGAAGGGAATTGGCACAGGGAATGCCTTGTAGATTGAAGTTTTGTTGGATATTGCACCGTGTCAGTAAGTAAATATTTACTGATGTTTCAAAGGATAATAGTGCCTTCAGAAAAGCTGACAGACTATTTTTATTAAACCAACAAATGCACAATTGTGTCATAAAAGTATATCCCACAACAGTTGTGATATAAACTTTTATGGTATTAATTGTGCTCTTGTTGGTTATAATAAAGATAATAAAAGGTGCATGGTACATGTATTAAAATTAGCTAACAGGTATTTAACAATTGGGTCAGATGACTTTAATCTTCAGAACTCAGCTGTAAGATCCTCCAACTGTGCCTAAATTGTCACATTTGCATTGTGTAAAAAATGAATTTTAATACTGGGAAAAGAATTGTGTTTTTTCAGGCATGTAACTGTGGAAATGTATTCCTTGAATGCTCCCGAAAGTAGGAGTCATAGACAGTATTAACCTTTAGGCACCATACATCCTATATATAGGAGAGACGCACTGCTGCTTCCCACAATACGCTTTTTGTATATTTAGTCAACAAAAATATTTAGTTATTTTTTTAGACTTTCTCTCGCCATCTTCGTTTATTCCTCCACAAAATGTTGTGTATTTCCTAATGTTACCCTTCTTGGTTCATAAAATATTCACAAGTTACATAAATAATGTGCTAAACTGTAAATGTCCAGCTCCAGGGCCAAAGGGTTCAACTTTATGCGGTCATGTTAAGCACACTTTGCTGTCTTTAAAATACTGTAGTTTCTGTAACTAGGGCTACAAAGTATGAATCATCATTACTTAGTGTTTTCTCCACCATTCTGTTACTTGCCCCCACCCCACTCTTTTTATGCCAACAATCTTCAGCATCCTATTCCTGCACATTATGTTGAGCCTGTGGCCTTCCCGTAATGTGACAACCTGCAAAGTGGGCCTTTATGTTCATATTGGTCTTTATATTTTGAGACATAAAATTGGAAGACAAAAAATTCTGGAACATTTGATAGCAGGAATTTCCCATATTTGAGCAGCTTTTTATGCTCTTTATGCACATAATTTTGACTAGTTAATTATCACCTTATAATGCTATTCCAGCTTATTACTTTTGTAGCATACTTTGAAATTACTTATTCTTAGGTTTTTAGTGAAAAATATTTTCATAAAAATTGGTTTCACATAAGGACATTTCAATTAGAGGTTCCATTTGTCCGGCGCATTGGCAAAGTTGCGGAAAGCATCTATTAGATCCATCTTGTCTGTCCATATGGGTCAACTCTCCTCCTATTGGACTGTTTTTCTTGAAATGTTAGGTTGGAAACTGACACTAAAATTTGTGAATATTCGAGTTTGGTTAAAACTGGAAAAAAATACCAGGCATTTTGCATGACTAAGTATTTTTTTATATTGATATCAATGTAGCATCTCAACAATACAAAACATAACCCATTTCTATATTTCTGTGGTAAAGCATTGAATTTTTGTCTTGTTTCTCACTGCAACAGTCACGCCAGTAAAATGATTTGAATAATGTGTGCATTACGAACAGCAACGATCCAGAATGTGCTGCAGTGCTGCATGATACATAACATTTCTGTTTAAGGGTGAGTAGGTAATCTGTCAGTAAAATAAAGTAAAGTTCACCCTGTAACAGGCCACAAAGGCCCAGAGGGGGATAGCGCTAATCTTTCTTTAACCTGGGTGCTAGATGTGGGTGGGTGGTCAATGCCTTGCCCTGGCCGCTTTACCCCAGGGAAAGACCCCGGTACCAATTGTGTAAGAGGCTGGGTGGCTCTAAGGGTTGGTCTGGACGGATGAGAAAAAACTAGCCCCCACTGGGATTCGACCGCTCGACCATCCAGCCCTTAGCAAGTCTCTATACTGACTGTGCTACCCCAGTCCACTGTAATCTGTCAGTAAATTGCATTTAGTTTGGAATTTTATCCATGCTCCAAGTGGAGGAGTATGATAAAATTTTGAAAGCATGAGATTTGACATTCTCATAACAGCAGGTATCAACTAATACTGCAGTCTTCTAGAACTTAATGTGCACTTTGGTACCCATTTATGAAAATGCACACACAGCAGTGTCCCAGCATGACAATATTTTAATAGGCCAACATAGCATTCTTTCAAGTGAAAAATGTTTGCTGATTGGGATTAATATGGAATGGTGAATAAATCCAACAAGCACAAGTAAAAAAAATAATTTCCTCCGGGCCGGATTTGAACCAGCGACCTATGGATTACTGACACATATTTCCCACTACAGTCCACCGCTCTACCAACTGAGCTACCAGAGGAATGTTAGTAAAGTGCGCTAACAGTCACAATAAGTACACAATACGTGGTGTTTTGAAGTTGTGTTTGAGTTTTGTAGCATATTTGGTGTACAGTAATAATTTTATAATTATATATGTGTTTAATTTGTAAGAATATGGCGTTATGTTAGTTTAATTCCTTGTAAATTTGCATTTTACCATCTACATCACGTGATCAAGAGTGGCCATTGTCATTGGTCGTCAGTGCGCGCCGCTAGCAGTCCGTGCGGGATTCGTCGACAGTTCGCTTGTGCTGAGTGTATGAGGTGCATACAGTCGTGTATTGTGCGTGTATTATCGACTAAATCTCAGGTAAGTTACTTTGAGAATTCTTCCGTAATCGTTATGACTTTCGGTGCTTTAATTTCACGTTTCCCAGTGTTAAAATTACGAGCATTCTGTAATCTGGCAGTTCCACAAACGGCATTGACAGTAGCTGTTACTCAGCAGCTAGCTGATGTACATTACATGCTTCACGTTCCATATTTATAACATGTTGCTGTTTTCATTGTATTTCTGCCATCAGGAATCATTTACATAACTTTGCTGCCTCGAATCTGTAGCACAGTAATACGTTTCTGATTATAATGCGTAATATGTGTTTTACTTTTGATTATTGCAAACGTAATAGTCGTGTTTTTGCGCAATCGTTAAAGATGCAAGTGTCTAGGGTAAGTGGTGGACTATCGTAGCGTGTGTGGTCTTGAGTAATGATGCTGGATGAATTGACTATTACTCATCATCCCTTGTGATTTCCTGGGTATTGTAGAAGGTCCTAACATAATAGCGAAAGTAAGAAATCAATGGGACCAAGGGGTTTGAGGGTAGCGGTTACGGGTGGCAGAACTTGAGATGTTTTTACTACCATTACTCCAACTCTTGGACGGGGGTGCTAGGGAAGGGGATCCCCAACCGCCTTATGGACCTCGGTTACCATGGCAACATTCCATTTCCCTCCCCATTTTCTCTACATCGCCCTACCCCACACCCCCCCCCCCCCCCCCCCCCCACCCCCCCCCCCCCGCCATTAAGAACACAGAATGGGCCACCTTCACTTACACATCACCACAGATCAGGAAAATTACCAACTTATTCAAACACACCAACGTAAGAATTGCCTACAAGTGCACCAACACAATCTCACACCTGTCCAAACCTACCAACAAAGCAACGCTTCCCCCTCACCGTATGACAGAAGTGTCATCTACAAGCTCACATGCATGATATGCAACAAGGCGTATGTGTGTCAGACTAGCTGAAACCTAAAGCAACATTACAAAGAGCACACCTGCTACATACAAAATAACAACCCACAATCTGCATATGCCCTCCATATCCTTAACAATCAGCATGAATACGGCCCCATGGAGAAAACAATGACCCTCCTAAAACCCGTCAAAAACACCTCCTT
>Ga0136643_10018635_pt1 | contig 10471 bp, 1 predicted proteins | sample TergutLab28metaG_FD_96883 | JGI IMG/M metagenome (GOLD analysis project Ga0136643, IMG submission 96883) | Labiotermes labralis P1 segment gut microbial communities from Petit-Saut dam, French Guiana - Lab288 P1 (version 3) (version 3) | ecosystem: Host-associated > Arthropoda: Insects >... | reverse complement strand
TCCCCACAGCCGTTAATCTCTGTTTTCTATACCTGGAGCCGCTACTTTTTTCATTCAAGTAGCTCCTCAATTGACCTCACGAGGCTCACGAGGCTGAGTGGACCCCGTTCCAGACCCACTACTTCTCAGAAAATCTTGTAGCGCCGGGGATCGAACCCAGGACCTCTGTATCTGTAGCCAGAAACTCTGACCACTAGACCACAGAGGCATAATTCCTCATTCACCTGAGACAGCTTATCCAACCTGTTTCGTTAGGAGACTGTACAACTCTAGATACTCCAGGTTCTTCTATGCTATACACTCTATCAGCAGTAAATTCCAAAGGTTAAGTGCAATCTCATAATTGTCGAAAAGTTCTATTATTTTGTTTTATTGAAACATTGGCCCTGAATAGAATTGTATTTTCGGGATTACGAAATGTAAGGTTCTTGTGTCTTTTCATAAACCCCTGCAAACAGTCCAGTCCTGCAATCTTGTTTTCACTCCACTTACATGGAAATGTATACCCCAATCTTCTGCCATAATCGTAAGCCACGTGACGGATTTGATTATATGTCATTCCGTAATTCAGTTTGGAACATTTATTTATGTATTACACTAACATCAACTCCCAGTTTTCATTGAAAAATCGTCGACTTTGTGACGTGAAGTTAACACATTGGACCGATTGCACTCGCCACCATTGTTGAATTTTTAAATTCTGTAATACAGTGCTCCGTGGGCCAAGCTGCCTCCTTTCTCGTACAGCTCTGACGGCTTCTTGTATAACCGCTTATGATGCGTCACGTTTACTTTTATTCTTTATTTTTTCTCGTATATGTCCGAACCATTTATCTGTCCTGAAGTAGTTATAAGCACCATGAGTTTCTTCCAAAATTGATATTAAAATCATGGATAAATTATGGGACACATTTGAACATTGTTAAAACGTGTCCCCCAGTGCAATGTTCAAATCTATCCCGCGCTAAACACCAAACATAACTTGGAAAATTGTATGTAGTCGGCACCTGCCGAGCACACCCCCACAATAGCTTTATTTCTCTGTATCTGATTGTTTTGTGTTGTTTTTATTATATTCCTGTTTTTGTCTTTGTTTTGCTAATAAGGCCCATAGGTAGAGATCTCTACACCACGTGCGCGTGCATGCTTATAGTAAGATCTTAAATTCCCCTAAAACAACCTGAAGATGGACAGTACAGGCCAAAACATGTAGTTATCCATTATATAGTCATTAAATACACCTCATGTGACACAGTTGTGTTTGATTACATACAATTTTCCAAGTTTCACACACACAGCGGGGATGACACACTTCCTAGACCAAACATAAACTTTTGTTATAAAAAAAGGAATAATTAAAAAAGATATATAAAGAGTACAAGATAAATGACATATTGGGATATAATATGACATAATCAGACTTAACTCTAAAAATACAGTGCAGAAAAAAAAACGCTTAGAATTTAAAATTCAGCAACTAACTTTGGGAACAATCGAGTGCTTGTCATATTGCCCATACCAGAGTCAACACTAAAGTGGAGGGAAAGTGGATGTCAGCTTCTGAGCAGGGGTACCACTCTCGAAATACAAAAGTAGCGACATGTACTTTCAACTGGAAGCAGCATATTTAATTTATTCAAAAGTGTCCCTTATTCATGTGTGCCCCAACTCCTCTACCCTAGAAATCCGTCTTTCCAGAAATTTTCCAAGTTCATAAAACACACAATGAGTGAAACTGTGATTCTAAGTGTCCTTCAGATTGAACTGGAAGAGGGCTACCTGTGCACAGAAGAATATTAAAAAATTCTTCTAAAATTTCAACAGGATTTGTTTGTCTACGATTCAGAAGGCACTCTAGTTTCTACTCTCTCCGAAAGTCTGTACTAGGTAGCCCCACCAATTACACTCCCAGCCTTCCCAGAGCGTTTCAATTTCATACCGTAATCTCAGAGTGCCCATAAAAGTCTGTAGGTCTAAGCTGTAAGAGAGACAGATTGAAAGGTTTGCCTCTAGATATCGTAGAATCGATTGGCAATTATCAATCAAAATAAGCCACTCATGCTCCGCCTCGCAGGGCCATCACAATCCAGACTTCGATTAATGCTGTCACGGTACTTCTCCCACCTCCTTCTTTTTTCATGATTTCATTTTGGGATCTAACGTCACGTGTACAAATAGTACGGTGACGCAATAGGATTCCACATTTCCTTCAATAAACAACTTTACAATGTAAATTCAGTATCACAATATTCTTGTAATATTGATACTTTTCACATTAAGTCTCTTTTCCTTTTAACTCAAATTGTGGTTTATTTAATTAATACACTAACAAATGCATATACATTCATTTAACGATCTAAAATTCACATTAAAAGACTTAAAACGCTCCTACATGTTACGACAATACGATCATCCTTGGGGAGCATTCATTGTTCCTTGCAAAAGTTATAGTTTAAAAACACTCAGTGATTTATATCGCTACGTTAAGTTGGTGCTGTGGCAGCACATTTTGTTTATTGTATGAGTCGTATACCGTTTAAAATAAGCCTGGCTATGGATGTGAATTGTACACAACGCACATCAATAGCCAGGCTCATTCTCAAATGAATATATGTACATTTGTTGGTGTATTAATTAAATAAACTACAGAATACACGGTGCAACGATAAAGATATAAACGATAAATATCATATTGTGTTATTTTAATTTGGTTTATGAGTTAAGATTTAGGTCCTGTATGTAAAATTATCCATCCTCATTTTTGGATTTTACACTAATTAATCAGAATACTACGCAGATAAATTAAAACACATGGTAGATTTGTGTTGAGAAATATTTTATGGCACTAATTATTATATAATTAAACCAGGTTAAAAAATAAATTACAGCAGAATATATGCACAATCAACTCATTAATTTTTCCTCCGACAGTGTTACAGCAAGTGGCTATTCTGTCTTCATGTTTCGCCTTTAAACCGCTGTATGATCTATGTGAGTGAGACGTAGAACATGGAAATTGCAGAATGACACCCGCAAGTAGAAAAATGTACTCTCATTACACCATCAAATGTAACGTAGGGCATGCCACGTTCTTGCGCTCTGCTAGACAAGAAATACATCCAGAATTAATACTGTCTTTTATTATTACGCCGTTTGCAGTGAAATAACACTAGAAAACAACTTCCTCTTCGATATATATTCCAAAGGACCGGAGGTGGACGTAAAGTCGAACCGTCGCCACTCAGACGCGCTTTTAAACGAAAGAGAAGAGGCAGTCACACACAAATGTGTAAAGTGGCTCCCTCCAGATGCGCCACTTTTAGCCACATCATAACAAACCCTTGTGGAAAAGAACCGAAAGACTAACGGAAAAATTGTAGTGACTATAAAATAAGGGGTTTATTTTATCTTCAACATTTGTTTGAAACATTTTCTCTCCTACAAATATTTATTGAATTACACGCGAGTTGGTCTTGAGATAACGCAGACAAGTACGAAGGTCTTAAGATGAAGTGTTCGGAATTGAATTCCGAGTTTAAAGACAATGGGATGTGTAAAAATATTTTAATTGAGTTCCAAAATATCAAGTTAAGATAAAATCCAGTCTGCGGGCTTGAAGGTGCTAGAGGTGGATACACGGTCGAACGGAAAGGGAGAAGTTAATAGGTGAAATTTTGAAACTGTTTTTTGTATGCGAGATATTACGGGATATGGCTGCGCATGATGCTCAAACTTGTAAATGTGATACAGGCTACTGTATGAATTACACTTTACACGGGTTTCCTAGCAACGAAACGGTGACAGATATAAATCGCTGTTAACGTCTCCTAGTACCAGCGATCCCAATGAGAGATAATAAAATAAGGTTTATTAAAACTTCAAAATATAGTAGTTTTTAAATAAACCACACACTTTGACAATAAAATGCCTGCACTTCGTCCAGCGGCTCAACAAAACATTTCATACATTAAGCAACCTGAAGTGACAGGTCTGTGTGATGGAAACACGACGTCTTTACTGTGGGCTAGGCAATGAAATTTGAAATATTATATGGAAACATTTCAGGTAAAGAAGTCTATTGTAGTCCCTAATAAGCCACTGCACATTTATGTCCATCAGATACCTAAATCAGCCCGCTTCGGGGAAATAAGGTATCATATTTCTCGATCCCTACTGTACGAATTTACATGGAAAACTTCCAAACTTTATACATAACGTAGCTTTATAATACTTTCGGAAAAACAAAAGAAAATATTGGGCTTTACCGACAACGGAATAACTCATTTATGAATGTCTCGGACCCAATTATAGACCTAAATATAATGACAGGAGCAATGAATTTTGAGAAATATTGATAAAGCTGTAGTTCGGTTTTTTGCATTTTGTTTGAACACACTGCTTCAAACATTCATTTAAGGCATCTAAAAGACTGAAATTTTAAAAATTTTTGTAAATTTTACATCCCCTTACTGTGACAGGATGTGACAATATTGTTCTTCTGCTACACTTGTACATAATAGAGTATTTTAAGTTCATGGTTCCGTGTATCACAATTCACTTTTAATAAAATCCCAAATAGATGCAACAGTATGGAGTCTGATTTATTTTACTGCAAAATCACTCTACATGTTTCGGGTGTCCACCGCACCATCATCAGGAGTACTAAAAACTGTAACCGCGGCCTCCGGTACAGGTCATAATATCGGTACAGCTGTACCGATATTATGACTTGCGGTGGGCACCCGAAACGCGTAGTGTGATTTTGCAGTAAAATAAATCAGACTGCATACTGTTGCATCTAGTCGGATTTTTATTAATACATTAGGGTATATTTCATTTTAGATGTGTTAGAATGCCGACACAAGAGTAGAGTTTCAGGTGATCTCAGTGTAATTGTATTTCAAGGCTTGAGGGATAAAACATGTTCGATTAATTAAGTTGCATGACAGAGCTACACTTGGAAGACAGATTTGTTCTGAGAAGTTACGCTTTGTGTCTTAGTTGATATTTATTAAGCTTTCTGCGAAATTTGCTGTATTAGTTTTCTATCGGGCAGACGGAGGCAGCGTGTTCCTTGGAAGTGTTGGCAAATATCTACCAAGCTAAAAGGTGTAACTTCTCAGAAGAAAGCAATGTCGGCAGTCACGGCCGAGAGAATCTCAAATATCACATGATTTTGAAATTCACTGCTTTTCTCACACCAAGCTACGCGCGAGTAAGCCAGTTTGGGGACGCCTCGCGGTACGACTGGTGCAGCTCACACAGCGCTGTGACACTGAACCGCCACGTCGTATTTGCTTGTTGTCTACGTAATTTGATTACGGCCGAAGTAGCTAATCACATTAACCGTAATCCCAACGGTTGCAGTGGTAGACTAAAATAAAGGAGGCCTAGGCAGAGGTTGGATGCAATGGTGTCAATGCTCATAAATTAACAAATTAATGAGTAATTAGTGCATGGGGCTGTGAGACGCTATCAGCAAATAGGTGTATGTTCGGCATTACAGAAAAGGAGCTTAATAAATCGAGTGTTTCTGATAGCTCACAGCTTAGAGTTATTGTCATATATGAAGTAAATTCGTAAGTCACATTAATGTTGCTATTAAAGAGTTAACAATTTGCTGTGTGCCAACATACTTAAGTTATACAGGCACAATAATTTCAATAATGTCGAATTTCTTAGGTTTATTACTTCACCGTTAATTAATATAATGCTGTAATGAATTACTGTAGCCTATATTGTGTGTTACAGTTTAGTACGATAATAATTTCAGAAATACGGTTAATATGTTTACAAGATAAATGTAAAAGAAATAAGAATTTGAGCTCTCAAATACACATAATTTCTTAAAAGTACTGGTTACGAGAATTGCTTAAATGTCTTAACTTACACAAATGTTTTGCGAATTCATAAATAATTAGTTAATAAATCTTTCATCATAATCACTAAATAAATTGAACGGTCAAGAATTACCAGCTGTTTAGGAAGTCTGATTTTTCTGAACAGAATAATAATAATAATAATCTTTTGTGAAAGCAGATGCTGACTGCTTCATAAATCTACATAAATAATAACTAACTCTAACATTCTCTTAAATAAAATACTTATTTACACCAACAAAAAAAAATGGACGGGATTTAATATAATACCTGCTCTCGAAAACCTCGATAAAATATCCCCATAAAGCCGATTATATTGCAGTACGTTATAACGAAACCTATTATTTAAGAACAAGGCTCATATAGGTCCATGTGGGATTTGTGGCGAACTAAGAGGCACTGGGACAATTTTGTCCCTTGTTACTCCGATTTTCTCCTGTCAGTATTATTCCACCATTGTTCCACAGCCATTAATTCCTCTTCCATAGAAGCTCTATAATCTTAGGGATTGACAGAGTTTTTAATTTAAAAATTTAAATGTAACTAAAAGACGACATTACTTACAGACGTAAAAAAGTTCAAACTTTCGTGAAGTGGGAATAAAGATATAAGGAAATTTAAGAAATCTTACACCCACAGAAAGAATAAAACTGCAAGTGGTGTACTTCGTGACGTGGGGTACAGTTTTGACGAAGGCCTTCTTTATTTTCAGAATGCCATAGGTCTCACGGTGCAAGCGTAAATGCATTATTTACACCCCTAAGTGCGGCCTACTTTAAACCGATTTGCACTAAACTTGCCGGTGTTTGTCAGCATTATGTGCAGAGTTCGTACACCGAGTTTCACTCAGATCGGAGGTTAAATCTGGGAAGCAGGAACACAAATTCATTTACAACCGTAATTCAAGTAACCTATTATTTTTACTGAGCTATTTTCACAAAATTCGTAATCGCGCATTGAGTATTTGTGGACACCTATGTGCCGAGGTTTGTCCAAGCTGGAAGAAAAGTGCACAAAATAGGCCAACATTTAAAATACGTATACGAGGGACGTATGGTTTTCAATGCACGCATTTTCACGAAACTCACACTTGCTCAAAGGCCTTATGTAACCATTTGTACAGATTTTCACCAAAATGTGTGAATAAATATGAAACTTGTGACAGTCACTGAGCCGTTTCTACCAACACTGCGTTTGATCGACAACTTTTTGTACAACACTCACATTTCCGTAGCCTTGGGAACACGACAGATTCTTCGGTCGCTAATAGGTCACAGAGAAACGGACGGACAGACTTGGTTTCCACACAAGGCGGGGCGTCCTTTTTATTGTGTAAAGGACTTCTAAAGTTTTAGAAATTAGGTGCTAGTAACTAGCAGGAAAGACACTACACCCAAAAGTTTAAAAGTGACTGGATTATTAATATCTTATTATATGTACTTATAAGGGCATTATTATCATCATGCGCACACATGTACATGTAATGTGGGTTGAAACATAACTATACCAATTTAATGAAAATAATTCATTTTTGTTTTTTGCAGTTGCACGTGACAGTTAAGAAATTAAAATAGGAAGAAGTGTTATGGCAGAACGACGTCCCTAGCGCTAAATTTCTTGACGTTTAAAGCTTAAAGTTTTAATTGATTTTGTTAAATCTGTAAAAATCAACAATATGCTTTATATGAGAAATGAATACAATTCAACGCAACTTATACACGCAAGTTACCAATGACGTCGATGCTCTAATAATAGAGTCTTTAAATAATTTATGCTCTAAAATGCTGATGAAATAGGCACTTGATTACAAGAAAGAGGCAAACTACGTACACGGTAATATATATTTTATTATCGTATTTGTATTTATTCATTATCATGAATATTGAGTACGTAGGGATTTGAAGGGAGACGGATTTGGTCATACGAAAGTACTCTTAAGAGAATGCTGGAAAGAAGGAGGAAAAGTCGAGGAATTATTTGGAAATCCCATACGTTGGTTGAGAATGTACTGATAACAAGTACAGCTGTGGTCACGTAGCGGAATAAAAGGGAAACGGTGAAATAAAATAATGTCGTACTAATGATTATATAGTGGATTGTAGTGTATACTATTAGGACTGGTACACTTACAAAAACTGGCATGAATATCAGTGATGCAAAAGTTATTATGAAGGAATAACAGTTGAAGAGTACTGAAAGACTAGTTCAAAATTTTATGATTAAGGTGAGATACCAATGTGTACGGAAGGGTTGACAGATATGCTTTGGCCATATAGGCCAATTATGTCCCAGCAATACTTCTGAGTACTTGTTGATTTCGGGAGGAAGTTGGTAGCCCTTCAGTAACGTTAATTATGCAACACGAGTCTATTAGCAAGAAGTAAATTAAAATAAAGCAACAGTATATAGAGGGATATGAGAAACTTCAAGTAGTGACACAAGAAACAAGTTTCATTTCCAAAAGAAATATATTCGATTATCTGAGAACGTAAACCTAAGAGATGTGATACAAATTATTCAGTTCTCGAAGCAAATGAATTTAATGAAGTTAGGAGAAACTAAATGCCGATTCCTTGCATAATATTTTTAGAGTATGAAATAAATTAATTTACAAATCACAACATTTGTCTATTGAGCGTTTTTAAACTGGATGTAATTGGGAGAATCTCAATAAATAAATGATTGTGCAGAGGGGAGAACTGGCATGGAACGAGGGAAAGAAAATAACAAAAAGAATTTTAATAAACTTTGGTCTAAAGTACCGAAAGAAAGAGATGAATTTGGAACTAGGAAGACGACGACGACAATAGCAACAACAACAAAAACAACAGAGATAATAAGAATAATATTAAATAAAAAGCTTTGAGGATGTGGGTTTGATTCACGCGACAATTCTATAATATTCTGAAGGCAATATGTATCACATCCATAGGCAATTCACTGCATCGACGTTGTCCACCGTCACACGCTAAAAATAAAAAAATTCAGGGACAGCATTGATCCCCATTCTCCTACCTGAAAAAGGAGACTATTTCCTTTATTGCCAGAAATTAATGAAGAAAATGATTCCGAATGAAATCATGTAACTCGGAATAGCATCAAGTTGCAGGCCATTTTGTGATGGCGGTAATTAATACTCGGGTTATATTGAAGGCAAGGGATTTCTTTGCCAGCTGTTTGATCAACTACAATTATAGCAATGCAGCTACTAAAGTATTGAAATGTTGCGTGATTTCAGGCATCCGCTTCGGAGTAGAGAATATCTGCGCTCTTCTTGAATGATAAGGAGCGTCTGTGGTAATTCTTTACCGTCGTTGTAGACTGTGGAAACAAACTATGGAAATATCAGGTACAATGTATGTCTACACTAAGAAGCAGTAAAACTAAGGGACAAACAATTATTTGCTATCGTAGTAAAGAAAATAGGAGTGGAAAATGGAAGGGCAATGTTAAAACATTCCTTTCTGTTGTATAAATCCTGATGAGAAAAATAACAAAGACACGACATTAGTTAACTTACATACGACGTCGAAATTTAAATAAACATCCTGTGACTGAAAATCCGAAGAAAATTACTAAGGGGAAAAAAATCTTCTTTGAATGGTAAAACTTATTATTACACAATTCATAATAGAACATTTTACAAAGTCAGCAAAACGTGCATATCTCTGTTATTATTGATAACTTTCGAGTTACACGTTTCGGCTGATAACTTCATTACCAATCTATAAAATACATTTAGGTAAGACATTTATTAATCTGCACTGCAAATTTTCTTGCCGTAAACAACGATTCCACGTTTTACTTTTGTGTACTTAAAGTAACTAAGCTGAAAGTGCATTTCAAAACCCCTAATGTGCACACATTGCATTAAATTATACAGTATATTGGTCCTGCATTTTTATACTTCCATCTCTTATTTTTCAGTTTATTGAGTTGAGTGCTATATTAGTACCTGTATTATTTAACGGATATTTCCTGTAGAGCCATGTAATAATACAATGTTCAAGAGTAAATCTAATCGAGACAGAAAAACGAACATATTTTAAAATTTAATTTCAATATCTGTCTAACCACAATATTCATGCAAATGTAGCTACAAAAGTATAAACAGTCAAAGAACTACGCAAATTGGGCCGACTGTGTCAGTCACTACTGTGAATTATTTATAAAATTAAATAGCAAAACACGATGCACCAACTAGAGTTAAGACTCACATTGCCTACTCAAGAGAGCGAGTCCTACAGCCAAGGGTCGCTTGGTAGTTAAGTGGGTTTACATAGCTTTACTGCACCGCACAAATGCACTGCGTTATCAACGTTCCAAGAGAAATTATTCTCTAATCGAAGTGTTTCAACATGTGAACAACGTCTGGCTCATTAAAACCCGACAGAACCGGAATATAAGTATATAACCTTATCGTTGAATATTCATAAAAAGGATAACCCTTCAAAAACAAAGTTACAGACCAGCAGGCTACAAATAGTACGTAAATATAATGCCAAATTTGAGAACGTTGTTGTGTTAAGAGCAAAATTAAAGGGGGGGCGGGAAACAACAAAAAGTCTTAGAAAATAATTTAGATGTGTTGG
>Ga0136643_10018634_pt1 | contig 10472 bp, 4 predicted proteins | sample TergutLab28metaG_FD_96883 | JGI IMG/M metagenome (GOLD analysis project Ga0136643, IMG submission 96883) | Labiotermes labralis P1 segment gut microbial communities from Petit-Saut dam, French Guiana - Lab288 P1 (version 3) (version 3) | ecosystem: Host-associated > Arthropoda: Insects >... | reverse complement strand
CATGAAGCGATATGTAGAGTGGAGTGAAGCTTCGAGGTCATTTTTTAATAGAAATCTATGCTAAAGAATGAAAGTATATCTATCCATTACTGTCAACGCGAAGTAAAACATTTATTTTACATTTTATTGTGACATTTGGCAGACCTATGTACAAGTATGCCGAAAAGTATATAGTTACAGCATAGTGTAAATTACACGCAAAATGAATATGTAGGATGTAAGTCGAGTTACATATATTCGTTTTATAAAAGTCTAAAAATAATTCGCTTTTCTCAGTTACAGTTTTAACAATCAGAATTGACTGTAATTACAAATGTGCAATATCTGACAGCAATAAAAGCACTGGAAGATGTGTTGGGCCAGTAGTGTAATGCCCAGTTTTACCAACAAACTTCATAGTTGGCAGCACCGCTTCCTGTTTATTGTCATTTTGCCAAGTTTAGTGTGAGTATATAAATAATGTTACTTATAGAATGCATATTAAGAGGGCTCTGCATTTAATGCATCATTCAACGGCCGTAAAGTTTAAAGAGATTCACTGAGATCCCGGCCGAACTACAGTGTATGCAAGCATTCTGTTGACAACCGCTTTAGCCTAGCAAGTGTGCCTTCAGACTGTGGCTATGTTGTAACGCATTTCTTTATCCAAAACACGTATTTATCTGTTGTGAACAGAAATTTGTATCTACTACAGAGTTTTCACTTCCATTCAGAATGAATTTTCATCACATTTTATTACATGTTGCTTTGTTCCCACCGGGGACTGGTAAATGCTTTTAACAAAGACATGACGTCACATTATTACGTGTGTACTTTCATGGAGTCCCAGTAGATAGCAGAGCAATGACATGGCAGATCAAGCGGTAATTACAGACACGCACAGAAGCAATCAGAGTTGGCCCGGGTGAGTTTCCAGGACTAGCTATTATATTTCGAGATATGTTATTACAAACCCCCAACCCCAGAGACCACCCTTGTAGATCAGTGCTTATCGCACAATCCAGCAGACTCTGTTAGTGTCACTGGATTTCGGGGAAAAAAATAAGTATATCTCAAGTGTTCAAAATATGTAATTACGTTAAATATATATAATTATAATATTTAGAACCTGAAGTACAGCCAGATAGCTCAGTCGTAAAATTATCCGTCTATGAATACAGATCATCCAGGTTCAATTTCCGCACCGCAGGGGCAAGATTTTACTGTGCAAACCGGATCATGAACCCACAAACAAAAAAATATTTTCCCAACAGTAAAACGACAGAAGTCTAAAGCTGACAATTTACTGTCTTCGTGATGAGTCCGAAAATGCGTCACCTTTTGCGTTTACACAGTCTGTCCAGGTCCATCTTCTTGATGTAGTGTGACTTGTATAGTTCTGTGTTCAGACACAGACGTTACAGTACCAAGAGCTGGCACAGACATGTAACAAGCTGTTATAAGCGGAACTTACGCTTTAGTGAATTGTCACTATTGTGTATTTGCGTGTTTTTTCTTCTCTTTAATGTGGAATATAAGATAAGCTTGTGTGTATGTAGGGGCAAATCTGGTCAGTTTTGTGAGAGACATTATTCAGTTTTAAGACATTCTGAAATCGTCAGGCAATTACTGATGTTTCTTTATATTTTGACAGCCTAATCATTTGATTATCGGGCACGCGGTGGCACAGTTGGTTGAGGCAATGCGCTACAAAACGGAAGCCCCTGGTGTCGACTCAGCCTCTAATATTAATGAGTACCAGGAATATTTCCTGAGATGTAAAGGCGGCCGGTGCGTATGGCTGACAACCTTACCACCTTCATGTGCCGATTGTCTTGAAATATGGGAGCTTCTCCTTTCTGGAACCCTCAGAGCCTGTCCAGGCCTGTACAGGGATTACTTTGCCTTTACGTTACCATTTAGTTAGAAACGGCGTTCTCTAGTGAGCAGAGTGGAAATGGAGAAAATTTCATACACGTATCCGACAATTCATAGAGTATATTTAACAGGGAGAGGTGTTTAATATGAAACCGAGATTATGCCACTTCGGCGTTAGATTAATGAAATGTGAAGGTGGACGTTTCGTGGAATGATACTGACAACGGAAGGCTGAAGTGCAGAAGTGTACAAATTTTTCCATTACAAATCCCACATGGTCTGGCTTGGAATTAAACGTAAGGCTCCGTGGTGAGAAGCCTGCCTCTAGGAGCGTCAACCATTAAATGAAATTGCGTTAATCCACATTAAACAGGCTTTATGCGGGACAAGCCATTTGCATTGTCACTGCTTGTTACAAGACATGGTCAATACAATTCATGTTCAAATGTTAATCTTTTGATGCCTAATGTCAGCTATAGTGATCGTACCGCACCGCTAACCTCTAAAGTTACATTTTATATATTTATACAACATATATAGGTACTGAATATTTTAAACATGGTATATACACTCCGTTATTTTCTCTTCAAAATCTAGTAATAAACGTATTTATTTCCTGTATTATTCACATTTTATATACAGCGTGTGCTAAAATTAAAAAAATAATTCCGGCGCCAAAAGGTTAAAAAACTTTACTGTTAGCGGGAATATTATGACGGGAATGGTTAGTAGTAAATCGTACCCTGGACACGGTGCTGTTTCAAGAAACTTGCTTCTTGACTTTAATGAAGTAACCAGTCTAGTTTGTACAGCTTATGAAAAAAATTCCAAATTTGGAAGGAATGGAAATAAATTACGGGTGTATGTCGACCGTGCAGGAATCATTAGCACGACTTCAGTAAAAAGTAGGATTGAATCCAAGATTGCTATAGCTCAAGAAATTAAAGCAGGGAATGAAGAAGTAAAAATTAAGATATCTAAAATGAAAACAAAAAAGTTCCAACCGCAAACCAGAATAAGAAGCCACACATATCCACTCGGCAATTGTATCACTTCAAATTATCTCCGAGGAAACGTAGTCTCTTATTTGAGCGACACCCATTTTAAATTGTTACATTTCTTTTGTATCGCTCATTACAAACTGACCACAGCCCTGGCACTGTGTACGTAACACTCGCCAGGCTGAATTTACAATGTAAGCTATAGCTGAGAGAATAATGAGCGTCCTGTAATGATCAGAGGAAATGTGACGCTCTTAAACAATTGAGGTCCTTATGGCGATTACAGTGTATGCGACACTTTGTAACACAATGTGATCCTTTGAATGGCCAAAGGGAAAATGACACTTCGAAAAACAGCGAGATCCTTGTAACGGCCAGAGGACACGTGATGCTTTGAAACAAAGGGAGATCCTTGTAATGACCAGATGTGTGAGGCTTTGAAACGCCCTGACAAATGCAAGTAGGTTCTGGATTAGATTAGCATTAGAATGATGGCGAAAAACTTCTTTAAGCTTTGGTTTATTATTCATTGCAAAAAAGTGATGAAATTAATTTATTACCAGAATCAGCCAGCCATTTGGTTAAATTAGTATGTCTGTGGAATACAGTTTATTGTTTTGAAACTCAAAGACAGTGGTTATTGCTATTTCTGCGGAATACCAATTGGACTTCGAAAACTGTCTGACTAAGCCCAAATGAAATTACCAGTAAAACGTATTTTAGTTCTTCTAGTAGACCTTAATTCTAGTAAGACATAGCAGTTTGTTTGTCGAAACATAATACATAGATAGACCAAGCCGCATAGCGTTGTGTTGAAAATTATCATATACACGTATTATTATTATTGTTGTTATTATTATTACTATTATTATTATTAACGCACAATGCTGGAAACTTCAGTATTTATGCCAGTGCCTGCAACATGTTTATATTTCCACGATGTTACATTTGACTGTCGAAATGTGCCGCATACTTTTTGGAACTGTGTTTACACTGTGTTGATGTAAAATAAATATTCCTTGGCCTGCGTTGGTTATTTCGTAGTGTTCATTTGTTTTAATAATTCCTTTTTTCTCTGACTATCTGATGGACATACCAATATAACTTCTTCTAATAACGAGGTTGTCTCAATACATACAATAATTTCACCAAAACCAAAGGCACAAGACAGCAAACCACCACTCCATGAAAGCATTGCCAATTTTCTACCTGGTTTTATCTAATCTTGCATCAAGAAAACCAATTTTGTTTGTCAGAATCCCTTGAAATCTTGCTATACCCTGCTCAAGCAGTGACGTGTATATCTCGCAGGCCATGTCCTGCCTGTCCAGTCGTCCTGAGATAGTGGATAAAGAAGACAAGTGTTTTGACACCGACAAGCATCCCTGTTCTTTAGACTACATGGATGATTTGACCCAGATTCAGACAGTAACTTCTGGATACAAATAGAACTCCTTTCTCTATCGTTGAACTGCACGTTCATATATCAAAGCCTGAAAGATTCTAATCCGTAACTAATTAGTTCCAGTGGATCACTGCTTCTTGTGGTACTGTTGGGATATTTGTCGGCATGTCGTGTGTTCCTGTGGAAAGTAAATGAAAATTTTATTTACGATATCACTACCATAAGGCAGGATAAACTACTCCAGTATTGAGGTATATTTCAATCAGTCAACCATTGCTGAAAAATTGCCCCTAGACCACAGAGCAACATTTCTTATTGTAAAGTTTGGGTGCACGTTGTCAGGTATTATAAAAGAAAGAATTCGAGTCAGAGAGCACTTAAGAGAAAAACAGCATTTGTTTCGCGAGAACGTCTTTCTAAATATTTTCTCATTATTATTATTATTATTATTACTATAACTATAGTGTTGTCTCTTGTCATATGTCTTTTTTCTCCTGGTACTGTTGCTTCTGAACCAGTTGTGATACCCACAGCTCTGGTTGCAAGTCTCAGTCTGCAGTACTTTTCCTGGCTGTCTTCCAAATTTTCCTTTAAACCCTTCCTTACTATTGCACACATTTCATGTTCCACATTCGTTATACCTCTATACATAAACCATTTTACGTATTTTCTCCCCTTTCTGTTTCGTTTTGCGTGACATTCCTCACCGCTGGTATTACCTCCTGTATCAGTATGAATGTTGTATCTTTTTGTTTTAATAATGGTGATGATAATAATAATAATAATAATAATAATAATGTCGTTGTTGTAACAATCTGATGTTGCAGAGCACCGCAAAATTGCGGGGTGCTTATTCAGTAATTTTGTCTTATCACAGTGTCTCCCAAGGGCCATAATGTGTTAAGAGCTAATCAGTGGGAAGTTGTCTGTGGAGAGCAGTTAGGGATTGGATTTTGTCAAAATCTTCCATTGCGTTTCAAATGGGTCAGTAACAGAACTAACACGCCAGAAATATTACATTGAGTGTCAGTATTTTGCTAAAGTAAACCTATCTCGGTGCCGAAAAAATACACTGTGAAGTCTTATGGGTATGTGGACCTGGAGCGCCACTTATTCTAGACCTGGACTCTGAATAGAGGTTATGGTATAATCCAGTCACACAAATAAATTGTACAGAATACACATAATTGTAAAATATTCGCGCGTTGCGGTGTATCTCAGAGATCAGAGAGTGACACTAAAATATGCACTCTCTGTATATGTTCGCAGAATACAACCAACAAGATGCAACGTTTCACAATTTATTTATTTCTGTAAGACGTTCTATATGTTTCAGACGGTTTTTCCGTCCATTATCAGGAGCTCAAAACCGAACATACCTGACAAATACCTGACGCTGTATGTTTAGTTTTGAGCTCCTGATAATGGACGGAAAACCCGTCTGAAACATGTAGAGTGTCTTACAGAAATAAATAAATTGGGAAATGATGCATCTTGTTGGTTGTCTTTGCGAATATATTTGCGATGCACGGACCTATGAATGTTAAATCTCTGTATATAGTTGCAAAATATTCGTTCATACTTATTCAGTCCGTAGTGTGACACGAGTAATAAGAACGGAATGTACATTGTAAAATATTCGCCCATTCAGTTGTAATCCTGACAACAACACGAAAATATGAACAGGTGTGTCTAAAGTAAAAGAGAAAACACAGAAATAATCACATAATAAAATTAGTCCTCGAAACTTTTATCTAAGTTTCTCTTTTCAGTGAAATCTGTGCCGCACCCTTCATTATGTTTGTCTGTCTGTCTGTCTGTTGCCAGAGGTTTCTCTGCTTTTCAATTTCGCTCCGTTTTCAGTCGATTTCATACATTTAAAGTCGCAGTGGCTTATCCCTGAACAGGCTGCATTTTTTTGTCCCAAAGTTTGAACCCTTTGAGTCAGGATCTCAGGGTTACATTCTTCTAAGAGGATTAGTAATTGAAGCAGTGCACTTGTCAAACAAATAGCCCTCTTCACATATAACTTTGGCAAATACCACTTGTTTGTAAGGCTGACTGGCTTGTAAGTGGATTTAATGAATGACAGCTGTGGCATCATCTCTGAAAGCTTAACAGCTCCGAAAATTGATTTGTATTACATATTATAAGGTTACATTGACCAGACTACGTGGACATGAGGGAAAGTGAGCGAAACAAATATGGAGAAAATTGCGTGATTGGAAGTACCATTACTTTAATCCTCAGTAAATATTATTATAGGGGATAAAATAAGGGAGAATCTTAAGCGTGGGGAAGCATAGCATAAGCGGAGAGGTAAGAAATGAAAACTAAATTGCAGTTGGAACCTGTCAAAGTGACAGATAACTTTTCAGTAGCAATACAGTGTAATTAAAGAAGTGATGTGTGAGTATAGTGTACTGGTCTGGGTTGAAGAGAGACTGAATAAATCCCTTGAAGTAGATCAGCTGGCATGATCTATCCAAATGTTCTAGTCTTCATATAGAACGAAACGAAAACGAATTTGAACTGATTTAAACTGAAATTTTATTTTATTTTATTTTATTTTATTGGACATTCATCGACGATAATTGTATAAAGAAATTCCCTCTAGGGGCCTAAGTTCCAGGAGGTTGAGGCACCCAGATTTCAAGACAATCGCCACAGGAACGATTATGTCAATGAAAAATTCCAATGACACCGTCGGAAATCGAACCCACGACTTTCCGTCTTATAGCGCAGAGCCTCAACCAACTGCGCCACCGCGCGCCAGTGTCAAATATACTTAATTTTAGACAGAACCACTAAGCCTGTGTGATTATGTGCGTATATAAAGGCTTACATACCCATACGCTTGATATGTAATAACAACTGAAGTATGGTCAGAAATGTAGGGGTCGATTTACCGCAGAGGTAAGGAGTTCTCCCTTCTCACAGCGAGCAGATTGAAAACCACTCAGATTTCTATGCAAAGACTACTTGGGGCTCTTCCCTCAAAGACAGAGTTATCGGGTTGCGAAGCGGACAACACTCCTGCATATCGTGAAGAAGCAAGGAATGCGTGGAACTTCACCTCCATACACCAATATGAATTTATATAAAGGCGATTAAGAACGTGGTTAAGTTTGTTTCAATATTAATTACAAGAGAATTTGATACTGTTGAGCAGTGCGTAGAAGCTGAAATACATGCGCTTTCCTGTGAGCTTTTGATGTAACTTTTTTTTTAAAAAAAAGCCGGTAAAATGAACGGGTCGGTGGTGTGGTCATTGGACACGGTTCGGTGATAGGTTTAGTTATCAGGCAGGATTACAGACGCACAAAAAGAAGGATATGCACAGCAAAGAAAACCATAACAACTAACTCCTAAATTTCGGTTTGCCGCTTATCGCAGTCCAGGTTTTGTAACAATCTGCGCATGTGTACGGAATCCAGAATATTCAGCACACAAGAATTGTTCGGTGTTCGACCCTCTGTCTCTTTGTCATGCGGTCGAAACATTCCGAAAAATTCGAAAAGTGTACAGAATAATACAATTCGTGAAAGCTGGCCGGACCAAATCTCAGCGCTCAAATAAAGAAAGAGCTTTTGATGAAGTCTTCAAGTGTTCTTTTGTGCTGCTGTTATTCTGGATTTTACTCAATAACTCGAAATAAAGTGATGAAACGATTCGAGTGTTTCCCTACCGTATAATGAAGTCAGTAGCGATGCCGTCTATATACGAAACAGGATATTGTTAGGAACGTTCGATTCCAATAGTTTCCAAGATTGAGATCTTGGGTTTTGGGATTTATACGCTTCAAGAATAATGCGTGAACTTTTTGTGTCGCACTTGACCCATGAAGGTACATTTATTTTGTTGGAGAAAACGAAATTCAAGAACATATTGGTATATAGGTATCAGAATTTTCCGAATCTACCATCTCATCAGATTCGATTTCTTCCCCACATCCAACTAGTTCTTGCACCCGTAACAAAAGGTTATGTTGCTTGACAGTGAGTAAACCAATCATATGCATTATGCAGGCAGTACGACTGTTCAACGAAGCAGTTCTCCGTTACCGTTATCGGCCTCGTACTATGGTTTTGGTAACTTGTTTACAATGTTGTTTAATCTATTGATGTTTAGGTCTTTAGTGATGATGATTAAATTCCAGAAAATTTATTCAGAATCGAAAATTATCATGCAATGTATGTAGTCAAAGAATTGAAAGACTGTATTCGTGGATTATTTAAATTAATTCGCATTGAAATCTATAAAATTCTACGACAAGATATTTTGAAACGCAAATTCCATTTGCACAGAACATTGCTAGAATACAAGCCCAGAGTGCGAGATATTAATCCGTGACAACCACGAAATTAAAACAGCCATCGTCTGAGACGTGGCACCATGCAGTTATGTGGATACAGAACAAGATTTCAGAAGAACATACTGTCAACACACAATGACGGACACGCTATATTCCTACGAAACATTTGTAACCTCAGACCTACATTACACACCGTAAAGCCCTAAAAGACTATATATTCATAAGTACAGGTTGTTATTTTTAGACCCCATTCTGCCCAGTGTGTATGAAATCTTCATAAATTAAATTATTTTCTATTGGACATAAACGACTCTCGTTCTGAGAAGTTAGCTTACACTGGTGCCTTATCCAACTCATCTTGCGGTTACATTCCAGCTGCACATGAAGTTGTTTTGAGGGTTGGGTCGTTGTGGTTCTTCAGAGCATACTTGTGGTCAGTGATTGCCTGGACAGTGGCTGTGTCCATTTGTAAGTATTGCCTAGATGTTATCATCTACTTGTCGCCAAAGCGTCGCTACCCCTCCGCTGATACGCGATCGGTGCGAAGGACAGACGACCAGCTGAATTCTTGTACCTGTCCTGCTTCTGATTTTATCGAGCTGGCCAAGAGAGTTCAAGGTGTCCAGTCAGTCGGAATAAGAGAGATCCATATTATTATTATTATATTAATATAAACTAATACTTAAATAATCTGAAATAATATTTTTTGCCAAACCAGGATGGAAAATTCCCATCCTAGAAAGACTATAAAATAATAACCTTTTATTGTATAGTATAGCCTTGTGAGAAGAATCCCCACATTTTTGTTCCTTCCGAGTTTTGACTCTTGCTTATTTATTTTTTTTTCGAATGACAAATACAGATCTAAAAATCATTATATACAAATTTATGGACCCTGTATTTTCAAATCTTTCCGTTCCCTCTCTCACTTAGACGTCTTCAGGAGGCTGTCCACCATATTGCCTTCAACCTACACTTCCATCTGCATTTATATTTCCATTGGTTATTAATTTTTATTTTAGGTTAGAACAATTATCTTACGTCGAACAGTTACATAGGTTTGTCTTAATTCGCTTTTCTTCCTCTCCGCTGTTTTCGTTCATTATTTGCCGTCAGCGGTCAGGGTGTCTCAGTAGGTAAAGTAAGTAGGCTACACGATGAATTTTATCTCCGGCGAAGTCAATACACTTTTCTCAAAACTACATAATGAGGAGCTTAGTGATCTGCATTCCCCACCAAATATTGTTCGGGTGATCAATTCCAGAAGAATTAGGTGGGCGGGGCATGTAGCATGTATGGGGGAGAGGAAAAGTGTATGCAGGGTTTTGTTGGGAAACCTGAGGGAAAGAGACCACTTGGAAGAACCACGCGTGGATAAGGGGATAATATTAAGATGAATCTACAGGAAGTGAGATGCGGACCATGGGCTGGATTGAGCTGGCTCAGGATAGAGACAGGTGGCGGGTACTTGTGAATGCGGTAATGAACTTTCACATTTCATAAGATGTGGGGAATTTCTTGACTAGCTAAGACACCATTAGCTCAAAAAGGGCTCTGCTCCATGGCGCATACGATACAAATAAACCTTATATCATTCACAGTATATTCCCCCACAAGTTTCAGCTTTATTTAGATATTCAGGGAGAACTGAATCACAGAGTAAATTATATTCTCTTTGAGATATACATCATCGTAAAGTATACAAGTAAATACGCGCTGGAAATTACAACCAAACATATCATTCATAACTTCGAACTGCTGATTAATTTTTTTTTTATTTTGAAGGCTCCTATATATATATATATATATATATATATATATATATATATATATATATATATTTTTTTTTATATACAAAAAAAAAAATAAAAAAAAAAAAAAAAAAATATATATT
>Ga0136643_10018633_pt1 | contig 10472 bp, 3 predicted proteins | sample TergutLab28metaG_FD_96883 | JGI IMG/M metagenome (GOLD analysis project Ga0136643, IMG submission 96883) | Labiotermes labralis P1 segment gut microbial communities from Petit-Saut dam, French Guiana - Lab288 P1 (version 3) (version 3) | ecosystem: Host-associated > Arthropoda: Insects >... | reverse complement strand
GTGTGAAGCTGATTATGCCGCAGCAGCTGAACGTGTTATTTTTCTGAAAATACGGGGCATTTCATAATGTACTCCGGGATTACAAAAAATTATTACAGGAAAACCCTAGGACACGTATTTTCGTAACCTGTACAGATAGAAAAAACAACTCAACAAATTTTTCATCAAAGTTCACATTTCTGCCGCTAGGCGATGCGAGGGTAGTATGTAGTGAGAAAATGGCCGCTCCGGGGGAGAAGTTTTTTTATGTTGGAATATCACACGAGTAAGTCTGTGATTGCTGTGCAACGCGCATTTCGTGCAAAGTACGGAAAGGACCCGCCTACAGACAAGACCATTTGTGCGTGGTATAAACAATTTACTGAAACTGGGTGTCTGTGCAAGCAGAAATCAAGTGGTCGTCCATTAACCGCTGAAGAAGGCGCTGAACGGGTTCGGGCCAGTTTTCTGCATAGTCTGTAGAAATCAACGGGGACTGCAGCTAAGGAGTTATCGATGTCAAAAGCAACAGCGTGGAGGGTTCTGCATAGCTGTTTTCTTGTTATAAATGTTTATAATCATGGAGAACATTATGAAACGTCCTGTGTGAAACCTGACTTGTGATCAGCTACAAGAAATGAGGAACAGAATTGGAACACAACTTGAAAACACAACATAACAAGAGGGCTTAATTTCATAGACAGTAAATGGGAAATGGAATAGTTAAAAACGCTCCAATTAGAGGCTAAATAATAACAATTCAATAACTACAGATTTTTGGTAAAGAATATGAAACACCAGACTCAGACGGAATCGGTGAGTACATACTCGTAAAACATACGTAAATACATACATCGCACATAGAGGGGTTTACGACGCGTATAATTCTACACAATCTTCATTTCGTTAAAAAATAGAAAAGCTGATAGTAGTAACAAGATAGCTAAAAGTAATTCAGTAAATAGGAGCAAAATTGTGACAGTATTTACAGTACTTAGAAAAATATTAAAAAAGAAATAACTGACAATAAAACATAAAAGAAGGGAATAGTATTACGAACGAGAAACAGTGTGAAATAATAAATGTTCTTTGTTAACAAGGTACAGTAATCTTCAGAAACCTTGTATATAGATAAAATATAGAAGTAAAAGTTATGAAAGCGTTGAATAATTTATTATATAAAAAAGAATACAACAAATAACACGTTGGATCCCGGAAGTAGAATTCAGCGTGTTTTAAAAGTAATATTAACCTTTTGGCGCCGGAATTATTTTTTTTTAATTTTAGCACACCCTGTATATAAAATGTGAATAATACAGGAACCAAATACGTTAGAATTATGAAACAAAGTGCATTTTGAAGAGAAAAAGAAACGGAGACTATATACAATGTTTAAAATATTCAGTACCTATATTTGTTGAATAAATGTATAAAATGCAACTTTAGAGGTTAGCGGTGCGGTACGTCAACTATAGTTGACGTTAGGCGTCTAAAGGTTAAAATGATAACTGTCCCCCAAAGGCAAAATCTGACTGTACTTTCAAGACCACGCTCGGGCCGTCCAGCGGAAATGAAACCCTAATTAGAAGAAAAGAAGAGGGACCCTTTTCACAACCAACGTACCAAGGACTGAGCCTCAAATCTTAAAACCCCTTTTCACACTACATAACCAGCACCGACGTACAAGCCAATATAATTATTTCCATATCACACAACAAAGTCTTGATGCAGAGATCTCTCCATCAACGCAACGTGCACACGCACCATATATAGAAAGCTCCAAGGTTATCTTAGAGGAAACCTGATGATGGCCAAAAGTGCCGAAACATGTAGTTTCTAGTTTGTAGTCAGTAAACATCTCACTTGATACAGTTGTGTTTGACTACTGCACACCACCCATGTTTAATTAAAATGGCAATTTTAAGAATTTTGAAGGATGATAAGTAAGAAAATTCAAAATGACAGGTAAGAAGTGGTACATAAATTCACTTTGGTATTTAGTGGTTTGTGGACTGATTGTTGTTGTGAACTCTAAATTTTAGCCAACAATGATAACTTTTGCTTGCTTTAGTTACACTCTTGTGTGTGTTGAGTGGAAAATATTTAGTTCATATTATAAAAAGCAGGATGCTACTACATGCAGGGAAAATTCAATTTTACAAATTTTAGTGTGTTGTCCCACCCTTTATTATGCAGTTCAGTATATTTATTTAAAAGACACATTTGAATGCACAGGCATGAGATTCAAGTTATGAATTTGCTTTAATCACAGCTGGCAAGAAATCTTGAAAGCGTAAACCGTATCTTTCTAGGGCACTCTGTGAAATTGAGACACTGAAATGAAAGAAACAAAAGTTTTCATTGTTCGAATTCAAGCCACGTGCTTTGTTCTTATGTCTGTGTCTAGGGACTGGCCAAGGCAAAAGCAGCTTTCAACAGAAAGACTATTTTCACCAACAGATTGGACTTAAATTAAGGAAGAAACTAGGAAAGTGCTACATTTGGAGTATAGCTTTGTATGATGTTGAAACTTGGACACTTCGAAAAGTAGATCAGAAATTCCCGGAAAGTCTTAAAATGTGGTGCTGGGGAAGGATGGAGAAGATCAATTGGACTGATCCTGTGAGGAACGAAGAAATGTTACAGAGAGTCAGGGAGGAGAGGAATATCCTGCATACAATAAAAAAGAAGGTAGGCTAACTGGATTGGTCACATCTTGCGTAGGAATTGCCTTATAAAACACGTTATTGACGGAAAGATAGAGGGAAGAATTGAAGCGACGGGAAGACTAGGAAGAAGACTTAAGCGGCTGCTGGATGACCTTGAGGAAAAGAGAGGACACTGCAAATTGAAATGGGAAGCACTAGATCGCACTCTGTGGAGAACTGACTCTGGAAGGAGCCATGAACTGGTAAGACAGAAAAAAGAAAGAAAGAAAGAATGAATGAATCTCGGGACTGTTTCTACAGTATCTTTAAGAATACTGCGAAGAGTTTTAAACAGACGTTCAGAAATGGAAGTTTGTAACTTGATGGTCGTTAAGTAACGTATACCAGTACGACGTAATTACCAGTTCGGTGTCCAAATTCACCATACTTTCGTTGTATGAAAATACGTCTGTGTATCTTCTACTTCTGCACTACACCTCTGGTACAGTCTTGGCTCTCTCAACAATATCCTTCCATTTAAGGCTATCCTGGACTTGTTCTGCCCATTTTATAAACTTCATCCTTCTCAGGTCGTTCCTGACGTCATCTTCCCATCGGGACTTAGGCCTTACTACTGGTCTACTTGTAAATGGTTTCCATTTCTATATTTTCCTTACAATACACGTCTGTATGTAGGTTTACAGTTCTCCTTGCTGTAGGTTGCTCTCATATTCTAGCCAGGTTTATTCGAGGATATAATGAAAGCTGCGCATAAGCAGGAATGAAACAAAATCAGCCTGGATTTGCTACTATTCCAGGTAGTGTTACGGACCGAGAAAAGCCGGACTGATTTTTATCGATAATGGGGAAGCTCTCAGAGTTGAGTCTGACTGTGCTTTTTAATTATATATTTTCAGGTGGAAGGGGCCGTGTTTCGATACTAGGTAGCAGCAAATATGACGGGTGTCATTGTGACCCCCGTAGCTGAATCTGTACGCTGATTGGGCTACAGGCTGCGCACGTTACACAACCCTGACTGTGGTCCAAGTATTTGGATATTCTTTTTTCCACAACCATTTAGATAGCAATTCGGCGCGTAGACTGACAAGTATAACTTAGTGTTCGCTGCTGCGTGATTGAGATCAAGGACTTCACATGGCTCATCTCTTCCCGTAGATGTGCTGCCCTGACTGTGGGTTCCGTATTTCTTTGTTCCCGCAGGCTAAAGCAGGGATCAATCCTGCACTCAGACAAGTGCCTTGTTCCAGATCCTCTCCACTCCACAGTTTAGTAATCACCCCACTATTCAACGCTGCGTGAACTGAGAGGCTGAACGCGTCATTAAATATCATGAACGAGTGAACGCAGTTCGTGTGTGGTGTTTCATAAATCAGTAATCCGAACTTTCCCTTGATGATACACTGCAACGGAATTGTGTCCACACTCTATCATTTTAACAGTAATTACCAGATGCTCGGTTTCGTAGGCCGCTTTAATGGCCAGAATCACATTAAATTGAAGGGGGAGTGGGGGGGGGGCAGGCGGTGGTACATTAGGCAGCTCTGGCTCGATTGACCGATGTAAATTTATAGTTTGTTGTGAGAATTTGTCACTAAAATGACACGATATTTATGGGTTGTCTTACAAAATATCATTCATGGTAAAAATGCAATATTTGACAAGGTGACTTTGCTGTATTATCAGGTGAAAAACGTGGATCCAGCAGAGCAGGTTCGTTATTTTTAACTGATGATAAAAGCAGAGCCAGCTCCCGAGATGTGAGATTAACAAAGAGAGGAGAAAATAGCAAGCGTTAGTTTATTGAACTAACTGATCTGAAAACATCTAAATTAAAATGTGTTTTCTGAACCGTAATAAAATTAGGGGATGTTTAGGTAAATTTAAGACTTGGAGTATCTCGAGAGAAAGCAAATACTTGTCTGGCTTTGTGAGACCCGTTTTAGACTTGCGTTGACTTTATCATTTTGGACTTTAAGAATTTAATTCAATTCCTTTGACGGTTGGAGACCAACGAAACTCGTAGTGTTACTGTTAATGGTTAATCGTAACCACAGTAATATTAAAAAACTGTATAGAAAAAAAGTCTAGAAACAAACGTAATAGTAATTATTAATAAATTGTTATCAATCACCCTATTAATTATTATTAATAATTAATAATAAATTATCAAGACAATAATTAATTATTAATAAATTGTTATTAATAATCCCTATTAATTATTATTAGTTATTAATAAATAATAATTATTAATTATTTATCATCAGCGACATGTTTCAGAATGAAGACGGCTTACAAAGCCGAAACATGTCGCTGATAAATTTTTAAGAAAGTTGTGTCTAGACTTGTTGTTATGTAGTTGTTTTGACAGTATATTCAGACGTAACTGGGATGTCTTGCTTGAAATATATAATCACAGTACTTTTACTGTTTGTGTAAACTGGTATGCAACCGGAATTGTTTAGTTATTGTCGTCATTTGGCTGTGGGCTTGGCAGCAGAGGAATTGTGTTTCGATACACAGACGCCCACACGTGGTTTGGGTCCCATTTAACCTCCTGTTGAGCGGATAACCGGGACGCTTCCGGGCTAAAGCGGCCAGGATGTGAAGTTGAACATTCACCTTCATCAAGTGCCGAGATTAAGAAAGGGTGGAACTGTACCTCCAATACTCCACATGCATACTTCGTCTCCAGAACGGGGACAAAGTTACCTTCATGTAAATTTGGAAGCTTGGTATCGGTCAGTTTAATTACGTTTCCGTGTGACCATTTGAGGGATTACTCCGAATAAAAACTGATTCCTTAAGAATTATTACTATTATTCGTACAATAACATAAAAATATTTCTATGGGAAACAATTTGTGTTCTGGGTTTATATAATATTAACCAGCAAAGGCACATAATTTTCATTAATTTGCAATAATATCTTTAAAAACGTTAAACTACTACATGTTTCGGTCCTTACTGGTCCGTCGTCAGGGAATACATTAACCTTTAGACGCCTAACGTCAAGTATATTTGACGTACCGCACCGCTTACCCCCAAAGTTGCATTTCATATATTTATTCAACAAATATAGGTACCGAATATTTTAAACATGGTATATACTCTCCGTTTTTTTTCTCTTCAAAATGCAGTTTGTTTCATAATTCTAACTTAATTGGTTCCGGTATTATTCACATTTTATATACAGGATGTGCTAAAATGAAAAAAATAATTCCGGCGCCAAAAGGTTAATTGTTGTCGTATAAAACAGTTAATGAACAATATTTAGACCTCTTACATATGCGGAAGGACTGGTAGGATACTTCCGTGCAGGCTGAATGTGTGTTTGTGTCGAACAGAATTCTTGCATTAAAGGTTAGAGTATAAAAACAATTATATAAAAGTCCAGTACTTGTTATTTGTAAAATTATATTAAGGAGAGTGTAAATTATATTGGATTAACCCTTCAAACGCCGAGCTAAATCCCATCTGCCATTTGCTGGCATTATTAGGAGCTTACCGTATTCTCCACGTTAGCAGGATAAGGGTTACATTGAAAGGCTAAAATATAAATATATTTATATAATTTTATGAATAACAAGTACTAGATTTTTTATATATTTTTTTTATTTTAACTTTCAATTCATCACGGAAGAATCTCACCAGTTTTCCCACACATACAACAAGTTAGAATATTGTTTAGTAAATGTTTTATACAACAACAATTAATGAGCTCCTTGATGATGGACTTTTAAGTTCCGAAACATGTAGGAGTTTAATGTTTTTAAAAATATTATTATGAATTAAATGACAGTTGTGTCCATTTGTTTGTAAAATTTGTAAAAATTGAATTATATTGCAAGGAATTGAGAATATACAATTGTATTGCGGGTTCCTTGCAACGAATTGCTCTGTCACCTGATACCTTATTTCGGAGCCTGTCGTATTTAGGACGAACAGTGCGGTTTACCTCATATTCTCTGCTAGCCCTATAACTCGCGTGGAAATTTCATTTCCCTTCTGCTCAACATTACGCCTGCTGTAATTTAGTGGCAGTTAGTGTCTCTCTCTGTTTCGTTCCAAGGAACCTACCAAAGACCCACCACACTATACTTGTAGAGAAAAGGCCGACCTCTTGTTAACAGCAAAAGTCTCTGTTAGCACGCCAGCTTCGTGTTCTGAATATCCCGTTCTTGATTGCAGTCCAGGCTAAGGTTTGTCGAATTTCAATCGCCTCCACCAGGTAAGCGCTGCGACGCTACTTTCAATTGCGATGTATAGGCAGCCTTCTTCATTAACTGTTATTCCACTCCCAACGGCAGTTTAGTTGACAAACCGTGCGTATAGACTGCACTTTACTGTACCCTTTAATGTACCCTTTCGACCATGAATGGTTCCTTAAATACTGATGAAAGGTAAGATTCAGTGAAATATGGTTAAGATATTGTAGTATTGAAATGTGGTAGGATGTACATCTCTGTTCAGGCCTGGACAGACCCTGAGGGTTCCAGGAGTTTGAGGCTCTCAGATTTCGAGACAATCGGTACATGCAGATGGTAAGGTTGTCAGCCCTACGCACCGACCGTCTTTACCTCCATCCCTCCCCAGGAAATATTCCTAGTACTCATTTCTCTTAGAGGCTGAGTCAACCCTAGGGCCAAAGTGCGGCCGGAAGGATTATGTCAGTGAAAAATTCCGACACCATTGGGAATCGAAGCCACCAACTTCCGGCTTTTAGCGCACTGCGTCAACCAATTGCGCTACCGCGCACCCCCTTACGATATACGTAAGTTCGTAAAATTGTTGAAACTTGTTTACCTGCCAGTTGTACCCAGCAGAGAGATCGCAAGTATTCGTACAATTGCGAACTTAGCAACAGAGTGTGTTGTAAGTTGTGTACAAAAATTTAAATATTATTGGGACTCGACGTCTTCCTTCTGACGTTAATCTCTGAAAAGAGCACCAGTTTCTTTCTTTCATTCTTTCTTTCTTTCTTTGTCTGATACCGGTGGGTAGTTTATTATATTTACGGTAAATTATTTTCTGTACAACATATTTAGGTGCCAGACGCACACAACATTCACAATTGTTTGGGTCACCCTTCGTTGTAGTCTAGAAATTATCGTTGGATGCTTGTTATATTTCACCAGATGTAATCGTTTGTTTGTTGATGTCTGAAAGTCCTTGGAAATAAAACCACCTGGTGTTCAAGGCGTATGTGTAAAGTTCTTATCAGAGTTCATTACGTATCAACCTGTAACATTTAATTTAGTTTATGTGCACCTTCTGAGTATGCAATGGGGTGAGTTTTATTTATAGATCCAAAAGTACTTTAATTCGTCGATTTTGGTGCAGCCTTCCTTATCATATACACTGCACATGTACGTGAATACTAATTTCATTTTTTCCAAGTTTGTGCCATATAGTGATGGAAATACTGGTTTATGCCCTTGAAAGAATGTCGGATAAATCCTCTTCCTTAGCAGTCAGCTTCTTTTCTGCTTTCTTTGCGAGTCAGTTATTTCGTCAAATTGCTGGTGTATTTACTGACATACTAGAGGTGCTGACCTTAATTGCGTGGTGAAGACGGTGTTAGAGGTTATTCAGCGTTCCAAAGTTATACCGCACAAATTCCAAGCACCAAATATTAAGCCTCAGAGCGACGTTCCATCCCATTGAGGGTGTGACGAAGCCACGATTCCGCTGCTTGAGATGGAAGCCTCAGTGGCACTATAAGACTGCTGAAGTGGGTTTGGATAGAAGCACTTGAGTAGTCCCCGCAAAGTTAGGCCTCTCGACAGGTGACATGCACTTGTGGTTTGTAGAAGGCCATTCAACTTGTTAGGTATCAAATAGAGGTAAAATTGATCTGATTTTTTTCCCCCTTCCGACTTCTATTGAGTGGTTTTGTGGCCTACGCTTTTCAGTAAGGCAAAATGGAAGATGTGAAGGCTATTAGATGAATATAAATCACTTTTTGTGCCTATGTCCACAATCCACCTTCAACAGAGTTGTAAAGGTAGGCACCCCTTTGTGCTGTCGTACAAGCAAATACGCATAAACCGTCAATACAACTTTATCTGCAGTAGAGTTCTGGCGACGCGGTATTGAATTGTAATAGCACATCGTTAATGTTTGTAGATAGCCCGGAGGTCTTCAACATGTCTGAAATAGCTATGTATTATGTTTGTTTAGAATGGTGGTAATATAATGGTGTTCTAAGTACTGAATGTGGGATTCAGACAGAACGGAGGTAGCTGGCGCTTTCGTGGCAAGGCTGTCCTCTTGTACCTAATATTTGCCGGAAAATTAGAAATAATTTTGATGTAACGTTACACGGCAAATAATGGGAATTTCATTGATGGTACTTGGGTCGACGTCATTAGTGATCAATATGTCGTGTATTGTTGGTTGAACGTGTCCTGTTGGTGTATTAATATAAATAAATAAATAAATAAATAAATAAATAAATATATATATATATATATATAGGAGATATAAAAAATGCGAACCTTAATTTTTTATGGAATGGGATTTCTTGGATGACGTTTTACAGTTGTGTGCTGTTCTTGATGTTGAATCAGTAGAGTTGTGTTAACCTTTAGACGCCTAATGTCAACTATAGTGGTCGTACCGCACCGCTAACCTCTAAAGTTGCATTTTATATATTTATTCAACAAATATAGGTACTAAATATTTCAAACATGTTATATACTCTCCGTTTTTTTCTCTTGAAAATGCAGTTTGTTTCATAATTCTAGCGTATTTGGTTCCTGTATTATTCATATTTTATATACAGAATGTGCTAAAATTAAAAAAATAGTTCCGGCGCCAAAAGGTTAAGGGTTTATTCTTAATTGTTTAAACAGGGTTCCCGTATATTTAGTTTATGATATCGTCTTCTTGGTCAGAGTTGGGAAAACGTTATTATTTGTAAGCTCAGGCCGCACGCCAACGAAGCACAGAAGAAGTGAGCTATACAGGTTTTGCATTTAACCGAAAGCAGAAAAATCAGTGAAATGTATTGTGGTCCCGTTTGTTCATTTTTAATTAACTGTGCTATTAACAGTTATACTCTGTGCTCCTCACCAAATATTATTCATCTCATAAAATGAAGAAGAATGAAATGTTAGGGCATGTAGCACGCATGGGAGACAGAAGATATGCATACAGGGTTTTGGTAGGCAAACCTGAGGGAAAGAGACCACGTGGAAGACCTGCACTTAGATGGGAGTATAATATTAAAATGGATATCCAAGAAGTAGGACGGGACGTGGACTGGATTGGCCTGGATATGGGATTTCCCAGGAGAGATTGCGAATTAGGTAATCCTAAGTGTATTAAATTTTGTAACGCAGATATATCAGGTGCAGTTTTAATAATCTGACTTCTTCAGCTCAGATATTTTAAATGAATTGCACGGATCGTGGCCGTGATGAAACTTTGTCATGAAAGTTAATGTCATGCACACAGACTGATTTGTACCCTCTGTAAAGTTTCAATTAACACATTTTACAACGTGTTCAGTCTGGCTATTGTTAGTCTAACAATGGAGTGTTTAGTTCATAAGGAGATGGAAAGTGTTAATAACTGACATTTAAAACGGGCACTAAATGAAACATTATATTATAAAAAGTCTGGAAATTGTTACCGTAGTCTCCTTTGAGGTTAGAACCTTTGGTAGGATGTAGGAACATTGCCATCTCAGGGAGATAATTATACTTACTTACTTACTCCATGGTGCAGAGTCCTTCTTGAGAAGCTAACTGGTTTGCAGCTAGTCAAGAAATTCCCCGCATTTTACGGAACCCGAAGGTTCATTACCGCACTCACAAGCGTC
>Ga0136643_10018632_pt1 | contig 10472 bp, 8 predicted proteins | sample TergutLab28metaG_FD_96883 | JGI IMG/M metagenome (GOLD analysis project Ga0136643, IMG submission 96883) | Labiotermes labralis P1 segment gut microbial communities from Petit-Saut dam, French Guiana - Lab288 P1 (version 3) (version 3) | ecosystem: Host-associated > Arthropoda: Insects >... | reverse complement strand
ATTTGTGGGGGGGGGGGGGGTGTGGAGGAACAGCCGAAATCTTTCTTAATCTCTGCACTAGACGCATGAGTAGTCTACTGTATTACAGCAGGCATGCTACTGTTATTGAGGTATTCATGGGCTTGAAGTTGGAATTAGCCTAAAAATCCGGGAGCAAAATTAGAAATAGCTGATGTAAATAAATAAATTTCTCAAAGCCTACTGGTTTTTATATAAGTTTCTTACACAGAGTGACAAACTGAATTCGCAATGGAAAGGTCATGCCTGTCTCTTTCTTCGCGTACTTCATCTTACGATACTGCGGACTAACTTCCCTTACAATATTTTATTGTGTGTTCGCAGCACACTCCGCAACCTGCTGAGCAAATTTACGTTTTGTTTATTTCCATCAAATATAAACCATTCATCATATGAAAATCAAATCGAATGTCAGATACTTTCTACACACTAAATGCCAATCGTGAAAAAACGTCTGTAGGCTAGTGTCACAGAATACAGATGGCGTTCGGCTATGTACCCAAACAGCATCAGAAGTGTGTAGAGTAACGGCGAGAGAACGATCGGCTCTGCAGCAAGGGTTTTGTAAAAATATGAAATAAATTAGTGTCAGGACCAGAAAAGTATGCAGAAACGGAGAGCACTTTTGAAAATAAGTGCACTCCGCTGCAGTAAAATATCAGACTCTGTACTGCTTTTTACGGCTGTAAAAAACGCATGACTCATGTTCCTTTCTCCATGTCAATGGCCTGAAAATAGATCGCCTTCTTTTACTAAAGGACACCCTGAAACAGCGCGCACGCGCGGTGTGTTTGTGTGTGTGTACGCGTGCGTGCGTGCGTAATACCTAACCGCTTGACCCCAAATATCCACAAGGTGGAGAGTGATTTCTTGTGGTTTATTTAGCCATGCTTCAATAACTGCATTACACAGTGGACGGCAGGTAGAGATATATGAAAACAGAATGATAATCGGCAGGGGAGATCCGAAAAGATGTCCAACTGCCACGTCATCTACCACAAATTCTCTCTGGATTGCCCTGGAACTTAAACCGGACCTCTGCTGTTCGAAGACTTTAAGTTATGTGACGCGATGTAAATAGATAGGTCTGATTATATTGAAGATAAAGAAAGTAATTGGGCCATGTCAAGACAGCCGGCTAATGATGGTATTATCAACACGAAGAAGATGACGTTCGAAACAGTGCATCGGCGAACAAATTTCGGGCATATTATTAGACAGTCTTAAAACAAACTGAGGCAGCTAAAGTTAAACCATAATTGTTTCTTTAACAGTACAAAGAGCAAGCAATTTCAAACCCTACTATAACAAACCTCCACATTTCGGGGTTTCCCAGGCACAGAAATCTTGGATGTCCCACTGGTATGTTTTGCAAGACACGAAAGAGGTCACAACTACTGGACAATCTCAACACCAGCCGGACAAATACCAAAATACCTACATTCCCTCACCGTTGGTTGCTTTACTCTATCCAAGACACCTCATTAAACCTCCAGATAATCCCAAATTCGGTTTTTACACGTAACGTACGGGAAGTACGCTTTTATACAATTGTTCCGTAACGTATTTTGCACAATTTTAGTCAGCAGTAACGACACACGCTCATGAGATCTGGCCATCTCTGTTACCACACAACCCACAGTTACACAGAGATGTGCGTAATACACAAGTGGCACTAAGACATCAGACAATTTACACTGAAAACTCCGTTTCTGAGAAACGAAGATTGCCAGTACTTCCGTTATGCCGTAACTACATCAACTGTTGTCGGTAAGTCACACTGCAAGTAGGTCGCATAATAGGAATAAATTTCTGTTGGTATTTACAATTTTTTTTCATAACTAAGTGAGCTCTTCGCAAAATTCTCTCTTATTGCGAAAGTACTTTGCCAGAATAAATCAGACAGATGAAGAACGTGACTACGGGCCACAAGAGAAAATGGCACGAGTCTAAGAGCCATCTTCGTTTCCTTGCCCCACAATATAAAGCTACAAATCGGAAGGTCGCTGGTTCGAGCCCAGCTGGTGTCAGTGGATTTTTCATTGACATAAAATATTTCCGATCGCATTATGGCCCTGGGGTCGACTCAACCTCTAACAGAAATGAGTACCAGGAATATTTCCTGGGGGTAAAAGCGGCCGGTGCGTAAGGCTGACAACTTACCACCATCCTGTGCCGCTGTCACGAAATTTGGGAACCTAAACTTCCTGGAATCTTCTGGGACCTTCTGGGCCTGTAATGGGACTGCTTTACCTTTTCACAATATAAAGGCACTACGCTCTTTCGAAAGTCTGTAATTATTTACCAGTCCACAAGGTATAACGTTCCAGGAGACTTCAATCTTCAGCAGCATCTAAGTGAGTATCTCAAATCTCGCACGCATAAGCGCGGGGTACAAACGTACAAACATCAGTTCCAAGCAATATGACGCTTCCACACACTTTCAAAACCCAAACGCAGCAATACTCCTTCCACGTGCGTCGGAAATCAGCTAATTTGTGCCTGGTTGCCTGGTTAGTGCGTTATTCTACGAGACCTGTTCCTGGTGCTTGTTTATCGCGTAACCAGCTCTCAGCAACTGACCTGTTTTGACGAAGACCCTACTGCAGGCTTCCTCAACCTATGAGGTGTGCCATCCCCGTTGTGTGTAGAAAGACTAATGGTGAGGTAAATATCAGTCACGAAACCACAACTATGGTAGTATGGATTTATGATGGTATTTAATAGCAAAAAAAACCACATGTTTCGGCCAATAGCGGCCATCTTCAGGTTATTACAATTTTGCTCAAAGAGTATCATACATACGCCTATATTGCGAGGTGATGCGTAACGATGATGAGATCTCAGCATCACCTCGCAATATAGGCATATATACTGTATGATACTCTTTGAGCAAAATTGTAATAACTTGAAGACGGCCGCTATTGGCCGAAACATGTAGATATTTTTTGCTATTAAATACCATCATAAATCCATACTACCACAGTTGTGGTTTCATGACTGATATTTACCTCACCATTAGTCTCCTCAACCGTTGTGTGGTACGAGCAACTTCAGCAAAGTACGGTATGGTATGCATGTGGGTAACATGAAATTCGATACACAAAACAAAGAAGTGTAGGTTTAATCATATGTAACATTTTACCTCTGCATTCCTCTAAACATCATGTGCAATAAAAATACACCAATAATAGTAGTAAAAATTAATAAAACATGCAGTTCACAGCCTGGTCTAGGGCGTCGCTCTATAGCACATTAAAAAAATTATTAATGTAATGCATGTCACCATCAATAAACTGCTCTTAAGTTTTCAAAAACTGATTCGGCGATGTATCTTGGCTTCGTCAGAGAAAGGGTTAAAAGGCGTTATCTCATTTCAAATATCGCCACGGACTACATAACACGTTGCCAGCTACGGGATGAACTGAACTGCTCGGAGGCGCTCAGATGACCAAAACTCTCTTTGTCCTTCGACGAAGAATTCAGACAGACATGGCACATATGTACATTGGTAGAGCTCTACCACTTTTTATATTGGACATGTGCTTTTACTGAAGTAGACGTAATTTTGCTGCAGACGGTGTTTAGGGAGACGGTCTACTCCCGTGTTTATGCTATCATCGTTATACTGACAGATTTGTTACTGTTTTTATTTTCAAATGAGTATCGAAGGTTGGGATAGAAACCTGAATATTTTGAAAGCTTAGCTAGTTCGCTAACGTATGAAGTCTGTGAGTATTACGACAAACTGACTGTCATAAGACGAGGGCAGAGTCAGCTCCGTATCGGCATATGTAGGCCTGCTATCCGGTTTACTCTCGTGTTCATCTCTTTACATGTGTGTCAGGTTGTGTTCCCCATCGGACGAATTTCAGGAACCGAAATTAGGAACAGAAATTACATGTCGAAAGCAGGTTGTTTTACGTTAATTATTTTACTTCACACGTCTGTGTTTTCTTTCAGCATCCGCGTAATTTACATTGCACTCCATATTCTCTTGACGAGAGACATTTACGATGAAAACAGGTTACTGTTTAATCCCGGTTCCGCTTTAGACGAGTTTAACTCTGTGTGTGTGTGTGTGTGTGTGTGTGTGGTCCATATGCAGCCTCTCAGGAATCTCCCATCTCTGTCTGCAGTGCTGATCGCAACGGTTGGCTCCAGTCTGACTGGCTGCTATATAGATCCTGCCCACAGAGATGCTGCGAACAGCCTCCAGGCGTCGCCGCCACTTCTCAACAGGGAGAGTCGGGATATTTTTACCGTCTGCAGCCATAACACACCTGGATGGCGTATAAAACTCTTCAAGGTAGTTCCGTTATTCGGCGCATGTTGATGGACATTATTTTAGAAAACCGGCTGCAGACTTTGACGTAAAGAGGAGAAGGTCTCATTATCTACCCCCGCCCCTCGTAAAGCGTTAATGTTGTGAAATGCAGAAATATGTTCTACGCAGAACTTCGTCCTCAGCACGACGTCCAATATCCTGACATCAGTTTAGGTGCCAGAATTCAAAACTAGCTATCACCTGTGGGCGAGGTTTGGCAGTGCCGACCGACTGTCAAGTTCGTCACTGGGTGAACGGTGTGTCTCAAAGGGCGAAACGACAAAAACAGAGGACATTTTTCTGTGGCCGGTATTCCATCCACACACCTTCAGAATACACGTCATACGCAGCACTGCAAATTTAAACATCATGGCCAAAAGAAATATATACTACGCACTTGACACAGAAGCCGACTAGATTTTTTTTTGCACTCTGTCTGTTGCTCATTAACCCAGTAAAGTGTATTGCTTACATCATGTACCGTCAGGTCTAACAACAAACAATTACACATTCTATCCACAAAATGCATTTGTACGTTCTGAATGGTTCTCAGAACAAATAGCGAGTAACTGCTTGGTTTCCACAATCGATATGGAAGGTGCATTGCGCGGTACAAACCGAATATTTTAATGCAGCTAATTCGGTTTAGTCTTAGTCTATAAAGTGTTTGCACAGCTGCAAAATACTTTTGTAACCACCGACGAATACGTCCCACGCTTTCCAAACGTCATGTAAAAGCGACAACAATCGCGCTACGTTTTGTGAGTATTCTTGAAATTCTTCGAATTAATTCTGTATAGCGCGACGACTGACGGTAGATTCCTCACTTATGTGCTACAAGGCTTTCTTAACTGATACTGCAAATGGTCGAATATTTGTGAGTTATAAATTGGAAATTACTCCGCGGGAAACGATGGTAACATAGTGGTGGTAGCATCACAATAGGCCTATGTGCTTGGAAGGGCTGACGACAACCAAGAAACACTTCAGAGAAGAGATTCGAAAACACACCCCCTCTAAATAATTCTACGAAGAAAGCGTCCTGGCAACTGAACACGTAATATTTAAGTGAATTTGTGTAACGTGCATTATAAGCAGCCATCAAATGGGCTACAGACGAGGTACAGAAACGTCCGTCAGAGCTGCCGCCGGCTGCGACACCAACGCCTAAGCATAACTGGAAGTCTTCCGTACTGTCCGCACCTACCAGGATAACGGCCTATGAGCTAATCGATAGTTTTAAACATCGACGACAACCGGTGGGTGATCCTGGACCATTAAATAGCTGAGTATCGTTTATATGGGCCAAGACCTTTACCGGGATTGCCTATAAACTACCGAGCGAGTATAAAACGCCGCGAAAACAAAGTGAGCTGGAAACGTCCCCCTCCCTTCCGGACTAACTCTTCAACAGTAGATTGCACATCGCAAGTGAAGAATACCACAACGAGGAAGTAACAGCACAGCTCCACAAGCACAAAGGTTCGAGTCTCGACATCAGAATGCATGACAGCGTACTGGGTCGAAGAATACCACAACGAGGAAGGAACAGCACAGTACCATAACCACAAAGGTTCGAGTCTCGACATCAGAATGCATGACAGCGTACTGGGTCTAATAACAGAAAATGTGAAAAATTTCATGTCCATGGGAGCGACTCTAACAAATCACAGTTACATTCAAGAATTTCCTTAGCAGCGGATAAAATGTGGAAAGCTGGATACCATTCAGTTCACAATCGCATTTTCCCGCGTACATATAAAACAGAGAAATCTTCAATAAAATATTCTTGGGCTACCAGTGGCGTCAGGTGGTTGAATGACGAGGAAACCAGCGTTTCGAGAACCATCTCTGTTCTTGTCAACTGGAAATTTAGTCATCGTGAAAGCTTGACATTATATACCCAGAAATCTGCCTGGAAGGCGCTACTGACCAGCGCGGCCCACTGCCTCCATGAGTTTGAAGTCATAGACATTTGGTAGAATGCTTTGGTTGGGGCTGTAGCTCGCTGCACTGGGGACATGCCATGCCACACACAAAAGAATAACATACGTATACGCCCCAGATGGCATTCGAACCCACGATCGCAGGAACCGAGCAGGCGGTCACTTTGACAACAAAGATATAAAAATGGGCAAAATTGTAACTTTACGCAATGTTTTGTGTTTGTCTGAAACACGGTCTCCCACCCAGTGTAAGACCCCGATATGAGGTAGTTTGAGAAAAACGGATTCTGTAGAAAGAAAAGGAGCCTGAGGACAGATGGTGCATGAAGGGTGATAACAACCAAACAAAACTGGACTGACGGAGAATGTGGCATGCATGTGATAAAGAGAAATGCGCACACAATTCTTGTAGAAAACTGTGGACTGAACCAAACACTGTTAAGACCTAGGCGTAGAAGGGGCCTTTTCTAAATTCATATCGTGAGACCTGAAAGTAAGAATGTGTGGTTGGGTGAAATGGCTCAGGTCAGAGTTCAGGGACGGGCTCCTGTAAACATGATAATGAAACTTCGGGCTTCGCAAAAGGTAGGTTTCTTTCACAAGCTCGTCGTCTATAAGCTTCTCAAGAACTGTTCTGATCCATGCAAGCAGCTAACACAAACATCCAAGAACAGAATTATTTGCTTTGATTCTAAAGAGCAAGGGCATACAACAAGCGCATTCCAGTGGTACTTGATTCACTGTAATAAGGGGAAAAGGTCGATTTCTTCCTGCGTCTCATTAGGCACCATGCCGTCAGGACACAGGGCGACTGAAAAAGAGTACGGGAATCTTAACTTAAGCATCAGACGGGCTTTGATAGCTCATTTCACGTCCTGGCCGCATTAGCACCAAGAGGGAGCCCCAACTGCCTTCAGGTAGGAAGTTGGTTAGGCCCCAAAATGGATCAGGGGGTTTGGGTTACGAGAAAATTCTCTTGTACCTGTCGGGAATCATACTCGAATTATCCAGTTAGCCAATTCGTAACCATCTATGAGAGATGTGTGTCTTTTCCTTACATTTTACTCACCCCACCTATACACACCATACCACCAACGCACACTGGTGCATGCACACATGCACATCGGAGCGTTCCGAAGTGCAGAGTTTAGCTTTCGGGTGTAGCCTATAGAATGAACCAGCTGGTTTTCGACATCTGCATATTAGTATGGCGTATTTTTATAGCAGGGGCCCCGGAATTTAAAATCACATGACAGTGCGTCTGTTTTTCATTTTCGTACCTTCTCGTCCGTAATTCTAGCCTTTTTCACTATTGCAGTAACACTAGCAGAGGTGGAGCACATTGTAGCGTAGGTAGAAGAGGTGTGGCAGATGGTAGTGTAGCTGGCAGAGGTGGGCAGGTTGTAGTGTAGCTAGCAGAGGTGGGGCAGACTGTAGTGTATCCAGCAGATGTTGGGCAGATTGTAGTGTATCCAGCAGATGTGCAACAGATTGTAGTGTAGCCAGTAGAGGTGAGGAAGATTGTAGTGTAGCCAGCAGAGGTGGGGCAGACTGTAGTGTAGCTAGCAGAGGTGGGGCAGTTGTAGTGTCGCCAGCAGGGGTGGGGCAGATTGTAGTGTAACGAGCAGTGGCAGTAAAGATCGTAGCGCAGCTAATGGAGGCGGAAAATATGGAAAATAACGAAATGATGCAGAATCCACGTGAACTTTAATTCCAAACTCCGTATTTGCTGAAATGAACTGCATATTTCCCGCTTTACGAAATATTATTAGCAATCACACATAATTTTTGAGACCTAAAAATTAACTAGAAACTGATGGCACCTCGTGCACAATTAAAATAATGTTACGATCTTGCTTTGTAGATGTTCGCAAGAAAGCTACAAGTTGAAATTAAGGGAACTTGACTCATTATTTTAAGCAGATTTTATGAGTTTCATCATGTCCGTACGTTAACCCGTGAGACACGGAAATAGTACATAACTTGTGAGAAATCGGAAGCCCCTTGTACATTACAGAAGTGTATGAAGATACCCCGCTGTACGCGTAGCCCAGTCTGATAACCAAAAACAAAAGTTTTCTCAAAAGGTAAGAGGTAAAATTCCCATCGCGGCAAAGTGGTGTAGCAAACTGAAGTGGGGGACGGGAGAGAAATTAGCATCGTAAAGGATCGCTTAAGGCGAGAATTAAGGGCTACTTTGCTCCCAGTTAACATTTTATGTATACGTGGGTGAGCTCAGAAATTTAGTGAGAAAAAACAGAATAACAAAAAAAAAAAGGTTGTGAGAGAATCTTAGTATGGGGGGTGGAAGAAAAAAAGAAAAAATAAAAAAAAAAAAAAAAAAAAAAAAGGTTGGGAGGAGATGTGTGTAGGGGGGGGGGGGGGATACAGGGGAGGCGTCGTTCTAACTTAGTTACAGAGTATGTATAATGGAAATTTAACTCAATTTTATTTTCCATACTGTTAAAAGGGGAAAAGGATATTTTCTGCGGTTGAGCTGCTATGCTTGACTTGGCTTCATTAGTGTGAACGAATAATACTACACGTAAATGAAACAAAGAGTACGTAATGCTTCAGTCAAAAGGCCGTAAATTCCTTTTAAGAGCCAGTCTCTAAAAAAAGGCGTCATTAATTCACGAAGCAGAAACCAGTCGCCCAGTACCTACCGAAAACACGCAGTACTTGCAGCGCACTGCTTCAGTGTGTGGCTGTTACGAAATGATACATCAAAACACAGAGAATGGGCAGCCCATTCTTCTCTGGCTAACTCGACGGTAAAAGGTTATGACAAAGACGTGGCTCAGAAAGCCGTGATGGTACATAGGGTAGCGGGAGTGGAGTTATAGCTCCACACATTCTTAACCTAGATGGACGAGAGGAGTCAGCCTCACGCCCTGGCTTCTTTTACCCCTAGGGAAAAGCGCGCCCGTTACCCAATGACTTGGAGGCTGAGGGGGCCCAAGAGATGGTCTGGACCTTCTGGAGAAAAGACAGGTCACTTACTCTAGCGAGAACCGTACGTGGTTTCACGATTCCACTGCTGTCTAGGCTGTAGCCCAGTCAGTATACCGACTGAGCTGCGGAAGCATGCGACAGTATGGAACTTCCATACTGGTTACTATGACTGCGATATTACTACAGAAGTGTACAATAAACCATACACGCCGGGGATGGAAAATTATTTCCGCTTTAAGCCCATGTGAGTTTATTTCAAAGGGACCGCGAAAGCCCCGAAACAAATTATCTACTTAAAGCACGAGTGTCCAACCCGCGGTCCGCGGCAGCGCTTATAAATTGTTTATTCATTCTGTTGTCTGCGTTGCAACAGGTACAGTCTCTTCCAAATCGAGTTGTTTATATTGTGTATATGCTATAAAAATTACACAGTGATTTAGGCGGTTAGGTAGACCACTTATGTTTTTGTTCCACGCGCGGCCAGCGAACCATCTCACAAAAACGAGTGTGGCCGTCTGCCATGAAAACTTTGGAGACCCATGACTTGAAGTATTGTTAAATAACTGTCAATCATAGCCTATGCAGGAAATGGGCAAGCTGATACATGAAAGTGGAGATAAAAACCCAATATCAATTCGAGAGCTACAACCGACCCGACTGTGGTTTTGGAACGCTTAAAATACACCGTAAGGTGTCTAGAGTTTGGGATCTGCGCTTTTCTGTGATATTACGTAGCGTACAGCGGTAATTCCTTACCGACGTTTCGGGACAACCTATCGGTCCCATGTTCAAGGTTTAAGAAATCCAAATAAGGAATTACCACTATATGCTGCGTAATATCCCAGAGGAGCGCAGATCTCATCTTCTTCGCGGTGGCAGCCTGAAATCATCTCTGGAGTTTGTCTCGCTTGACACTCTCAGAACACTATCAGAATAGACCTACTCACCGAAGCAGTAAACATCGAGCATAGCCTCAAACCACAAATTTACACTCGAATTCTAACCACGTCTTCATTCTTAGGCTTGTCTTTTAATAAATCCTCTGTGCCGTGTATGGGAGACTTCAATTAGTAATAAGACACATTATGGGCTACGAACAATATCTGATACCCCGGGGGGGGGGGGGGGCGCGGCAGATCCGTCTAGTGGATCGCGGTTTCCCCCTCCTTGTTTAAAACCCACCCACATAACCCGTTTAAAAATTAAAGGCTTTTTCCCAATATTTT